>Ga0209084_1001735_pt1 | contig 17869 bp, 16 predicted proteins | sample C_130820_MF_Meta_FD_187309 | JGI IMG/M metagenome (GOLD analysis project Ga0209084, IMG submission 187309) | Freshwater microbial communities from Lake Croche, Canada to study carbon cycling - C_130820_MF_MetaG (SPAdes) (version 2) | ecosystem: Environmental > Aquatic > Freshwater > Lake... | reverse complement strand
TAATTATTTTTTTGTGATGTAAAAAACTTAAATCAAAAAACTTAAAAAACTTAAATTAAGTTTGAAACTTAAATCAAAAACTTACAAAAACTTAAATTAAGATTTTATATTAAAAACAATATATTATAAAAGATACATATGACTTCGCAATACACTTTATCGTTAGACAATAAACAGATATTTGAATTTTATGAAAAGAATAAACTAGACTTTGAGGTAACGAATTTACTCTTAGTTCAATTGCTTGAGACGATATTACAAAACTCTGATGTTTCAAACAATAAATCTATTATTAACCAAGTATTATCTGAATGCCTCAATGGTAATAGAAAATTAGATACAATAACAGGTGACATCGCCAACTTACAAGCAACTCTTATAAGAACACAAGGAGAATTAACAGTGAAGTTGTTTGAAGTAAAAGGAGAATTCATCACAGATATGAAATCCATATTGCTATTGGAAAACAATTCTCTTTTTGAAAAAATAAAAGATAGTATCCAAAGTAACCAACACGAAAAACTACAATCTCTTTTTCAAAGTTTTCTTAGTGACATCATAGAACGATTAATTGATAAAATAAATCTTTTATTAAAAGAAGCATTACCAGAAAATAATTTGTTGATCCAAAAAGAAATTGGATTATTTCAATCTTCTTTATTGGAAGATGTAACTAAGAATATTCCTATTCAGGATATTTTAAAATCATTAAATGAAGTTGCTACAAAAAATGATTTGGTTCTTGGTAATGTTAATCGTTTAATTTTTGCGAATACTTCTTCACAGTTAGAAAGTTTTCTTAGTTCGTTTGATGGGAGATACTCTCAATTGATGATGAACTTACAACAACCTCTTTCTACTTCTATAAAAGAAATACAAGAAACTGTTACAAAACAAGTATCTACTCAAGAAAGAGTTGATGATTTTATAAATAAATTTAGACAGAATTCTTCTATCAAAGGAAAATGGTCTGAAAATCATTTGAAAGAAATATTAGAAAGCATTGAAGGTTCTGAAGTTATAGATACATCTACTATTACATCATCTTGTGATTTATTATTGAATAGAGTTGGACGTGATAGTATTCTTATTGAAAATAAAGAATATGAATTCACTGTGCCGAAAAGTGAAATAGATAAATTTTTGTATGATTGTAATTTACAAAAGAAACACGGAATCTTCCTTTCACAATCTTCTAAGATTGCTTTAAAGACAGATTATACAATAGAAATATACAATGGAAATATTATTTTAATGTATGTAAGTAACGTGAATTATGATTTTGATAAGATAAAAATATGTTTGGATGTAATAGACCATCTTTCAGGACACCTGAAAAGAAATGCGAAATCTGATGAAGACTTTACTATTCCTATCGAAGCATTAAAGGAAATTAATGAAGAATATCTCAATGTTATCAAACAAAGGGAATGTGCTATAAATATCTGTAAGGATTTCCATAAAAAAATAACAAAAAGTATTGAAGATATTTCACTACCATCCTTAGAAAAATTCTTTAATGTTTCCGTGCCGTCAACCCAACCTAAGAATAATACATATCAATGTAATTTCTGTAACTCATATATTGGAAAGTCGAAACAAGCCCTCTCGGCACATCAAAGAGGTTGTACGATGAACCCAAAATCCAAATCGGGAAAAAATATTTCTCCTAAGAATGATGCCGAGTTATTATAAATATTAATAAAATGAATTAATATTGTTATCGTAAATGGTAACAATATTAATTGTATATGGGCAACAAGTTTCCCCTTTTCATTAAAATTTAATTATATTTTATATACAGTTTTAAAAACGCTTTCATCTAAGAAATTATTATGTCTAACCATTTTCAACCGTGGTCTGAAATTGAAGATGAAACTCTTTTAAAAGAGTTAGAGGAAAATATCCCAATGATTGAAATCTCTCAAAATCATAAAAGGACTATTGGAGCAATCAATATGCGTATTGGAAGAATCGCATATCAATTAGCAGTTGATAACGTAGATGTAGATACGATTATGAAAACAACTCATTTGAATCCGAAACAACTATATGCTTCTATAAAAAAACATTCAAGACCTATAAATAACACTCCAATTCCTAAAGATAATACTTTGAGATACACATATGTAATTTTTTTTCATTATAACGGTCAAGAAATTCTAAGAGAGGATGGAGTATCATATAAACTTTTATCATATTGTGAAAGTAATTGTATGAAGGTTGTTAACAGCGAACGAATAAAAAAAGAATTAGATGAATTATTAAATGGTAATACTTGTTTTTGTGATATTCGGTTGTTGAATAATAAAAATAAAATTGTCAGGGAGACTATTAACATTAAATACCCTTTTAAACGACCTGTTGATGGAGATGATTTACTTAATGTTTAATTTATTTCTCAATTCTTCGTATATTTTATTCATTTTCTTTGAATAAATTATCCTATATAAGTCAAACGCACTATCATATTCGGTTTCTGTTATTCTATTTTTTGTTAATCTTCTTGTTAAATTAGATTTTACGGTAGTAAATTCAAGTTCTCTCTCAATATTTGTAACGATGTGGTGGCATTGTAAGCACATACTTTGACATTTATCAAGTTCTTTATAAATTTCATCAATATTTTCACCTTGATTTACCATATCACATACACTGTTATGTTTATCAAACATATTTAGATGGTCGTAGTGAAAACTATCACAATCGTTTTTTTGTTTTTTAGAGCAGATTACACAAATATGGGGTTTATATTCTCTGATTTTTTCCCACAATTCACCTCTTTCTTTATCGTGAAGAGACCAACAAGAATAACAAGTAACTTCATTTTTCCAAATACGACTTGTATTTTTATAAAGGTCATATATAATTGTTTTACACTCACTACATTCTTGTATATCTGGTGATATGCTTTCAAAATATTCGTCAATATTAAACTCCGTTTTCATAATTTTTACACACCACAAAGAGTTATATATTTCTTCAACTATATTTACTGGTATTTGAATTTGTTGTGATACAATTTCGTAATGAGCGGGTAATTCTTCTTCAGTTGTTTCATTATCTACAAAGTAGTTTCCTATTACATTTCTTAGGTGTTTAATTTTACTACAATTATATAATTCGTGCCCGATTGAATCGCAATACGAACAAGTAGTATTTGATTTTTTAATCAATTCAGTTAAAACTAATTCAGAAAATCTATACCGAGGTGGGTTTTCTAATATTTTTATTAATTCATCCTTATTTTTTGAGGTCAAACCTTTAAAGCCATATTCCTTACACTTATTTAATAATTCTTCTTTTGGTATATTTGGTGTAGATACGATTTCATCGTTCGTCTCACCTACATTTTTCAAATGTCTTTGACTGTTTATATGTCTAGACCACATTGACGCGGAGTTTGTATCGTAAGAGCAATGAACGCACTTAAATTGCGACATATCTTGATAATTGTAATATATAAATTATATTTTCATTTCATTTCATTTTTTTTATTTATCAGTGTATTTATAATTAATTATTTATCTTTTATGATTGAGACTATCTAAGAACATATAAATACAATGACCTAGTATCTTCATAAATGAACCGCGATTTTATTTATGAAAATAATAATATTGCTTATGATATACAATACCCAGAATCAATAGGTGGTGGTATAAAATGTAAAAATTATATTCTTTGTGAAGCAGTTTTACCCAAAGATTGGTTTGATATGAAAGGTTGTTATCTATGTACTAATTGCGATGCGATGTTTGGAACGTGGGGTAATCCAGAAAGTGAATTCAGCAACAATGGTAAAGGCGTTTTGGATGTAATTGAAAATTTAGATTGTATAATTTGTCTTGAAACAAAAAAAGGATTATCCTTACCTAAATGCGACCATTACATATGTATTGATTGTTTTAAAAGGTGTTATTATGGAGAACCTTATCCGCCATTTCCATATCCAGAGATACAAGAAGAATATTATGAGGATACAGAACAAAACGATATTCCAAATCCTAAATGGGCTACAGATTATCCTTTAATTGCTGTATATGATAGGGATTTTGAAAAATGCGAAAATAAAAATATGAGAAGAACTAAAGACAAATGTATTAGTCGATGTCCATTATGTAGAAAGTAATAAACCATATATGCTTTATAAATTTACGAGTAACAAGCGACTTGTCGCACCCTTCTCATTAAATCTCATACCATTTTCTTAGATGGTTTTCATTTTCATTACCATCTAAGAAAATTCAACACATTATATTTATTTGTTCTTTGTAAAATGTTGTGACATATATCTCTGAATATTGTAATAAGTAAGTTCATCTTCAACTTTAATTTTCAAAAGGCTTCTAAGATTATCATCTGGGATGATGCGCCTTCCATCAGTTTTATCACCCAATCCATTATCCCTAATATACTGATTGATCTGCCTTGTTACAACAATTCGAAACACAGGCATACCTCTTTGTCTTCCAAGAAAATCTGCCAATTCATCACTAATCATACTCGGCTGTGGTACTACGTGATTATTTATTATTAATTCGGCATTTTCTTCTTCTAGTTCATCAATTTTTTTTGTTTGTGTAAAAGTAGTTTTCTCACGTTTTCGTTTTCTTTTTCTATTTCTCTAATCACATCCTTTCCACAGAATATTTTATATTTTTCTGGTAATGTGTCATAAAAAGCAAAGAATATACGCATTCTATACAAAAAGTTAGTATCCATTATTATATTTTGTTGATTTGTTTTATTTTCATATTATTTACAATCATTTTATTTAATTATTACCGTAAATGATAATAAAATTATTACGTCAATGGTAACAAAGTTGCCCTCTTCTCATTATATCTTATTGTATTTTCTTATATAGTATTGAAAATGAAGACTATCTAAGAAAAAATAAATATTAATTTCATCATTCTTTGTTTGTTTGTTCATTAAATCTCATTATTTTTTATTAAATATAATTACTTAATTCTCCCATCTCAATTCCCGTTGCTATATATTTTTCTATCCTCGAAGGATGGAAAGCCACCTCCAGCAATTCCCATTTGTATATAGAACAACGTTCTTTCATAGCATTATAGTCCAATTCAAATATGGATGGATTTTGTGATAACTGCCACCAATCAATTTTATCCAGATTTTGTTCTAAAAGATGAATGGCATTGGGATTTCTTGATAACATACTCCAATATATTTTCTCTGGATTTTGTTCTAAAAGATGGATTGCGTTTGGATTTTCTGATAAAGAGCTCCATACAATTTTCTCTGGATTTTGTTCTAATAAATGAATAGCATTGGGATTTCCTGATAACATACTCCAATCAATTTCATCTGGTTGTTGTTCTAAAAGATGAATTGCGTTTGGATTTTCTGATAAACAAAACCAATCTATTTTCTCAGGATATTTTTCTAATAAATGAATAGCATTCGGATTTGATGATAAACTATACCAATCAATTTTATCCAAATTTTTTTCCAGTATATGAATCGCATTTGGATTTCTTGATAACCAATACCAACATATTTTATCTAAATTTTTTTCCAAGAGATGAATCGCATTTGGATTTTCTGATAAAATATACCAATTAATTTTATCTGGATTTTTTTCCAAGAGATGAATCGCATTAGGATTTTCTGATAAAATATACCAACTAATTTTATCCAATTTTTTTTCTAATAAATGAATGGCATTTGGATTTTTTGATAACATATCCCATTTAATTTTATCCTCTCGTACAAACCCCTTTATTTTTTTAAGACTAGTATTAATATACATACCTGAGTTTTCTGACCCAAATTTGAACTCTTCGGAAGCGGAAAGATTTGTGGAAGCCATTTAAATTGATTTGATAACGATTCAAATGATGGGTAATTGAAATATTTCATTTCAAAGATTTTCAAATCATTTTTTATTTTTTACAAGATAATCCCAATCAACCCCATATTTTCTTAGATGGTTTCCAATTCCAATACCTGAATAAAAAATATTATTATAATGGTGATAGGTTGCCCCCTTCTCATTAAATCTCATACCATTTTCTTAGATGGTTTTCATTTTACAAACAACCTAAGAAATAAAAATAATAATTATCAGTCTTTTTGTATCCTATAATTTATTCTTACAAAGAAGAATTAAATTTATACTCTTTAACATTTCAACGCAGATTATAAATGTTAATTTACTTATAAATAATTCAATTGTTTATTATATATCATATGTCAAAATTTATGAAATTAACAAATTTTGTATTAAATACAAATGATATACACAAAATAGTTATACACCCAAATAAATATCATATTCATATTATAAGTAAACAAATAGATGGTTATGGTTGGGGTTTTAGTTGGGATTTTGGTGTTGGTTTTGGCAGTATTTCTTCATATACTTCTGAAATTGAATTATGTAAAACGAAACATTCAATTGATTACAAAATAGTTTCTGATTGGATTAGTAAAATTGAATAGGCATTTAAATTGGTCAATTCCCCCATTTCAACCCACATCTCTATATATTTTTCTTAGATAGTTTTGGAAATGAAGACTATCTAAGAAATTGATAATTAATAACTGTATTTATTATAAAGATGGAAGAAAAACCAGAAACAGAAGAAAAACTGTTAAAATTGATTCACGATAAAACACGCGATGAAAATGTAATGTTGGATTTAACAAATTTGAATATATCAGATGTAGAAATAGACGGTGTAGAAACACACGGTCCAACAATTAATAATGTAAATTTCTCTCATTCTACTTTACCACACCTTATTTTATATGAGGTTATTATGGAAAATGTGAATTTATCTGAAACAACTTTAACAAATTCAACCATTAATAATTGTATCTTTGATGTAGATGTAAATCTAAGAGGTGTTGATTTAACAAAAGCATCTATAATAGATACAGATATATCAAAGGCGGATTTTAGAAATACAGATTCTAGACAGACCAACTTAACCTATACTACGATTACAGGTGGTAATATTACTTATTCAACATTTGAAAATGTATCAATGGATGAAGTTATTATTGATAATGTAAATATGACTCGTGTAAACCTAAAAGGTGCGAATTTAACATCAGCATCCATAAAAAACTCAAAAAAATTAAAAGAAGTGGATTTTACAAACGCTACTTTATTTAGTACTGATTTTACAGATAGTGTTATTGAAGAATCAACATTTGAAAACGCAAAGATGCTCGGAGTTATATTAACAAGAGTAGTTATGAAAAATATCAATCTATCAGGTCTAAATATGAGACGCGCGATAATGATAGGTGCCGATTTATCAGGGGTTGATTTTTCAGGGTCTAATTTATCTGGTGCCGACCTAACAGGTGCTATTGTTGAAGGAACTATTTTTCATAATACAATTATTACCAATACCATTTTTAAGGATGTAAAATTATCTACAGCAAAAATATTATCAGGTGTTGATTTAAAAACCGCATATTTAAGAGATGCCGACCTTTCGGATGTTGTATTAACTGACGAGGATATGTTTAAAATAGTGAAAAAAGGAAAACCGAAAAAATTTATAACGATTAAAACACATCCAGCTATTACTCGTACTAGAAAAATGATACGTTATAATAAATCACGAAAAAACCAGTTGGAGGAAGAACCCCATTCTTCTAAAGAAAAATGTATTAATATTTTGATTATGGCTCATGGATACACGGATCAAACAAAAAGGATCAACCCAGAACTTTTTAGTAATGTTGAGATTTCCTTGATGGGTGGAGGTATTGGTATATATGGTATTATGGGAATTACGAAAGCTCGTCCAATTCGAATGTACGATATACACGACAAAAATAAAATATATACACTGAAGGGGTATCGGACATTTAACGAAACCGTTTTGGATTTGATTTCTCAAGTATTTCCAGATTTATTAGAGAAATACGATATTGCTTTTTTGGATGAGACATGTAATAAAGAATTCTTTAAAGTATTCAGTGATATAGTCGCGTATGTGAAAAAGTTTTTTGATTCTTTAGGATACAAATATTTTCCTAAACAAGGTGAATTTGTTCCAGGTGGTGTCATACAACAACGACGAAATTCATTTATCAAACATAACTCAATAAACGAAAAAATGTTCCAATTTTTTCCAAACCCGTATGAATATTACTATTGCCCTCAACCAGTAATTCCTGAAAAATGTGAATTAAAAGATAATGTGTTTAGACAACTTTCATATGGATTACATATTTTACAAAGTTCTGATCCCAATGACCTTCCATATTCATTGGCAGGAATAAGTATGGGTTATGGGGATTATAATAGTTCAAACTTGAATTATTGGAGGGAGACTCGTGTAAAAGATTATTGGCGTGAGAAATTAGTAAAAAATACACAACACTTGATTCCACGAATTTCAACGAAACTTATGAACATATACGATAGATTATCTGTGGGATTAAACCCGAATGGACTATATAATGAAGGCACTGAGGGTAAATTAGTTTCATTAACTGAAATAGTTACTTTATTCAAAGTTGGGTTTGGGTTTACAAGTGTAAATATAATTGATTTTAGTTGTAATGAATGTATAGGACAAATACCTTCAGACGTGTCACGAGCTATAACGGATGAGATGGGTTCAAATAGTTACTTGAAAAAATGGCGTCAAACCAAAAACAATACTACAAAAGAAGAATGGGAAACAATAACAAACCCACCTTTACAAGATATTATTGATGTTGTTGGTAAAGCGAAATCGGATGAAAAACAAAAAAGAAGGACGAAAACGAAACGCTTGACATTTGGGGGTGGTAAAACAAAGAGGAGAAGACGTAAATTTAGAAAAATGTAAGTGTTGTATTTTTCTTAGATGGTTTCCATAAAAAATAGATTGATTGTTGATTTTCATTCAACTATTAAAGCCCTTTGTCTTGTGATATTTTATTACGTTATTGTATGAATAATTATACATATATTATACGGACACCATCAGAACATGTATATATGAATATATACAATCAAGTTATTTTAAAATATAGTTTTCCTATGTCGTTAAACATATTAAATGATTTAACCGAATACGAGAAATCACAAGTAATAAATAATGAATATATATTTGTCAAAAATTTAATAACACAAATACTTGGAGAAAGAGTTTTATCATCCGAATCATCTTCATCAAAAGGGATATTATATAATGATAATAATATTTTCATTATACCAAGAATATTATATGATTTATTTTTTATTATGTATCACGGCATTCATGATATAAAACCAAATATACCAAGATATTCATTTAATATCGAATTAGCCACATATACCTCTTATTGTGAGAGAACGAATGAATATCATGATTCTATTTTTAGCGAAGTGTATTTATTAAACGAATACATTTTACAACAATTAGATACAATTGGTTATGATTATAGTTCTCCAGATTATATAGAATATGAAAAAGTTGCTAGATATATTTTGGAGTCTATGCGATTATATTCTACTGTAGGTGTAAATGAAAATATAATTGACATTTATGAAAATAATTTTGATGAAATAAATTCAATTATTAATAAAAACATTCATTTAATTATAACCGAACCACGAATGCTTATAACCAGAGATACTCCAACACCTAATAATGTGTTTAGCGAGATGTCTTTTTCAAAAGTTGTGATGTCTGAAATGGGACAACAATCCCAACAATACTCACCGAGAATGTTATTTTTTTCATCAATCATTATTGTATCTATTATTCAACAAAGGTTAGCACCTATTTTTAAGGATATTTCTATATTAGATGATGTTACTATTGAAGAAAAGGTTGAACGGGCAATTGGCGAATTTATGAATATATGTGAAAATAAAGAGGATGTAATACTTGTGATAAGCAATCCAGAAATTTATAAATATTACCCATTATATAAATTCACACGATTTTTGGATGAAGATTTAATTTTACAATGCGTTAAAATTGAAAGCGTAGAAGGTTCAGGTAATCAAAAGAATTTTATTTTATATAGAGGTTCACCCGATGATATTGAAGGAGCCGCAAACGAAGAAATGTTTAGAAGAAAGAAAGTATATAAAGAAGGTTATTCTGTATCCTACAATACATCATTATTAAATGGATATTTTTCAGACACTACTGCTTGTACTTATAATTACATGATAGGTGATGTTATAGATGACGCATATAAACATTATTATAGAATGCGTAAATTTAAATATGGTGATGATAGTGATGTTTCTAATTTGTTTTTTATACCACCTCTTCATCCATATTTACAACTATCATCTTATGGGGAGTTTTGGCATGCGCGAAGTAAGATTTTTATAGGAAGTCAGATACAATGGTTGAGTACATTTGCTGGTATATTTGCTAACACAACAGGAAGGGTTGGTTATTCTGAAAATTTTCCCGATTATTTAGTAAGTCATCTGAAACTTAAACGAAATACTATTATAGACCCTGGTGATGTAACACAATTAGCTGAAGCAAATAAAATAAATATTATGAATAAATTTAATAAATTTATTAAAGCACATCGATATCCTATTTTTCCACTTAGATATAATATACAAAAAAATATAACACGCAAAACACCAACAACCGTATCCAAGATAAAAAAAATTAACCAATTACCTGTTTATAAAAACAACGGTGAACTTGTATCTGAAAAAGAGATTGCCCAAGCTCTTAGAGATATAGAAGATGATACATGGCATTCAGAACATGCTTTATTCGGTGGAAGGAATAAATCATCCAAAAATAAAAGAAGAACACAAAAAAACAAGAACAAGAGTGTCAAAAAAACAAAAAGGTTCAAAAAGAGAAGGGTATAATCTATAAAATGTCATCATTATTTATCATATTTACTTATAATATAAGGTAAATATGTCAACCAAAAAATGCCCGAAAGGCGATTGTATACCCAACGTACCAAATACTAATACAATTACAAGGAAAAAGAGATCATCGAGTAGGGGAAGAAGAAGATTGGATGAAATGGAAATGAGTTCATCAGATGAAATGGAAAAGAGTTCATCAGGTGAGAAAAATACAGGATTGGGTGAAAGGACGAGGAGATCATCAAGTAGTGAAAGGAAAAGATCGGGTGAAAGGAAAAGATCGGGTGAAAGGACGAGGAGATCATCAAGTAGTGAAAGGAGAAGATCGGGTGAAAGGAAAAGATCGGGTGAAAGGACGAGGAGTTCATCAAGTAGTGAAAAGAAAAGATCGGGTGAAAGGACGAGGAGTTCATCAAGTAGTGAAAAGAAAAGATTGGGTGAAATGATAAGGAGTTCATCAAGTAGGGAAAGGGATGAAAAGGGAAAGAGAAAGAGAGGATCGAGTGAAGGGGAAGATAAAAGACCACCAGGTGAGACAAAAACGCCACGTTCAGTGTACGCTGAGAAGTTTTTCTCAGATAACAAAAGCACAATTCATTTATTAGATCATTATGGAGATTACGATTATGTTTTATTTCAGGTAAATTATAATGATGTATCACAATTTACAGAATATGAAAATTTGGATTTAACCCATCCAGGATATAAAATAGATTGTGTGATTCAGTCTATTTTTGCTTTAGGGATACGAGATGTAGAATTATCCAAACAAAGTTCGTTTGATGCTAATACGTATGGAGAATCAGGTGTTACTCATTTTGAATTAAATAAGTATATTATAAATGCTTTCAACTTACCAACATCAACAAGCGTAACCTCAAAATACATTGATATACTTGATGATGATGATTATAATGAATTTGGAGATTATAATTATGCTAATACAGAGGAATATGTAGTTGATGAATATGACCCGAACGGTTATAATTTTTATATGGATGATAAACTAACACCTGAAGAAAAAAACGAAAAAACTGTTACTTTTTTCAATCGCAGGTTAAAAAATGGATATGCTACAACAATTGGTGTGTCTCTTTCACGAAAAGGAGGAGATAGAACACGAATTAGTGGACATAGAATAGTTGTATATAAACACAATAATCAAATACACTTTTTTGACCCACAACAAAAATTACAAGGATTAACACTCGAACGCGATGGTGATACGATGTATGTTAATAAACCAAATGGCAAGGGTGGAGTAGTACGCAACGTATATAATTCACGAAATTTATATGATTTAATATCCGAAAGGGTTGATATAAATGGTGTATCTTATATATGTATACGTAATTTACGAGAACCTAAACCACTTGTAAATACATCATGTGATCTTCCATACATTAGAAAAAAATAGTATATCGTCACGTTTTTATTAAATATAGTTACTCAATTCTTTCAAGCTAATACCCATCACTCTACATTTTCTTAGATAGTATTGGAAATGAATACTATCTAAGAAATAAAAAATGATTATATTATAAGTATGAGCATTAAAAGGGCAGATGATGGTAATCCGCTATATATAAAATCAATAAATCGGTTACCATTGAATGGTAATGATAGAGAATTAATTATATCTGGTTGTAAATATATCGCCGATACAGTTGATAATTTAAATGAAAAATATAATACAAATTCATTTAAACTAAGAGTTGTATTCCACGACGATTATAATCCGACTTTGGTAATTAAGATTTTAAGAATTCCAAATGCTATTTCCGTTTTAGATCTGGAGATTTCTATTGAGAATAGTAGAGCCGAAACTGTTCACGTAGGTTTTATCAATGCGATTAAAAACCAAATATCTGGTAATACCATTATATCCATAGCAAAAGAGTTTGGCACTATGATAAATGCGAAACAACTAACGTTAGAAGATGATAGTTTTCTTCAAGGTATATGTAATATTAATACCATTAATATGAAAAAATTATATATTTTATCAACTGGTATTTCGTGGTATAATTCCAAAGGATTTGTTTCAGAAACATTTGATATAGAACAACGACATAATTCTCAATTGTTATCACTTAATATTGCCGAGTTCTTAGATTTTCATTGTAATAAACAAGAACCTAGATGGGCTATTCCTTGTAATGATAAGTTAAATAAATTCTTTGAGTTTTTTGAAACATACAACAAACAATATCCTTTTTTAAAAGAAAATGGTTTGGTATTAACCAAATCGATGACAGTCCAAGAAGTTTTTACTAGAATTAAAGAATACATTTTAAGAGATATACCTACAAGAAAATCATTACATAAAATGGTGTGCGAACATTTAGATTGGTTATTTAAAACTGTCGCCGTAACTTCTACCGAAAGAACACTAACCGTAAATCCTCACAATATTTTATATAATGGGTTTTTGATATATAAGTTGATTGATACACCACCCTTACCACGACAAAGTATATTACGTATTAGCTCGGCTAAACTTCCAAAAACACGAAAGACTACTTCACTAAGAAAACGTTCTACTAAATCGTCGAGTCGGAAACGAATAACTATTGGATAGCGATTTTTTTTCTTAAGTGATTTCCAAATCCATAACTATATAAGAAATAAAAAAATAAATAACTAAACTTATCCTATTGTTCTTCTACGAGATTTTGATTTTGATTTTGATTTTGATTTTGATTTTGATTTTGATTTTGTTCTTCTACGTGAAATATTTGATGGCGTTTTTACACGAATATTTAGTAAAGAAGGTATTTTTGGTTCATCAATGTCATAATATAGTTCAGAAGAATACAAAATAATATTTGGATTATCCAACGATAATTGTATCACATCTGAATCGGATTCTATAATTTCAACTTGAATATTTCCAAATAGCCAATCCAATTGAGAACATACTTCTTGATATATATTTGTTCTTTTCTTAGGTAAATTTCTAAAAACAAATAGTTTAATTCTTGTAAAGAATTCTTGAACTGTCATATCTTTTGACAAAGTCAATCCCGTTTTTACCAAAAAAGGATATTGTTTTGTATATTTTTTAAAAAAATCAAAGAATAATTCCAATTTACTATAAAATTTTTCAGGTTCTGTTCGTTTTTCTTCCTCAAACTCTTCAATCGTCTGTTTTATTTTTTTTTTCATATGATTTATTTTATAAATATACTGGGCATCAAGAAAATCAATTATATTTAATGAAAGTAATTTGAGGTTATGTTCTCGTTCTTCCTCAAAAGAACGAGATACAAACCCCTTTGAGTTATACCACGATACACCAGTTGATAAAATATATAAATATTTCATTGAAAAATGATATCCTTTACATATACTTGTTAAGTCACTTCCATCTGTCAAAATTAATTCGGAAGCATTTATTTTTTTTCCAAATTTTTTAGAAATATCTATAATTGAATTACCCGATAATGAGTTTTCACGCGCATTAAGAAAAATTATATAAATTTTTGGTCTGTTTGTAAAATTTTCATATTCAATTAATAGTAATAAATAATACATCCCCGCCTCTGTAACCAAACCTCTTCTAGGGTGTAGTTTGAGATAACTTTCTGCTTGTATAGACAAGTTATACCAATTATGCCCTAAAATTCCATACATTTCATATTTGTCATGAGGTGAATCTTCTTGTAATTTAGTAACAACAGAAAAAACATATTGAATTCCATCATTTAATTTTTCTTTTAATTCACCATCAATATTTAATGGTGTTATGTCTTGTATATCTGATTTGAATATATCCATTTATATTAAATGGATATATTTTCCAAATTTCAAGTTTTATAACATTGTATTAATAAAATCTGTATTGTCAAAAATGTCAAAAATGCCTAATTCAAACATATTCTTACTATAATAATCAACAACAGCTGCTTTTTCTTCACCATCAAGTCTTTCTAAAAATAAAATTAATAATCCAAATGCTTGTCTAAACTGTCTTTTGTGTATATACTCGTCAATATTTATCATTGAACATGATATATATTTCTCCGCATCTTTACTTGTTTCCGTCATTTACATAATTATTTTAATATCCTTTACATTACTTTATTCATTCAAAGAGAGTTGTGTTGATACATATCATCAAAATTATTTTCACCCTTATAGATATATCCTTTTGATAATAACAAATTTTTAATTTCAGTTCTTCTTGGTTCAACATAATTATGTTCAACATCAATCAAACCAAATGTATATTTTTCAAAATCAAAATTTTCAAGAATTTCATATTCAGACCCTTCAGTATCTAATGACATATATTCAATAAATGATGGAGCATTCGCATTATCTAATACATCTAATAAAGAGATTGTTGGAATTTGAATAGTTCTTTTATTTCTATCTACAACAGTTTTATGAAAATCAATATGTTGAGATATACCAGACAACATATCAGCTTCATTTGATATATCAAAATCAACTGTTGATCCAGTATTACTATACACTGCTTCATTATAACATATAGAATTTGGTCTATTAATCACCAATTGTTCGAAGCGCGAAGGAATAGGTTCGCAACAAATTCCACGCCACTTATACTGTTGTTCGAGTAAGTATGTATTTGACAAATGAATACCGTCACTCGCACCTATTTCAATAAAATATCCATTTTCCTTATTATTATAAAAATTAATAACTTTTATATCTTGACCAAGTTGCGAATGAGACATATATATATGCCCCTCTTTTAAATTCTAATAAAAAATAAAATAAATGTAACTGTTAAAGTTTTATACTAAAATATAATTTCTCTTAAATATAATTATCTAATTCTCCCATCTCAATCCCCATTTCCAAATATCTTTCTATTCTTGAAGGATGTAAAGCAACCTCCAATAATTCCCATTTGTATATAGAACAACGTTCTTTCAAAACATTATAGTCCAATTCAAATATAGATGGATTTTCTGACAATAATTGCCAACTAATTTTATCAGGGTTTTGTTGTAAAAGATGAATAGCATTTGGATTTTTTGATAACCCCCAACTAATTTTTTCTGAATTTTGTTCTATCAAATGGATAGCATTTGGATTTACTAGTAACGCCCATTTCCAATTTATTTTATCAGGGTTTTGTTCTAAAAGATGAATAGCATTTGGATTTAATGATAACATATTCCAATCTATTTTATCAGGGTTTTGTTCTAAAAGATGAATAGCATTTGGATTTCCCGATAAACTAACCCAATCTATTTCATCAGGGTTTTGTTCTAAAAGATGAATAGCATTTGGATTTTCTGACAATAATTGCCAACTAATTTTATCGGGGTTTTGTTCTAAAAGATGAATAGCATTTGGATTTTTTGATAACATTACCCAAGATATTTTACCTGGATTTTGTTCTAACAATTCAATGGCGTTTATATTATCTGATAATATAGACCAGTTAATTTTATCAGGGTTTTGTTGTAAAATATGAATAGCATTTGGATTTTCTGATAACATATTCCAATCTATTTTATCGGGGTTTTGTTCTAAAAGATGAATAGCACTTGGATTTTTTGATAGTGAATTCCAATTAAGTTTATCAGGATTTATGAATTCTTTCAATTTCAACATTATTCTTGATTTGATATGTAACGTAATAATAATTACATTTCATTTTATTTTTATTTTTAGTTTTTCATTTTTAGTATTGTTAAAATAAAAATGATATTGATTATTTACAAATAGTAATAGTAATTTGGTTCAAAAAGTTCGTTTCGTTAAAAGATATAATGTTAAAAAGTTCATCAATTCCCAACGAGTTTTATCTCGGAGATAAACCAGGCACGTTACAATACAAAAAACTTCCGAATGAAATCTGCGAAGCAGTTTCACTCCTTCCAGAAAACCAGAATGAAGACAAAGAAAGAAGATGGGAAACTGTATATATTTGTTCCGATCTAGAAGACACTTCATACGATACTACCAAACTTTTACCTAACACAAAAACAGCAAAAAAGGGTAATTGGATTGCGTTGTTCGTTCAAATTCATTCAGCCTTTGGTGGTAACTGGATAAAATCGGCACTATACAATAAAAAAGACGGTCGTATTGCTTTAATGACAAGTTGTGATAAAAAAGAATTGTTTCCTCGTGCTATACATACAAACGATACTAATTGGTTTGTAGGTCACTACAGAATGTCTGCTCCATTATATTTTTGGAGAGAGTTATCTGAACTTCTTAGTGAATTACAATTAAATAAAATATCAGATAAGTTAAATAGTTCGGATACTCCTCAGCTAATTAGATTAACTCCAGAAAACGCATACAAATACATCGGGTATCAAATTATGTTTAAAACGAGAGGTGAATATATAATCAAAAAAATCATTCGTTTAAATCCCAGTGGTGCCGTCATTGACCATCCCGATTTAAAAGATCTTGTAGTTTATTCGCGATGTATGTATGTTATTCTATAATAAAAAGTAAAATAACATAACCATACTAGATTACATATTACATTGTTTTTTACATTTTTTCATTTATAATTTATTCTTTTCTTAGTTAATTTGTTTTTATAAAAGTATATTCCTTTTTTGAAAATATATTTCATTCAACAAAAATATTTTATTTTATTTTTTAACTTTTGAAAACTATATAACTTCTCTCTGCTTTTTCTTATGCGTAAAAAAAATACTATAATAATTAAATAATTCTTAATACAACTATGGTAATAAAATATTTACTTTAAAAATAAATTAAGAGCATTTGCCTTTTATTACGCAGATTTTGCCTATTTTTACGTTCAAAACATTCTTAGTTAATTAATCTTTTAAAAAGTATATTCCTTTTTTGAAAATATATTTCATTCAACAAAATATTTTATTTTATTTTTTAACTTTTGAAACTCTATTGACTTCCCCCTGCTTTTTTTTACACATAAAAATAGTATCATAATAATTAAATAATTCTTAATACAACTATGGTAATAAAATATTTACTTTAAAAATAAATTAAGAGCATTTGCCTTTTATTACGCAGATTTTGCCTATTTTTACGTTCAAAACATTCTTAGTT
>Ga0209084_1001734_pt1 | contig 17881 bp, 35 predicted proteins | sample C_130820_MF_Meta_FD_187309 | JGI IMG/M metagenome (GOLD analysis project Ga0209084, IMG submission 187309) | Freshwater microbial communities from Lake Croche, Canada to study carbon cycling - C_130820_MF_MetaG (SPAdes) (version 2) | ecosystem: Environmental > Aquatic > Freshwater > Lake... | reverse complement strand
ATCATCGCTTGATGACATAACAAAGTTACGACCGATCTTCTGCTTCTCCCACACGTAACCATTGAGCTCTCGGTAGTCTATTATCTCTACATTGTCTCTTGTTACCTTGACCGCACAGTTGTTGTAGTATATGTACGAGTCATCTATCGTGTCAACCATGAACATTGGCTCTACCTTAGATACGTAGTTCAAGAATGTCTCTTGGAAGAACTTCGTGTTGATAGCAAAGAAGTTGTACACAGACATATCGTCAATCCCAAGCAAGTACTCAAGGACAAAGTCCTTTATAACCTCCTCGTTTACATCAGATATCGTGTTGTCAAGTACCCTAACAAATACAAAGTTGTTCGACTCAGCTGGGTAGTACTTATAGAAACCATTGATTCTCAAGTACTCCCTAAACAGGTGTGGTACAAGATCAATCTTGCCCTTGCTTGTCTTGGTCCAGAATGTATTGCTGTCAGCTGTCTCGATCAAGTAGTCGATCACATCAACACCATGCTTAGACTTGATGTCATTGCTCGGAACGCCCATCTTCATGTCGTTCTTTATGCTGACCGTCTTATCTATGTCCTCGTAGAACTTGGTGCCGTGTGATGCGGTGTTGCGGTATGCAGACCATATGATAGTGCCGATCTCCTTCTCCATGTCTCCATCGTCATAAGACATCAGTACCGACTTGGCCTCATCTTGAGGTATGCCAAACTCATTTAGTGCTGACGCTAGGATGAATAGGTTATTGTTTCTCTGACCCTTGATCATTCCGTAGCTTTTGTTCCACCATATTGTTAGGCGTCTAGTAATCTCGTTAGTGTCATTTATAGTAATCTTAGGTCTAACGTACACAGCTTCAGATGAATCAGATTCCATGTCCTCCCAAGTTGATGACAGCTCATTTACATGTATGTCCTCGTCATACGACTCGTAACACACACGTGAAATATTTTTACAGCTTACGTCAAACTCATCACAATCATAATATTTTTTAAGTGATGCAAAGTATTTCTTATGATTCATTGGGTCCTTTGGTATCCTTACTAGGACCTTAAGACCGTCTCCAGATGGTGACGTGAACACGCAGTAGCTGTACTCATCCTCCATCAGTACCACTCGCTTGTTGTACAGGTCCTGCTCGTTCTTAAATCCATCGAAGTCTATGCATATAAATCCGCTGTGCTCTATTATCGCATTGTCAGATCGTTTGCTAAAGGTACCAGAGAAACATATCGCTGGTAACTTCTTCTTCTTTTCGTTACGCTCGTCCTTGGTAGATGCATTCCTAACATCTAGTACCTTGTCCCTTGAGGCACCATTTCTTATCCTATCTATTGCCATAGAAATATCCTTATAGAACGGTGCCGCAGTGTCGTTGATTGTTCTAAAGTATGTTATCATTTGCTTAGTTCCTTTTTTAATTTAGTTAAGTATAATATATTGTCCATCTGCTCCTCTATAGCGTGGTCTATCCATTCGGTTACAGACAGATCATCTCTGTCCATTGTGTTGTTATACTTCTTTATTCCCTTTATCGACCTTTCTTTAAATCGAAAAATTACAGAGTCGACAATGCTGTCAACCTGCTCGTGTGTTGAATTTGAATACCACATATATATAAAATTAAAGATTACTTAAAAAGAGGGTAGGCCATCCATAACTGCCTACCCAGAGTTTTTCCAAATATGGTTGGTTAACCACAGAACTCTAACTGTACCTATGAAGTGAAGTCGGGACAGGACTCGAACCTGTACACGTGACCATCTCACATCCCGACTTATTGACCTATTTAATTGTTACTAATTGTTATTTCAAAATGATACATAAGAAATGCAATTCTAATACACTTATCTTCAAAGTCAATTGCTATCATTGGAGTAATAGATATTACATTCCATGCTTTATAACTGTTAATTAATTTTGCTTTCATTTTTAATATTATTTAGTTGTTTGGAATAAAATTAATTGTCATAGACACTAACTGTCCATCTTCCTGTTTTGTGTACTCTACTGAGTCAACACTTACTAAATTTATTCCCATATGATTAGGAAATACATCTACTGGTATTGGGCAGTAAGCATCATTCATTACCACATCTTCAATCATTACTTTTTCTTTTGTCATAATTATTAGATTTAAATTATTACTAAACTATTTTTTTTTCATCTTACTCTCAAACCAGTAACCTATGAACATTGGCATTGATATCCATCCTAACAATACAGACCATACGATGTTGAACATCTGTCTACTTGTGCCAATGTTTGGCTCATGGACCACACCAAATGTAAACACGGTGGAGAATAAGTAATACAGTAACCACATGATTAAAAAGGTAAGTCCTCGTCAGCATTGTCACCAACAGGTGTCTGCTTAACTGATTCGATCATACCCTCTACTCTCCATGCCTCTAAGTTATTGAAGTACTTTCCGTTGTACTCCCTACCTCTGATTCTGAATGATACCTCAACCTCTTGACCCTCAGCAATCTGATCTAACTTGTCGCAGTTAGTCTGTGTCAGTTGGAATGCAATATCCTGTGGATACTTCTCGTCTGGAACATTTAATACAAACTCACGCTTTTGGAACTTGTCAGTAATCTGAACCGTGTCGTTGATCACCTTGATCAACCCTTTCATTTTGAATTCACTCATTTGTTTTTTGATTTTAGTAAATTATAATACTCATTTGCATACTTCTCGGCAGCAGCTAACCGTTTGTCCATCTTGACAATATCATCGCTCGTAAGCTTTACAGGAACTATCGTAGCTCGAAGTTCGTCGTCTAGGTCCTCCATGTAGTGCAGGCTGTCATGCTCATAGTCTGGTTTCAACGCCTCGGGGGTTGTCGTAAGAATAAATGCAACCTCACCGTCTGACCAGTCATCTCCCGTCATCTTAGTTAGCATGTACAAATAGTGTTTTACTTGCCACTCATAGCCACTATCGTATGCCTTCTTAATTGTTTTAGGGAACGTCTTCTTTGACCATGAGGACTTCAAGTCGATCACCTTCCTTCTTTCACAATCAACAACGTCTGGGTGACCACCCGATATGCCGTACTCAAGCTCGTAGAAGTTATCGAACGACTCCTGTTTATGGTAGTCCGTGAAGAAGATGCGGTTGTATATCTCGCATGACTCTGCCTCAACGTCCCATCCCTTCTGAGTCTTCGAGTTGGAGAAGTTCTCCTCGTACTCGTACACTTGCCTATCGATGATGTCCTCGATCAAGCCCTTGGCACCTGTGCTCAGCTCTACCGAATCCATCTTTAGCTCTAACTTGTCACGGTCCTTAGCCTGTGCCTCTGTTAGCTTGACCTTAGACTTAAGGTCGTTTAGCTTTGCCAATTGGATGTCAGTCAGTCCGTCATCTCCCAAGAACAATGGTGCACATGACGATGATCTAATTCTTAACTTCATTGAGTACCTCCATCTGTTCGTTAGTAATAGTGTAAGCTTTCTTGATCTTATCGATCGTTGTTCTGCCCGACTCTAAAGCCTCAACAGCCTTGGCAAGTTGTGCGTCTGATAGTGTAGGTAACTCCTTCTTAGGCAATGGTCTGGTGCTAAATCGCAACGCATCAACCAATCCTTGTGGACTCTTTACCTTCTCTGTCATCATGACAATCTGCTTGCCTATGTATTCGTCGGGGTTAAAGGAATTAAAGAATGTCTCAAGACGCTTGAAGTTTGACCTATTGCATATCATTGGCTTGTCAAATTCTTTTAGCTTGATGAACACCTTGTCCTCCTTGCCCATCTCTCCGACAAATACATCTTGATATATTCGATCGATCGTGACAATCTTTGGCTCGTATTTTCCATTCACTTCCAAGTCCCACGAGCCTAGGTACTTGTTGTCTTTCATTAGATTTCTCCAGTGTGCCATATATATTTATTTAATTAGGGGGTTACAAAGATTGTAATATTTCTTTTAAACGCAATGAATAATCATCTTTTTTTATCAACAATTTGCGTTTTCGCTCTGTTAAGTACTCTAAATTGTACAGAGTTGGCTCTAGATGTGCATAGTGCATCAGCATTATTATCTTCTCTAGCTTGTTGTGGCATACATCTACGTTTACCTTATAACATCCTGCTAGCCATCCGATGCTTTCGAATATGTACATCTGCTCGTCTGTAATCTTTTCGTACTTGTCGTTTGATGTCATGGTGTTCATGACCTCAGTCCGATTGTCCTTATCGAATACCTCTATCTTAACTCCGTGGTCTATGTACCAAGAGCTGTGACCCGTTCGGTATACTTTGTTCTCCGATTCTAGGTCTTTCCATGCTTTATTTTGGGACATATCGAAGCATTTTATTTTCTACTATAAAGTACTCTGTGTACTTATTTTCTTGGTATATTACAGATACTCTGTAGTCACCTGTTTTTAGTCTTGACGTGATTAGTATGTACACTTTATTTGTGTTAAACTGATCGACCCAATTCATGAATATAACTACGTCTGATTCTCTAACTATGCTTTTCTTTGTGGTGTCGTAGTCATTTTCATCTAACATTTTAAACGTTTTGTGTATGGCTTCTTCCCTAGTCTTTGCCGACGTGTAGTAAACCTTGTCTCCACCGCTGTATTGTATTGTGTCAAATCCAGTAAAGACTTGAGCGAATGATGTTACCGACATTCCGAGGAATAACATCGTGATTTTAATTGTTTTCATATAATTTAAATTTAAGTTAGTAATTCAGACATCGCCTCAAACATCGTAGCGACTACGAATACGGATGATATCATTAGTGTAGCTATAAATATTATCATTACCCATCTGATGTTTATAAAAAACCTAGGTAGTAAACATGACAGCAGTAGCACCGACATGGAAATTAAAAAATTAGTCATCGTTCAAGTGTTTTAAAAATTTATCCCTCTCCTCTCTGCTATTCGCAGTCCTTACGTGGACCCAACATATATAGAGGACCCTCCTCTGTATATAATACACACAGTTTCCAAAGAAATCTATGCCTGCAATACATCTGTAATGTTTCATTTTGTTTGTTGTTTATAGTCAATAATAAATCCGATAGCAACGATTATGTTCATGCCCAATGATGCTAGTATCTCCTTGATGTCGGAGTAGACATGTATGCTCAAGTGTATGTGACCCACCATCCAAAATGGTATCGATAAGTTCTGGCTCACCCATACAATAGCGTACCTTATAAATCTAGTTCTCATGCATGTCATGTATTACTATCTGTATAACCGATAAGTCGATCGATGTTACACTCGTGTCGGGGTCAACGAAGAACATGTTGAAGTAGTGCATAGCATCGTCCTTGTTGTCTGCCCATACCCTGTCGACGTAGTCGTCAGTACCCGATAGGGTGTAATTAATTCTGAATGATTTCATAGCTTGCAGATATATATAACGTTATTACTATCGCCAAATTTTCTCAAGGCTTCAGCGTAACTCCTTGCGTCTATGTTCACTCCCGAACATAGGTTGTCTGATATTGTGTAGCAGATGTGGTATCTTGTCATAGCTCTAGTTCTATATGGTTAATAACTTGGTATTCGTAGTCAACGTCGTTGTTGTATGGATATGCCTGTATGATATACTGCAACCATTCACGTTCGTTCGTGAATTCATACTTCGGCATGTAGTCTAAGTGCACGTCAAATTTTCCCTCAGAAAATTCAATTGTTTGCCACTCGTCTAGTTCTTCGAATTGTATGCAGTGTGTTTCGACTCCGTGAGTCAGCTCTACATATCGGATGATAGGATTGATTTTTGCTTTCATAGTGTTGGTTTTTGTTAAGTTGTGTTAAAAAATGTTGGTTAATGTTGGTTTAATGTTGATTTGAAATTTTGTAAGCCTTGGTACGACTAGGTTAGTGTTAGAATGTTAATTTTTACCCTTTAGTAGAGAAAAAAAAATAAAATATATATATATATAGTATATAGTATTACTATATACTGTAATTATTTTAATTTCACGCTAGTTTTAGCTTTAAAATCAACATTTCAACACAAAGTCAATGATAGTAAGGGTTTCGTGAAAAAAAATCAACACTAAATCAACACGAGTTAACACTAGTATTTGTTAAACGATTGATTGATAGGTTGTTAGCTGATTTGATTTCAACACTCACAATCACAGGTTGATTGTCGAGCCGTCGTTCAGATTAAAGATTGCTTTTTGGTTGTTCTGTAGTCCAACGAAGACAGCCTTGCTCTCATTGTCATATACCCTTGAGATATCTAGATAGAGCCATCCATCGTCGACCCATCCACCAAGGAAGTTCTCGTCGACTGATAGCTCTAGACCTTTCTCTGCGATGAATTGATTGATTGTCTGTTCGATCGATTGGCGGGTCTCGTCTATTGGTGTATGAGAGCCTCCCTTTAGGCTGACCACATAGCCAGATGTTGGGGCTGTTCCTAAGGCTAAGTTAAATGTAGCTCCACCATTCTGAATGATGGAGTCTACGAAGTCGTGTAGGTTGTTCATGTTTATAGGTTTTAAAGGTTAATATTTTCATCATTTAGTTCAAGAGATTTCTCGTAGTCAGAAAGAAATTTCTCGTAATCAGAAAGTAATTTTATTAGATTTGTCGTTTGCAATTCATTGAATGTATTACTTAATGTCTTAATAAATCTATCAGCGTTATTTTTTCTTACTGCTCTTTCAAATGCTTCAAGCACCTCTCCGTTGTCAAATTGAAATAGATTTTTTCTTTCTTGGTTGTTCATAAGTTCTAGGTTTTAAAGATTAGTTAATTATTTTAATTCTTCAGCGTTCCAAATTCTTCGATGTTCATTGGTTTGAAATAACATACCAATGTAATCGGTCGTCTTGTCGAATGGAATATCTCCACCGCAAAAATTATTATTCCTTACCAGAATTTCGTGGGCTTGTTCTTGTGTCATAAGTTCTAGGTTTAAAAGGTTAGTGTATCAATCTCATCGTAAAGTTCTACATACTCTAGTGGGAATCTTTCCTTTAGTGATTGTATTAATTTTGCATGGCTGTATACCTCATAGCCATCTCGCTCTGCGTTAACGATTGGTTGGATGACCTCTGCGATTTGGCTATCGTCTAGTGTTGTTACTAGGTAGAAGTCCTCTTCTGACCATGCTGTTGTGCTGATTCTAATTACTCTCATGTTTTCTAGGTTTTATTGGTTAATATATCTCTCGTTAAATTGTTCTTGAGTCACCTCAGTATTGTCGATGCCCAAGTTGTATGCTATCTCTGCAACGTATTCTTTGTTATCGGGATTCAATATGCTATCGGGCCAATATCCTGTGCATGTTTCGGTTTCTTTTACTATAGCACATCCGCTTAATATTATTGTTGCTATTAAAATTAATATCGCTTTCATAGGTTCTAGGTTTTAAAGTTCGTACTCGTTTCCATCCTCATCATAATACATATCGTCATCAATCTCTTCCCACTCTGTGTAGTAATATTCTTCTTGCTCATATGCTTCGTTAAGTATGAATTCATCAGATAGACCTTCCATACCACCACGGCTTCTAAGCCAATCAATTAAGTGTTGCTCCTCAGAGAAGTATAATTCTCCATCTCCAACAACAAATCCTTCGTTCATACCACGTCCCGTAGCATCACATTTTCTTGCATATCTTTCCATAAGTTCTAAGTTTTAGTTGGTTTAAAAAAAAGATTTTGTTGACACTTCCTCGTGAGTGTATTCCGATACAAAATCTAATAAAAATCTTAAGCAATCGATAGGTGGTTTCGAATGTGTACTTCTTCCTTTGCTAGCCAACACATTCTAGATACTCTTGGGTTTGTTGCATTAGTATCCATAGCAATAAATAATGATGGTACCATGCCCCATCACTCGGCATTTTTTACTTGGTTAGTTACATTTTAAGCATTGTGGTCTCTGTCCCATCGTCTCCATGTTCTGGAAATTCTCTATTAAATTTATCTTGATGTGTTTCCCAAAATCTAATGTCAGACAACCAAGATATTGAGAACTTTTCTAGTCCTGCTTCAATGCACATGTCGTAAACTTTCTCCGTATCTCTAGCTGTAGGGAAGTTCTTATCGAAGGAATACATGTCATTTAATACTTCGTTACGTCCTGTGTCATCTCCTACTACATAACCTCCACCACTTGTAGTTACTAGTTCAACGGCATGTCGATTAGTTCTTGCCCATGCATATCTTTTATTAGACATGTCTTCTTTTGCCTTAGCTGTTGAGCCTTGTATAAAGCAAGCCTTAAAGGTTTTTAGTAACTCTACCTCTGTCATGGTAAAGTCTACGAGGATTGTCTCGTGCTCTAGCACACACTCTAACGTTACTCTGTTACCTACTATCTCGTGTACCTTGTGGTCACGACCTTGCATTTTTCTGTGGTTTACATTTACGATTGCTCTCATTGTTTCTAAGTTTTAATTGGTTAATTAATCTTGACAAGCATACAACACTTGAATCAAGCTATCGTATAAGAACATCCCGTTGTATGTCTCAAAGCCAAATCGATTGATAGTGATGTCGCTGTCATTTAATTGTAGTGTGGTGTAAGTTCCCGTGCGTTGACCATAGCTGTCTTCAACGCATACATAGTAAGTTTTCATGGTTTCTAATTTATTTGGTTAAGACGGCACGAATGCCGTTTCGATTATTTAAATCTCATCAGTTAACCTTGTTACCATCCTCCATATGGCTCTACCTCTAAGTCGTTAAAATTCATTATTGAATCAGATAGTGACCACTCGTACCATGCGACAAGCACATCGTTACCTAATACCTCAACTACTTCTCCTACTCCGTGACCATAGTTGAATTCTCCTACTATGTCTCCTACTTTTAATACGTTCATAATTTCTAAGTTTTATTGGTTAATAAAATCTTGTGGGCTCATCTTGATCAAGTCCTCTTCTCTGAAGTTCTTAAGGTCTTGTAACTTGCTTCTATCTACATCTATTATCCCGTGTACAGGGTGTTTGATGTCGTTGATGCCTACGAAGTTGATGTTACGAATCAACTGCTCTCTGATTTCAAGTTCTCTTGTCATAATTTCTAAGTTTTATATGGTTAATGATTATCTCCAACCTCTTACACGTAATCGGTTAGTTCTTACTAATGTGCCCTCAAAGAAGAAGCCCCAAATCTCGAATGCTCCCTCGATTCTAATGATTTTGCTAGTCATAATTTCTAGGTTTTTATTGGTTAAGACAGCACCTTGCGAGTGCTGTTTCGTCTCATAAAGACTCATCAGTTAACCTGTGTTAAAATGAACATGAAGTTCCGTGCACGATAGCATTGTAAACGACTACTGCTACTACTAACATTAAGCCTAAAGCAAATGTTAAGGGGGCTGTTAAGTTTTTCATTGTGTTAGGTATTTGTTGGTTAAGACGCCTCACGGCGTTTCGGTCATTAAGACCTCATCAGTTAACCTTGTTGCAAGCCACGTGAAACTGCTTGCCCTCTATTAATCCCTACTAGTGTTGTTATTCTAGTGGTTCCGACACACAACCACCCGAGTAGTGTATTGTGTGCCCTAGGTATGTCCTAGTCTTGTGCTATCTTATTGACCTCCTCACCGATTGCAGTCTCAAATAGTATCGTATGTCAAATTGTCATGGTGACCTCTCGTCAGCTGAGCCGTTGCCCTCTGCAATACTAATGCTAAAACTTTGAATAAGTAACACTTTTTTTGAAAGTTTTTTTTGCTTGACATGTTAAAACAGCGGATTATTTGTTGCATTGCTTTGATAATCAACACGTTACACGACGAAAAAAAAGATGAAAAAAGTTTGTTTTTTTTTGTTACGTGATGATATAACCTCCCCTATGAAGACATGAATTGCTATCAGATTGGCTTTCCTGTTGGCTCGATTGGTCGCTCGATTGGTCGGTCGGTCGGTCACCTTGTCAGTCATTCTATTTAACATAATGCAAATTATATGACAGCCTCATCGAGCAGTCGAGCGGACGGCAGGCTTGTTACCTGTGTAATATACAGCACAGGAGGGCGGACGGGGTGACCATGGAAAAGCTAGAAAATCCGACCTCAATTTCTGAAAACGGAGACCCCCCCCTTCGATTGGAAAGCGTTTCCCCCTAGCGAGCGATCACGTCAGATGGGGGTATTACCCAAAACCTATGAATATCTAACCCCAAATTTTTAATATCTTTGTAAAATAAATAGTATATTTGTATCATGAAGATATACATAGAAAATAGGTTACCATACGGCTTAAATTTAGGAATAGAATTATTCCAACCTGACGATCTATTTGACGAGTATGAGCTTGAGATTAATTTGTTAATAATAAAAATAGTATTAGTATGGCACTAAAGTTTGGAAGAAAGACTGGAATTACATCATATGTTGATGGTAAAGGTCAGGTACATTATACCGAAGAAGAGTATGATGCATATCAAAACGCAGTATCTGCGGAGAAGCAAAGAAGAAGTGATTATGACGCAAGTGTTTCTAGCTACCAAAGTGCTCTTGATTTATATGAGAACGGTCCTAAAAAAACTCCATCGGCTACCGAAGGTATTAAACTTAAAGGAAAGTCAAAAGGCAAAGATATTGCTTTTGAAGAGGGTCAGGCTATAAGTCCAAAGGAACAGAATAGAATTATGGATGAGCGTATAAAATCTGGAGAATATGTAAAACTAAGTGATAAATCAATAGACCCTACCACTAGGTCTTATATGTCTCAGATGACAGGTGTTTTTGGAAAAATGGATGCTGCTGATTATGATTCAGAATCTTACGTACCAAAAGGAACAAAGGTAAATAAATGGTCAGATGTATATGGTGAAAACTTTAATCCTGTTGAGTTTCACAAAGCAGGAAAAGAGGGAAACCTGGATGAGTATATGAAGAAAAATAACCTTAAAGAAGGACAATTTTTCATGCCAAATATTTCACCTCAACGTAAGTATAAAACTCCAAAAGCTCCTGGAAAGTATGTAGAGAATCCTCCTATTAAGGACATAAGTCCAGACGCTGTTGACTGGAAGCCAATGGCTAATATGCCTGCTAAGAAAGCTTTTATAACTCAAAAAACAGGTAATCTTAAAGGAAGTCCTACTGCTCCAGAAGAGTGGTCTTCTCCCATTTTGAAAGAGAGATCTAAAACAAAGGGTACTAGATTATATCAAGAAAAAAATGGTTTGCGTGCTGGAATGACTAATGCGGCTACTGTAGGTAAATCTAAACCTAATAAATTACAATATAACAGAGAAGCAAAAACATCAGCCGCGTACTTTGGAAATAATGTATTTGAAGGTGAAGTAACAGGTAAGAATGCTTCGGAGTTAAAAGACATGAAAAAGGCTACAAAGCAGACACGTAATGAAGCTTTAGCTCGTGGCAGTTTTAATAGTGCTATTGAGCTTCAAAAGGATGTTAAGCAATTAAGACGTGCTGGAGAATATGCTAATAAAGGTGGTATTGCAAAACAATACGGAACTGGTAAAATAATTGAAGGTCAAGACTCAAAGTTAAAATACTTTACTCCTGAATTAACAAAAGGAGTTAAAAACGAAAGAGGTGTTGTTGAGCGTGATCCTGGAGCTATGGCTGGTTACAAAGAAGCTCAAGCATACAAAAAACAGCAAGTTTTTTCAGAAGGAATGTCAAACTTTAAAAGCTCAACTGATAATATGGCGAATGCAAATAGTATGAGAAAGAAACAAGAATCATTATCTGGAACTGATTCATTTATTAATCCTACAAGAGCCATAAAGATGGAAACAAAAGCTTCAAATTCTGGCATGACCAATAGAGAGGCAGGTAAAATTGCAAGATCACAAAGAAAAGAAGAGATAAATATCATGAAAGCTCTTGATAAAAAGATGAAAATAAACTAATAAAATAAAATTAACAACAAAACCCACTTTAATCGGTGGGTTTTTTGTTTTATATGCTAAAATTTTATTAAATTTGACCAAAATATAATAAAATGATAGTAAAACAAGTGCATTTTGGCGATGAGGGCCAAAAAAAGTTGAAAAACGGAATCAAAATTATCGCTGGGGCGGTAAAGAGCACCTTAGGTGCAAGAGGTCGGACTGTATTAATAGAGTCTGAGCACCATGTAGGTGGTTTAACAGTCACGAAGGACGGTGTAACGGTCGCAAAGTCGATCAACCTGTATGACCCAACTGAGAACCTGGCTGTAATGATGATGCGTCAGGCGGCAGACAAGACGGCAACTGTAGCTGGTGACGGTACAACAACATCAATCGTGTTAGCTGAGGCTATGATCGACTCTGCTGACAAGCACATGGGATTCAATGAGAACGTTATCGAGGTGATCCGTGAGATCAATGACATTACGGGAACAATTGTATCTAGACTTGAGAAGATGAGCAAGAAGGTGAGTGGCAAGAAGTTATTTGACGTGGCATCTATCAGTGCAAACAACGACAAGCAGATCGGTAAGATGATCTCTGATGCATTTAACGAGGTTGACATGGTAACTGTTGAGAACAGCATGAACTCGGAGACACATGTAGAGATTATTAGCGGAATGAAGATCGATCGTGGTTACACATCGAAGTACTTCATCAACGAGCAGAAGAAGCAGGAGTGTATACTTGACAACCCATACATTTTAATTACAGATCACGAGATCAACAATTTATCCAACTTAGAGGCTATCTTAGCACCAATTGTAAGCCAAGGCAGGTCGTTATTGATCATCGGTACACTTGGACCAAACGCAATGAACACATTAAATGTGAACGTGGCACAGGGCAAGATCAAGGCTTGTAACATTATCCCCCCATCGTTTGGATACAGGAAGAAGGACCTACTAGAAGATCTAGCTGTAGCACTTGGAGGTACGTACCTATCTGAGGACACTGGAGACGACTTAACGCTTGTTACTATGGCTGACTTAGGTAAGGCATCGAAAGTTGTTGTGAAGAAGAATATGACAGTATTTATGAATGTCGCTGAGGTTAAGGAATCTATCGACATGAGGGTTGCTGACTTGAAGCATCAGATATGGGAGACAACTGACGCAAACGACAGAGAGTTCTTAAAGCAGAGAATTGCAAATATCTCTGGCGGTGTTGGTGTTATCTACGTTGGTGCGTTGAGCGACATTGAGCAGAAGGAGAAGAAGGACAGGATCGATGACGCTGTGTGTGCTGTTACTGCTGCGATGGACGAGGGTATATTACCTGGTGGTGGTATTGCATTACTTAACTGTATGGATTTGGTTATGGGTGACAGTGTTGCACAGAACATTATGTTCGATATGTTGAGCTCACCATTTGATCAGATACTTTTAAACGCAGGCAAGGACCCATCGGCTATTAAGTTAGAGTTAGAGGGATTAGGCTTTGGTTATGACGTTAAGAACGAGGTATACGGAGACATGATGAAGATGGGTATCATTGACCCAACGAAGGTTACCAAGAACGCACTACTTAATGCTGTATCTGTGGCAACAACAATTATGAGTACAAACGCAATTATAACAAACATAAGAGACTATGAAGGTTCTAAATAAATATATCATCGTTGACAAATTAGTAGAAAAGAAGACCACATCTAGTGGTCTTTTAATGAGTGGAGACGAGTACAAGGACATGCGTTACCAGTACGGTAAGGTAATTAATTATGGTCCACTAGTGTCGGGTATTGAGGTAGGGGACAAGATCATGTTCGACCGAGTAGCTGGTCACGAGGTAATAATAGATGAAACTAGAATGTTCATTCTTCAGGAGAAGGATGTTGTTTGCATTCTCTAGCTTCTTTATTAATTCTTTTTATTGCTATGGCTAGGGTTTTCTGTGCAAATGTAGCGTTCGGTCGAAATACAATATTTCTCCTTGGCGATTCAGGTATAGGCTCTAGCCCTAGTAATTTTCTATAGATACTTGCTATCATCTTTTTACCTTTGAATGATACCTCGTACACATCAAACTCACCCTTCTTTCTTTCTCTCCACTTTGAGATAAATCCATCACGGAGCAGCTTGTCAAATCTAGCACGATCCCAACTCATAAACTTAGCGTACTCTTGGAACTTGGCTCTAGTAAACAATTGCTCTGTATATAGAAACATCAGCATGTCTATGTCTGCCTGTGACTTTATACCGTAGTTGTGTATAGCCCACTTACGTATTATACCCCAGTTCTTTAAAAAATCAAATCGAGCATCTCGTCTCTGATAAATTTTATCTGGTCTTTTTCTTATTACTTTTTTTATTTTTGGAATCATTTGATTATATTTGTATTTTAAAAGCAAAGTTATGAAAAATAGAAAGACAATGGCAACTACTGTAGTCCCTATTAGAGAAAAAAAAATGATTTCTCCAATGGAGTCTTATATGTCGGAAAGCGAAAGATTAAATGCTATACCATTTAAGAACTCTTCAATTAACGTATTTGATAAGAAACGTTACGATATATCTAGAGAATTTGACGGACAGGAAGTGGAAGGTACATTAAGTGTTAGACCTACACTATCTGGAGGAACTATGCAGACAGAGAGATTTGATATGCCTGGTGGAGGAACTAATATGTCAAGAACTAGAATGAACGATATGGGTGAACCTATGAAAAGGGTTGTAAGAGATAAGAAAATTAATCAATAAAATACATAATTATGAACAACAGGGAAATAAAAACTACTACAAAGATGGATGGTAATGATAATCCAACCGTTGGTACTGAATTAATTCAAAAATCTAGACCTAGACTTTTAGGAGGTAAAGTATTTGAAAATCAATACATTGATAGATCATCAAATAATATGAAATCAGAAAAAACCGTAGTTGGCGGTAAAGGTAATATTATTTCTAGTCAAGTGACTGATTATAATAAAATTCCATTTAAGAATAAGGCAATTGATGCTATTAATCGTGTGGATAGACACATAGGAAATTACTTAAATACAGTTGCATATGAAACAGCAAAAGAAATTAAAAATGCTGTACCAACATTAAAAACTGCAGCACATAGAGTAAAAAATATGGTTGATAAAAATCAATACAAAAAGGGAGATAATGTTTATATTGGATCTGGAAATCCAGATGTTCCTTGGGAAGGTGATCAAAAAAAATCTAGCAGACCTACATTATCTGGTGGAGACATTAGAAGAGACGTTATTAATATGGGTAATGGTAATAAAAAAATAATTAAAACAAAATTTGATCAAAATCAAGATATTGTAAAACAAGTTACTAAACAAAAAAAAACAATTAAAAACAAATAAAAATGAAAGCAAAAGCAAAAATGGTTACAGAAAAAAAGACTGGAGAGAAGTATGCTAGCAAAAAAGCTGAAATTAAGCACGAAAAAACTGAGTCTAAGAAGGAAATGGTTAAGGAGTACGGAATGAAAGCTGCATTAGCTAAAATGACTAAGCGTAAGTAATGAAAGATCCTAGGTTAGAACGTGCTGGAGTCACTGGTTACAACCAACCTAAGAAAACCCCAAGTCACCCAACTAAGAGCCATGTTGTGGTTGCTAAGTCGGGTGACGAGGTTAAGCTTATTCGCTTTGGTCAACAAGGTGTTAAAACAAATCAAACGGTAGGTCAGCGTGAGGCGTTTAAGAGTCGTCATGCTAAAAATATCGAAAAGGGTAAAATGAGTGCTGCGTATTGGGCTAACAAGGTTAAGTGGAGTCCAAGCAAGACAGCATCTCCTAGTACTAAATGGAAGAAGGGATAATGCTAATAATTAAAAGACATAAGGGTTTAGGTGACACGGTAGCTGCTATAACTAAGGCTACTGGTTTAGATAAGTTAGTCACTGAGGACTGCGGATGCAATAAGAGAAAGGAGGCATGGAATAATCCAGACCTATTAATAAATAAAATATTTTATGGGACAGAGCAAGACGTCGAAGTACTACGCAAGTAATCCAGAGGCCGCTGAGAAACGTAGGGAGTATCAGAGAGAATTAAATAAGACAGATGCACAGAAGAAGTATCGTTCTGAACACAACAAAGCCAACCGAAAGGCAGGCACATATGGCAACGGTGACGGTGTGGATATGAGTTCGACAAAAAGTGGTAAATTTGTAAAAGAGAAAGCAAGTATAAATCGTGCTCGAAACGGTTCGAACGGTAAGAGCACAAAAAAATAAAAAAATGGCATATCAAAAATTACAGGCATCTAGAGCTGCCGCAGTTACACCAAGTGAGGACTTTCCAATTCCATACGTTGGTGACCCATCAATCACTTGGCCTTGTGTACTATACACTGGTACAGGAGGAGACATTAAAGTTATGACCGCTGGTGGTGACGAGGTTATTTTCTTCGGAACTGCACCTGGTTCATTCTTACCAATCCAAGTAATACAAGTATTTGAAGTTGATACAGCAGCTACAAACATTATAGCACTCTGGTAATATGTCTATATCAATGTCTATATCTGCTGGAGTTGGTTCAATTACCAATGCTCCAATTCTTGGTGATCCCCCAATTAATACAAGTATTCCTAATATAGGTAAAGCAATCATATTACAACCTGGTGTGACAATAACTTGCGATGAAGGTAAATGGGAAAATAATCCATATATCTTTCAATATCAATGGTATCGTGATGGAGTAGTAATATTTGCACCTGAAATTCCAGAATATACATTGACCGCTGATGATGTAGGTAGAAATATTAGTTGTTTAGTTATAGCTATAAATGAATTTGGAAAAACACCTCAGTTTAGTAATTCAGTTTATATATCTTAATAATGACAGGAAAATTCAGTAATCAAGGAGACGTAAATCCAGCTGGCACCATAATACATGAGTGTCCGTTAAATAATATTACTGAAATTTCATACATGAGATTTAATAACTCTGATTCAGATTATATATTAACTGTATCTAAGTATGATAATTCTGTAGATGCACATATTAGATTATACTCTAAAGCTTTAGCTCAAGGTGACACAATTACAGATAATATGTTGTACGTATTAAATACAGGTGACTACATATACGTTGAGTGTAATGTTGCAGCTACTACATATATTATAACTGGTGAGGACATGCCAAATATAAATATGATCCGATGCAAGTAGTTGATGGAGATGGTAACGTATACGGTGAGGACAATTTAGAGATAAATGACGCAAGCGGTAAGCCTAAGACTACTGGCGGAGGTGGTGCCGTATGGGGTGGAATAACTGGAACTCTATCGGATCAGACTGATCTACAGACTGCATTAAATGCTAAACAAAATACATTAACCCCTGCTGCATTAACTAAGGTCGATGATACCAATGTAACCCTAACATTAGGTGGTAGTCCTTCCACGTCTTTATTACAAGCAACTAGTTTAACATTAGGATGGACAGGTACACTAGCTGATTCAAGGATAGCAAGTGCTTCAACTTGGAATGCAAAACAAAATGCAATAACTACTGGCACAACAGCACAATACTTTAGAGGTGATTTATCATTAGCTACATTTCCAACTATTGGCAGTTGGGGCACTTTAAACTACCCAACTTGGAGTACAGGAGCACCATTTGTAAAAATGACTGCTGCTGGTACATTTAGTCTTGATACTAATACATATCAACCTACTCTAATAAGTGGCACAAATATAAAGACAGTTAATAGTACTTCGCTTTTAGGTAGTGGTGATGTTGCAGTACAACCCACTTTAGTAAGTGGAACTTCAATTAAGACTATTAATAGCACTTCTTTATTAGGTAGTGGTAATATTATACTTGGTACTGGAACGGTTACATCAGTTAGTGGAACAACTCCAATTTCTGTATCTGGAGGCCCAGCTCCTGTTGTTTCAATTCAAGTAGCTAGCAGTTCTCAAAATGGTTATTTAGCTAATTCTGATTGGACTAGTTTTAATAATAAGCAATCACAATTAGTAAGTGGAACAAATATTAAAACAGTAAATTCGAATACTTTATTAGGTAGTGGAGATGTAGC
>Ga0209084_1001731_pt1 | contig 17919 bp, 14 predicted proteins | sample C_130820_MF_Meta_FD_187309 | JGI IMG/M metagenome (GOLD analysis project Ga0209084, IMG submission 187309) | Freshwater microbial communities from Lake Croche, Canada to study carbon cycling - C_130820_MF_MetaG (SPAdes) (version 2) | ecosystem: Environmental > Aquatic > Freshwater > Lake... | reverse complement strand
CCAATTTCAAGCGCCAGCTGTTGGTTTTTCGCAAATCAACTTGCTGTAAGTCAGCATCCAATTCCCCTTCCGGAAAAACTTCCTTCGATACCAAAGCCTTATCAAAAGAATAAGGAATTTGAGACAATTGAGCCGAAGCCCGTAAACCAATACCTGGCTCTGGTCCGTGCCAGCTTACCGGCATATTCAAATTAGAAGATATTCCGCTGGTTAATACTTTTAATTCTTCCAAACAATTAGTGTGATCTAATAATAAATCTTGTGCCAATTTGGGTAAAGAGCCAATTGCCAGCGCTTCATTTTTCATTAAATGGCTATAAAATCCAGCAGGACGTCGCACCGTTTGAGCCGCATTGTTAATCAGAATATCCAAACGCTCGTATTTCTGCTCGATAAAATTGCAAAAGATCTCCACGCTAGGAATATGTCGCAAATCCAATCCATGTATTTTTAAACGATGTCCCCAATCCATGAAGTCCTCTTCTTTCGAAAAGCGCAAAGCCGAATCTACCGGAAAACGAGTCGTGGCAATAACGGTTGCTCCCCCTCGCAAAAGCATCAAACTGATGTGATAGCCTATTTTCAAGCGTGAGCCCGTAATTAAAGCTATTTGCCCGCTAACATCTGCCGTCTGGAAACGTTTAGCATAATTAAAATCACCACAATCGGAACACATACTGTCATAAAAATGATGCATTTTAGTATACTCCGTTTTGCAAACATAACAATTTCGAGGGGTTCGCAATTCCAATTGTTCCTTTGTCGCAAGCTCATTCAAAGCCAGTAATTTTGGCGCAACAAATACAGTCGCTTCCCGAGCATAGCGGATACCCGTTTCTTTACGAGCGGTTTTATCTCGCTTTTCCATCTTGCGTTTGGCTGCTAGTTTCCCGTCCTTGATTCTGCGAGAAAACTCTTCCCTATCGGGTCTCGAAAACATCCCTGCCGCTTTGATTAAGGCCGTGCGCTGTTCTTTGGGTATATCAAATATTTGATTGGTATCAGCATTCAATTGTGCCAAAACAGCAATACAACGGTCAATTTCTTCCCAACTTAGGGAAATGGGCTGTTCTATTTCATCTTCTTCCTTCATCATCATAAAAACGGATTCCTCTTAGTTTTAAATCCAAGGCTGCAAATATAGTCTTTAAAGGCCTGAAATTTCAAACCCCTAAAATAGAAAGAATAGAAAAAGGAAGCAATTACCTCTTTTAGCTTTTGACTTCGGACTTTCGACTTCGGACTTTTGACTTTAGACTATTATCTCACTATCTTCGTGCCTGCATTTTCCAATTTTGCAACCTCCTATTTATGCTTTTTCAAATAAAAACCTATCTAAAATTCCTTTGGCACTCTAAAAACCAATATGCCGTTCATTCGCCATTTGTATTTTCATTGCTCACCAAATGCTTTTATGACAACCGATCAAAACCGGAATATTCGATTTTAAAAAAATACAGGAAATTACTTTTAGAGAATACGAATACAATTGAAGTAACCGATTTCGGGGCGGGTTCAAAAGTTTTCAAATCCAACACAAGAGCCATTTCTAAAATTTCTAAAACGGCAGGAATCACTAGAAAACGAGCCAAATTACTTTTTCGATTGAGCGCTTATTTTCAGCCGTCCTCCGTTTTAGAAATTGGAACTTCACTTGGATTAGCAACTGCTGCCCTAGCCTTAGGAAATCCTAAAGCCTGCATTACAACCTTAGAGGGTTGCCCAGAAACGGCGCGAATAGCACAGGATCAATTTAATAAATTTGGCTTAACCAACATAAATGCTGTCGTAACCGAATTCCAAACCTACTTAGAAGCCCAATCCGAGAGCTTTGCCAGAACTGCCGAAGCAAATCCAAATCCCAAAACCCTAGACCTGATCCTATTCGATGGCAACCACCAAAAGCAAGCTACTCTTGATTATTTTGAGCTTTTAGTAGCGAGCACATCCAATGAATCCGTTTGGATTTTTGATGATATCCATTGGTCTCCAGATATGGAAGAAGCCTGGGAAATCATAAAAAAACATCCTAAAGTTAGCGTCACTATCGATACGTTCCAATGGGGATTCGTGTTTTTTAGAACCGAGCAAGAGAAAGAACATTTTATAATACGACTATAAAAAGTCACAATTAGGAAACCTCCTTTTTAATTGATCTTATTTAGGAGTAACATTTTATAAAAATAACTACTAATTGCAAATACATCCGTAATTTTGAAATTGCAAAAATCAGCCAATAAGAGGAAAGCGAACGGTAGAAGTAAAACTAAAAAATATGACTAATTCATTAATTCAAATTACCAATATAAAAAGAGATTTTGTTCTTGGAAACGAAATCGTTTATGTATTGAAAGGCATCGATTTAGAAATAAAAAAAGGAGAATATGTGGCTTTAATGGGACCATCTGGTTCTGGAAAATCGACCCTTATGAATCTTTTAGGTTGCTTGGATACGCCCACCTCAGGATCTTATATTCTGAATGGAAAGGACGTGAGTAAGATGCACGATGATGAATTAGCTGAAATTCGAAATAAAGAAATTGGTTTTGTTTTTCAAACTTTTAATCTGCTACCTCGAACCACCGCTTTAGACAATGTAGCTTTGCCAATGGTCTATGCTGGTTATTCTAAATCGGAGCGAACCATTCGTGCCAAAGAAGTGTTGGAACAAGTTAATTTGGGAGATCGAATGGACCACCAGCCCAACCAACTTTCAGGAGGGCAACGCCAGCGGGTTGCTATAGCAAGAGCACTGGTGAATAAGCCTTCTATAATTCTTGCCGATGAACCTACCGGGAATTTGGACAGTAAAACATCGGAAGAAATCATGAAACTTTTTGGCGATATTCACGCCAACGGAAATACGGTGATTTTAGTAACTCACGAAGAAGAAATTGCAGCTTATGCACACCGCATTATTCGTTTGAGAGATGGATTAATTGAAAGTGACGCTAGCAAATAAATTACGACCAACTACATCCAATTAGAGCGAAAAGCATAGTGACCGATTGGCAATTTAACTGAAGTAAAGCTCCCTATGATTGTTTTGGGAGCGCAACTATAGAATTAATACAGTAAATTTGTTTTTTTGTTTTCCAATAACCCCATTACCTATTAATTCAGAAAATACCTAATGAAAATATACACAAAAACAGGAGATAAAGGGACTACATCCCTTTTTGGAGGTACCCGTGTCCCAAAAGACCATATCCGTATTGAAAGTTATGGCACTGTAGACGAACTTAATTCACACATAGGCCTCATTCGGGATCAGGAAATGAACAACCATTATAAAGAAATTCTGATAGAAATTCAGGATCGCCTTTTTACGATTGGCGCCATTCTAGCGACACCTCCTGAAAAGGAAGTGCTGAAAAATGGCGAACTGCGATTGAAAAAACTAGGGATCATTGAAACCGATGTGGAGCTACTCGAAAAGGAAATGGACAAGATGGAAGAAGCCCTGCCTCCTATGACGCATTTCGTTTTACCTGGCGGTCATACCACCGTGTCATATTGTCACATTGCCCGCTGTGTATGCCGCAGAGCCGAAAGAATGGCGGTTCATTTAAGCCATAACGAAGCCGTAGCCGAAATCGCAATAACCTATCTCAACCGCCTTTCTGACTACCTTTTTGTATTGGCACGAAAATTGTCTCAGGATTTACAAGCCGAGGAAGTAAAATGGATTCCAAGGAAATAATTTTAAGTCTTCAGTACGTGTTTTCTTAAGGAATTTTGAAAAGCAACAAGCTTAAAATTAAAACTAAAAAACACGTTCTTAAGTTTTTTCTAAAATAAATCAAATTTTACTTGACTTTTTGAGTAAAAAATTTATTTTTGCATAAATATTAAATTGTAACAAGATGTATTGGACACTAGAATTAGCATCATATTTAAGCGATGCACCTTGGCCTGCTAACAAAGACGAACTTATTGACTACGCTATTAGAGCAGGAGCACCATTAGAAGTGGTAGAAAACCTACAATCTATAGAAGACGAAGGAGAGATATACGAATCAATGGAAGAAATTTGGCCTGATTATCCAACAGACGAAGATTATCTTTGGAATGAGGATGAATATTAAAAAAAGATTAAAACCAATAAAAGTCTCAAACGAGGCTTTTTTTTTGGTTAAATTTGCGTAACTATTATTAAAATAGAAAAATCATATCATGAGTTTCATAAACAGCATACTTAAAGTTTTTGTAGGAGACAAATCTCAAAAAGATGTAAAAGCGCTAGAGGGAAATATTACTAAAATTAAGGCAGCAGAAGCGGCTTTAGTTAAATTATCTCTAGATGAATTAAGAGCGAAAACCACCGAATTTAAGGAGAAAATTAAAATAGCACGTGCTGAAAAAGATGCTAAAATTAATAGTCTTCAACAAGAAGTGGAAAGTATCGAAGATATCGACAAAAGAGAAGATATCTACGCCGCTATAGATGAACTTGAAAAAGAAGCCTACGAAATATCAGAGAAAACGCTAAATGAAATTCTTCCGGAAGCTTTTGCTGTAATCAAAGAAACAGCCAAACGATTCAAAGACAATACCCAACTTGTAGTTACTGCTACCCCAAAAGACAGAGAACTATCGGCTACTAAATCCTATATAAAAATAGAGGGTGATAAGGCGATTTGGGCCAATTCCTGGAATGCAGCGGGTAAAGAAATCACCTGGGACATGATTCACTATGACGTTCAGTTAATTGGCGGAATGGTATTGCACAATGGTAAAGTGGCCGAAATGCAAACAGGAGAAGGAAAAACTTTGGTAGCTACCCTGCCATTGTATTTGAACGCATTAACCGGAAATGGGGTGCACCTAGTGACTGTAAATGATTATTTGGCCAAAAGAGATAGTACCTGGAAAGCGCCTTTATTCGAATTTCACGGCATGACTGTAGATTGTATTGACAACCACCAACCCAATTCCGATGAAAGAAGAAAAGCCTATGAAGCGGATATTACCTATGGTACCAATAACGAATTTGGTTTTGATTATTTGAGAGATAATATGGCTCATTCTCCAGAAGAATTGGTGCAGAGAAAACACAATTATGCCATTGTCGATGAGGTTGATTCTGTATTAATTGATGATGCTCGTACTCCTTTAATTATTTCAGGTCCGGTTCCTCAAGGGGATCGTCATGAATTTAATGAACTGAAACCTAAGATTGATAATCTGGTAAGTTTACAAAGACAATTGGCTAACGGATTTTTGACTGAAGCTAAAAAACTAATAAAAGAGGGAAACACCAAAGACGGCGGTTTTAATTTATTAAGAGCCTACAGAAGTTTACCTAAAAATAAAGCACTAATCAAATTTCTGAGCGAAGAAGGAATCAAACAATTACTTCAGAAAACAGAAAATCAATACATGCAGGACAACAATCGCGACATGCACATTATTGACGATGCCTTGTATTTTGTTATTGAAGAGAAAAACAATCAGGTGGAACTTACCGATAACGGAGTAAAATTCCTTTCTTCGGATACCGACAATCAATTCTTCGTGCTTCCGGACATTGGAACTGAAATTGCACGTATCGAAAAACAAAAACTAGAGAAAGATGCCGAAGCAGAAGAAAAAGAAAAACTGTTCCAGGATTTCTCTATCAAAAGTGAAAGAATTCATACCCTCACGCAATTGCTGAAAGCCTACACCCTATTCGAAAAAGATGTAGAATATGTGATCATGGACAATAAAATCATGATTGTAGATGAGCAAACCGGTCGTATCATGGATGGACGCCGTTATTCCGATGGTTTACACCAAGCGATTGAAGCCAAAGAAAACGTAAAAATTGAAGCGGCTACTCAAACTTTTGCAACGGTAACTTTGCAGAATTACTTTAGAATGTATAAAAAATTAGCCGGTATGACAGGAACGGCGGTTACAGAAGCAGGGGAACTTTGGCAAATTTACAAATTGGATGTAGTTGAAATTCCAACCAACCGTCCAATGGCTCGAAAAGATAAAGAAGATTATATTTATAAAACGACACGAGAAAAATTCAATGCCGTTATTGATGATGTTACAGGATTGTCAAAAGAAGGAAGACCGGTATTGATAGGAACTACTTCTGTTGAAATTTCAGAATTATTAAGTCGCATGCTAAAAATGAGAAACGTTCCTCACAACGTTTTGAATGCTAAAATGCACAAACAGGAAGCCCAGATTGTTGAAGAAGCAGGAAAACCAGGTGTGGTAACTATTGCTACTAACATGGCGGGTCGTGGAACGGATATCAAATTATCAGCCGAAGTAAAAGCAGCCGGTGGTTTAGCTATCGTAGGTACAGAACGTCATGATTCCCGTCGTGTCGATCGTCAGTTACGAGGTCGTGCAGGACGTCAGGGTGATGTGGGTAGTTCCCAATTTTATGTTTCTCTCGAAGACAACTTGATGCGTCTTTTTGGATCAGAAAGAGTCGCTAAAGTTATGGACCGAATGGGATTAAAAGAAGGCGAAGTAATTCAGCATTCCATGATGACCAAATCGATCGAACGCGCTCAGAAAAAAGTAGAAGAAAACAATTACGGTGTTCGTAAGCGTTTGTTGGAATATGATGATGTAATGAATGCCCAAAGAGAAGTGGTATACAAACGTCGTCGTCATGCTTTACACGGAGAACGTCTAAAAGTGGATATCGCCAACATGATATATGATACTTGTGAAGTTATCGTTGATGCGAATAAATTAGCAAAAGATTTCAAAAACTTTGAATTCGATTTAATTCGGTATTTTTCTATAACTGATGTTCTTAGCGAAAGTGATTTTGAACGTCTTTCTGAGATGGAAATCACCGGAAAAGTTTACAAAGCAGCCTTGGATTTCTATACCGAAAAAACAGAAAGAAGTGCCAGAGAAGCTTTTCCAATTATCAAAAATGTATTTGAAGATAAAAACAATGAGTTCGAACGGATCGTAGTTCCTTTTACAGATGGTGTTAAAACCTTAAGCGTGGTAACGGATTTGAAAAAAGCCTACGATTCACATGGAAAACAATTGATTGCTGATTTTGAAAAAAATATCACTTTAGCAATTGTTGACGAAGCTTGGAAAAAACATTTACGTAAAATGGACGAATTGAAGCAATCGGTTCAATTAGCAGTTCACGAACAAAAAGACCCCTTGCTAATCTATAAATTTGAAGCCTTCAACTTATTCAGAAGCATGTTAGACGGTGTAAATAAAGAAGTGATTTCTTTCCTTTTCAAAGGAGATTTACCCGCTCAAAATACTCCTGTAATTCAGGAAGCACAAGTGATTCGTAAAAAAGAAAATTACAAAACAACAAAAGACGAAATTCCAAATAGCGACACGCTCTCGGCTCAAAATCAAGAAGCAGGACAAACACAAGCCCGTCAAATAACGGAAACTATCGTAAGAGAAATGCCGAAAATTAATCGTAATGACACTGTTACCATTCAACAAATTGCTACAGGTAACATTGAAAGTATGAAATTTAAAAAAGCCGAAAGCTTTCTGGCTTCAGGTGAATGGGTAATTGTGAACGAATAAATTTACAAAAACTTAAAGTACATTAATCCCTGATTATTAAAAATAATTGGGGATTTTTTTTTGTCAAATTCTAAATTTTTATTTATAAATTTGCACCGTTAAAAAAGTATAACCTGAAAATTTTTTATTCCATATTAATTTCTTTCCTGATACTAATCTCTTCGTTTAGTAATGCAATTATTTACATGACCTTCAAAGTCAACCAAAAAGAAATTGCAGCCAAATTATGTTTGCTAAGAGAAATAAAAGACAACAGCTGTAACGGAAATTGCGTTTTAGAAAAGGAACTTAAAAAAGCATCCGATAAGGAAAAACAAGATTCCAATCATTTAAAAGAGAAACAAGAAATTGTTTATACTTCACTTACTGCTGATTACACTTTCGAAACTACTGGCCTAGTAGAAAAAACACCTCTTCTAGTTTCACTTTATTGCAACAAATCAAAATCAGTAGCTACTGCTGTTTTTCACCCGCCCCTCCTATAAATAATTTTATAATTTTTAACCTTTCCGTTTTACTGAAAGGAGATTGTATAGGCTTTAACCTATGCTAAAAAAATATTGTATTATTATTTATACCATTCTAATGAAAAAAATTACACTTGCTCTTCTCTTAATGGGGCAATTCGCATTTGCGCAAAATAAAACAGAAAAAGACAGTACGAAATCGGAGAAATTAAACGAAGTTTTTGTAACCGCTAACAGATCAGCTACTTTAAGAAGAGAAACTCCCGTTGCAATCAGTAAATTAACGGCCAAAACAATCAACGAAACTAAAGCAGTAGCCCTTTTTGAAATTGCCAACAAAGTACCCGGTGTCCTAATGGTCAATATCGGAAATGAACAACACATGATGTCCATTCGACAGCCAATTACTACTAACGCTTACTATTTGTATTTGGAAGATGGTCTTCCCATTCGCCCAATGGGTGTTTTTAACCACAATGCCTTGTTAGAAATCAACCAATTCAATCTCGAAAGCATAGAGATTGTCAAAGGTCCCGTTTCTTCTTTATACGGACCGGAAGCGGTGGGTGGAGCGATCAACTTGATATCGCTAAAACCACCTGTCGATACAGAATTTAAATTTGGAATCCAAGCCGATCAATGGGGCTATCGCCGAATTCAAGCAGCTGGCGGTGCTACTATAGGCAAAATTGGTTTTCATATTTCAGGTATTTCAAGTGATCAAAAGAATTCCTGGATGAAATTTTCTGATTATAGAAAAGATAATGTAAATGCCCGTATCGATTATAATATAAATACTAAAACCCGCCTAATTAGCAATACCATGTACGGTCAATATTATTCGGATATGAGTGGTTCAGTTAATGAAAGTGATTATTACAATCGAACTTACAAAAGTACTACCGATTTTACCTATAGAAAATCTGAAGCCTTACGAACTAGATTGACATTGGAACACGAATGGAACGATAATTCAAATTCGTACGTAACTGCCTTTTACCGAGACAATAAACTAGGTCAGAATCCTTCTTATGGTATTCGTTGGATCACAGGAAGAAGTACAGCAACAGGGGAAGTAAATTCCAATAATTTTAAAAGTTATGGTGCAATTGCCCAACATACGCAAAAATTCAAATTCCTGGACGCTAAAATTGTTGCCGGTGCGCTATACGATTATTCACCTGTAACCTATTGGTCCTACAGTTTGGACCTGAAAGCCAATTTAAATCCAGGTGGTTTGACCGTAAACAATTATGAAATCACGGCCGAAAGACCGGATATTAAATTGGTCGATTATAATGCCGACATCTACAATACGGCCGAATATTACCAATTAACTTTCAAACCATTTCGCAAAGTTGTCGTCACAACTGGTGCACGTTATGACAATATGAAAATTAATTACACTAACAATATTGATGCCTCCGTGGGGACAAAAGTGTACGATCAGTTTACATTTAAAGCGGGTTTAAATTATAATCCATTCAAAGTAGCTGGTTTTTATGCTAATTATTCCCAAGGCTTTTCGCCTCCTGGTGTAACAGCTATCTTTAGAGCTAAACCGGGAACAGGAGGAACATCTGGTATTCCAGCCGAATTCTATTACAACTTAAAACCGGCAACCTTCGAAAATTTCGAACTCGGCGGCTGGTTATCGCTGCTGAATCACAAATTGTACTTTGACTATGCCTTTTATTATTTAGAAGGCAAAAACGAATTATTGAGCGTTCGTTTAGCAGATAATTCTACAGATTACCGCTCTGCTGGTGAAACACGTCACAAGGGAATTGAATTCGGAATTAACTACAAACCAAATTCTCAAATCGCTTTTCGTTTAGGGGCAACAACAGCGCAGCATACCTTCATTGATTTCAAAGTGAGTGACAAACCTACTGATGCTTTGCAAAACTTAAACGGTCGGGAAATGCCCGCTGCGCCAAAATGGTCTGGAAATTCGGAGTTGACTTATTATCCAAAATACCTGCCTAATTTTAGAGCTGCCATAGAATACCAATATGTATCAAGCTACTTTCAAGACCAGATTAATACCGTGAAATATGACGGCTATAACTTGTTGAATGCCCGAATTGGATACCAATATAAAAATATAGAATTTTATGGCAATGTCATGAATCTTACCGATGCTTTATATGCCTACAATGTGGCGCGAGGAAATACTAGCAATTCCCAACCTACTTATACTGCAGCCGCACCGCGTACCTTCCTAATTGGATTGCAATACAATTTGAATTTAAAGAAAAAATAATAACCCAAAAGCTTACTGATTTTTTTTCAGGAGCTATTTCCCGCTATTCGCTTTATCCACGCTAAAAAGCGTGGGATATCGCTGCTATCGGAGCTAAAAAAAGAAACTATGAAAGATACAATTCCAAAGGATACTTCTTCCAAAAAGAAAGATTCAAAATGGGTTAAAAGAATAAAACAAAACATGTACCGCTGGCATCGGATGCTGGGAATAATTACCGTTATCCCCGCTATATTGTGGTGTCTTTCCGGTATAATGCATCCCTTTATGGCGCACTTTTTTAAGCCTGAAATAGCGAATGAAAAACTAGAGCTCCAACCAATTGATAAAAATCAATTGCAGTTTTCGATTCAGGAAATATTGGATAAAAACAAAATAACCGAATTCAAAAACTTTCGTATTGTCAAGTTGGATAGCACCTCCTATTATCAGGTGAAAACCAATACGGATACATTCCTATATTTCGATACAAAAACAGCAAAACCACTCCCAAATGGAGATCATAAATATGCTGAATATCTGGCACGCTTTTTCTTAGCCGATCAAAAAAGCAGCATTAAAGAACTAAAGTCCGTAACTGAATTTACCGCCCAATATAAATATGTGAATCGGTATTTGCCGGTTTACAAACTCAGTTTTGATCGCCCCGATGGCATGCAAGTCTACGTGGAAACAAGCTCTAGTAAATTAGCAACCTATAATCCCTATTCGCGTCAAGCCTTTATCTGGGTATTTGATACTTTCCACAACTGGGCTTTTATCGATTGGATTTCAAACAATAGTTGGAGAATCAGCATCATGATTCTATTTTTATCCATCATTGCTTTCTCAGCCCTAAGTGGAATTCTGATTTATGGTTTCCTGTGGAAAAAATTTAAAAAAGAAAAAACATCAAACGAGACCGGAGTCTTAAGGAAATACCACCGCCAAATTGGAATATTCGTTTCGCTATTTACCTTGACTTTTGCCTTTAGTGGAGGCTATCATGCTACACAAAAATGGACGCCAAGTACCCTTTCATCCTCCATTTATGAGCCTAGTATAAAGCGCAGTTCCTTGACAAGTTCCTCTCTAAATCTAAACACCGATTGGAACCGATTGCAAAATATGAGTCTAGTTTCTTTAGATGATACGCTATACTACCGTTGTCAATTATTAAGCACAAAAATACAGCCTAAGAAATCAAAATGGGGCAAAAAAGAAAGTCCGCAATTAGAAATAAGTTATATCAATGCGGCTACTAATAAAATAGTTCCTGGTCTTGATTTCGAATACGCACAATTTTTGGTCTACCAATTTACAACTAATCCAAATGGACCAATAGCAAGTTGTTGTGAAATGGGAGATACTGAAAAGACGACTAATAGTCCGGAAATGAAATTAAAAACAGTGGAGCTCTTAACTGATTTTGATAAACGAGAATATGGATTTGTAAACAAAAGATTACCCGTGGTCAAACTGGCTTATGAGAGTCCGGAAAATACAACCTATTATATAGAAACGGCAAGTTCCCGATTAGCAGCAGTGGTAACCGATAGCGAGCGATTGGAAGGATATTCCTTTGCCTTTTTTCATAAATTCTTATACATGGATTGGGCAGGTAAAAACGTCCGTGATTTTACATCGGTACTTGCCGCATTCTCGATTTTCATAGTCAGCATGCTGGGATTAATCCTTTTTTTAAAGAAAAAATGATCCCCAATCCTAAGTCGTAGATTATAATTTCAATTTATTTATTCTAAAACAGGAAAATAATATTTATCTTTACTTTACTATAATCGGAACTAAATCTTAAAAAGTATTATCATGGCAAAAAGTCAAGACGCGAAGAAAACGCAAAAAAAAGAACCGCTTAAAACGGCTAAAGAAAAGAAAGAAGAAAAAAGAGAAAAGAAAAATAGTCCAAAAAGAGACTAAATAACAAACCCTTTCCGAGTTCCAACTTTGAAAGGGTTCTTTTTTACAACTATTCGAATACTTCCATTGTCTAATTACGTACAGAATTAAAAAAAAGAGAATGGAATTGATTCAATCTCCAAAGACATAGTTTATTTTTGCCAATCAATAGATTCACCAAACAAAATATAAAATGCCAAATACACCGATTTTTACTACTTTTTTCAATCGCGTAAAAGCCAGTATCGAGGACGGTACTTTTGCCAAACTGACCTTGGCTAAAACAATGGGAAATCCGGAATTGATGAATATTTATGTTCGCGCAAACGTGGACGAAGAAGAATTAAAACTTTCTTTAACCTTTAAGTTCCAAACCGAAGAGGATGTACAAATATTCGGAATTGAGGAGGCTTTCGCAGTACTGATAACCTATATTGATAAGCCCTTTCTCTCGGCCTTACTTTTTACCACTACTGCTGATGTAACGATGAAATTAAACAAAAAAAGAGTAGCCAGTATCATTGAACAAGCGCCTACTTTTAAAAATACCGATCCTATACTTTTGGAGTTCCGGTCTAAAAAATAAAATACAAATTTCCATAAAATAACAAACTCCGAAATGATTCGGAGTTTGTTATTTTATAGAATGTGGTTTAAAGGGTATCAGGGAATATTTTTCCCGGATTTAAAATTCCATTCGGATCAAAAACCGCCTTGATTCCTTTCATCAAATCCAATTGAACAACGCTAAAAGCAATATCCATATAGTTTTTTTGCACAAATCCAATACCGTGCTCTCCTGAAAGTGTTCCTTTCAAAGCTACCGTTAATTCAAAAATCTCGCGAATTCCCTTGCTAACTTCGGTATTCCAATTGGCATCAGACATGTCTCCTTTGATAATATTCACGTGCAAATTCCCATCTCCCGCATGTCCGTAACAAACGGATTTGAATCCATATTTGCTGCCTATTTCTTTTATTCCGGCAAGTAATTTGGGCAATTCATATCGGGGCACCACCGTGTCTTCTTCCTTGTATATCGAATTGGCTTTCACCGCTTCGGCAACAGAACGACGCATCTTCCAAAGGGCATTTTTCTGATCATCTGTATCCGCAAATAAAACTTCGTCAATTTGAAATGCCTCAACGACCCCCATAATTTTCTCCGCTTCCTGAAAAAGAATATCGGGATAATTTCCATCGACTTCTATCAGCAAATGCGCCTGAATTTCGTCCTTAACCTGCACATTTAAATTGGGCACAAATTTCAAAGTCCAGTCTATAGCATCCCGTTCCATGAACTCCAAAGCACTTGGCGTAATTCCGGCTCTAAAAATAGCGGAAACAGCCTCACAAGCTTCATTAGCATCATAAAAAGGAACTAACATAAGTACATTATGAGAATTCTTTGGGAGAAGCTTCATCACAATTTTGGTAATAACGCCCAAGGTCCCTTCACTCCCTACCATCAATTGTGTGAGGTTGTAACCGGTAGAATTTTTTAAAGTATTAGCACCGGTCCAAATTATATCACCATTTGCGAGTACGACTTCTAAATTCAGAACATAATCTTTAGTAACACCATATTTAACAGCACGAGCTCCACCGGCATTTTCAGCGACATTACCCCCTATCCAGCAACTACCTTGACTGCTTGGATCTGGTGGATAAAAGAGATCTTTTTCGGCAACAGCCTCTCTTAAAACTTGAGTAATAACTGCAGGTTCTACAATAACTTGTAAATTCTGTTCGTCGATATTTAGGATTTTATTAAAACGTTCCATCGAAAGACCAATGCCCTCGTGAACAGACAAAGCACCACCACTCAAACCCGTTCGGGCACCAAGAGGAGTAACGGGAATTCCGTATTGATTGGCTATTTTTAAAATCGCAGAAACTTCTTCTGTATTCCCGGGTTTAATAACTACGGCAGGAGGAAAAATATAATCTTCCGTCTCATCATGACCATAATGGTTTCGGGTATCCTGGTCTAAAAAAAGAAATGATTGTCCAACTATTTTTTCTAGCTGAGCAATCATTTCGGTATTTAATGCAGTATAAGTCATAAAAATAAATTCAAAAAATCGTTTTCTTAAGATAAGAACTATTTTTCAAAAATACTATTTATTTGGTTGTGGTGTTAATCTTAAATACGGTTTTATTCTTTCGTATCCTTTTGGGAATTTTGCAGCAATATCTTCATCTTTAATTGCAGGCGAAATAACTACTTTGTCACCATCTTTCCAGTTGGCTGGTGTGGCTACACTATAATCTGCCGTTAATTGCAAACTATCGATTACGCGCAACAACTCATCAAAGTTTCTACCTGTAGAAGCAGGATACGTTAATGTCAATTTTATTTTTTTATCATTACCGATGATAAATACAGAACGAACTGTGAATTTATCACTCGCATTTGGATGCATCATGTCATACAAATTGGCAATTTCTTTACTTTCGTCAGCGATAATTGGAAAATTAACGGTTGTATTTTGAGTTTCGTTAATGTCTTCGATCCATTTTAAATGAGATTCCAAACCGTCAACGCTCAAAGCGATAATTTTAGTATTTCTTTTTTTGAATTCAGGATAATAATTAGCCGCCATTCCTAGTTCTGTAGTACAAACAGGAGTGAAATCAGCTGGATGAGAAAATAAAACACCCCAAGAATCGCCCAACCATTCGTGAAATTTAATTTTGCCTTGTGAAGTTTCTGCTTCGAAGTCTGGCGCTATATCGCCTAATCGTAAAGTTGCCATGATAATTAAGTTTTAATTTGATGCTTCAAAATTATGGAATAAAAAGCAAACATATTACATTTTATCTGTAAAATTTTAAATTCTATAGAAATGATATACATAATACAACAGTTATTACAAAAGAATCTGATTAATATCCACTTAAACCAAATAAAGAAGCGCAAAGGCATCCAAAAATCCCTCTCAATTTTGACTGGATTATAACAAATAGAAGCTTATAAAATTAGAAATAAATCGCAGCAGTTTGACTCTTATTTCTGCTGTAGATTGGGTAAAAAGAAAGCGATTATTCCGATTAATGGGAGAAATGCACAAATTTGATAAACATAGAAAATACTGGTGTGATCAGCCAGATTCCCCAATAATGCCGAACCCAAACCGCCCATTCCAAAAGCAAATCCATAAAAAAGACCAGAAACCATTCCTAATTTTCGAGGTAATAATTCCTGTGCATACACCAAAATTGCTGGGAAAGCAGAAGAAATTACCATTCCGATGATAAAAGACAGAATACCAGTCCAAAATAAATCGGCATAAGGCAATAATAAAGTAAAGGGTGCTGCCCCTAAAACCGAAAACCAAATAACATATTTACGGCCAAATCGATCTCCCAAGGGCCCTCCTATTAAAGTACCTATAGTACAAGAAACCAAGAATAAAACCAAGTGAAATTGGGCATCCTGAACCGAAAGTCCAAATCGTTCCATTAGATAAAAAGTAAAATAACTGGACATGCTGGCCATATAAAAGAATTTGGAAAAAATCAAAACCAATAGTATTCCAACAGCTGTATTTATTTTTAAGTTTGATAAATTGGGTAAGTCAATAACTGCGTTTTTAGTAGCTCTTAAACTCAGATGATTTTGGTACCAAAGTGCTATCCTACTCAAAACAATCAAAGCAAGAACCGCAACAATGACAAACCAAATAATATAAAATTGAGTATTAGGAACTACTATCAAAGCTACAAGCAAGGGTCCTAAAGCCGTTCCTGCATTTCCGCCCAATTGAAAAATGGATTGAGCTAAACCCCGCTTTCCACCCGAGGCAAGGAAAGAAATGCGACTGGCTTCAGGATGAAAAATACTGGAACCTATCCCCACTAAAACTACCGATCCAATAATCATCGCAAAACTACTGGCATACGATAAAACTACAATTCCGGATAAGGTAAAAACCATACCAAATAGCTGTGAAAAAGGCTTGGGTCTTTTATCTGTATACAAACCTACAAGAGGCTGTAATATAGATGCTGCCAATTGATAGGCCAACGTAATCAAACCTATCTGAGTAAAGGACAAATTAAAATTATCTTTTAAAATAGGATAGGCTGCTGGAATTACCGCCTGCAATAAATCATTTAATAAGTGAGCAAAAGCAATTGAAAACAAAATCGGATAAACCGTCTTTTTGACAATTACTGTTGCATCTATGGTGGAGTCTGTACAATTCATAGTATTAAAAAAAAGTGACAATCCAATACCAGAAAACTAGCGTCAGAAAAGATAAGGGAATCCCGAAACCTATCATCATATTACTCAAACGGGGTTTCAAACCGTGAGAACTAGCGATGATAGAAGCAGTAATCATGGGCGCCATAGCAGCTTCCATAATAGAAACATTGATTAAAGTTCCTTTTTGACCCAAAACTAAAACATAAAATATATAGAAAAAAGCGGGCGTAATCATTAATTTAAAAAACAATCCCAATCCTAAAAACTGCCAGTGTTTGCTGTCTTTTTCAAATTTAAGCTGCAAACCAACAGCAATCAAAGCTATCGGAGAAACGGTGCTTCCTAATTTCTGAAAGACTATTTGGAATTCAGTACTAAAATCAATTTTTAATATATTTAAAACACATGCGGTAACAAATGCCACAAAAGGCGGGAAAAATAGAATCTTTTTGACAATCACAGGAACAGTTGTAACCGTACGGGAATAAAGGGAAGCTATCAGAATCCCAAAAGTAGACATTACCAGAAAAGTACCGGGCTGATCGATAACTATTGCAGTCTGTAATCCTTCATGCCCGTATAAAGCCTCAATTACCGGAAATCCAATAAAGGAGGTGTTTCCTAAACCACCGGTAATAATCAAACAGCCTATCAATTTTCGAGACCAGCCAAAATATTTTCCAATACTAGTAAAAAATAAATAAGACAGCAAAAATCCGACCCAAGCTACTCCCAAAGGATAAAACAAATGAGTGCTTAGTTCAATTTTCGGAATAAAATACAAAGCCAAAGCTGGAAGTGAGATGTAAATCACAAACTGATTGAGGGCAACGTAGCCGTTGGCCGGAAAATCTTTTGATTTTTGTAATAAGAAACCGATGATCAGGCAGAGAAAAATCAGAATAATATGTTCCATAATTAGGGGCAGAATACAAAATCGGATTTACTATTCGTATTAGAATCACAAAATTACCGTTTTATCATTGGATAATTCGTTTAAAAGGAAGTTTATATTTTAAATAGGTCTTTTGAAACCGTTTTTGTTTTCACTACTTTTACTTTTCAAATTGATAACATTGGCTGATAAAAAAATAGTAAAAACGGCGCTTCAGGAGAAAGCTGGTATTTCACGACCCGAAATTGTGAGCGCTACTGCTGTGACTCACATTCAGAAGTTTAGAAAAATAAAACCTTCTTCAAACGAACTTTTAGAGGGTATTCTTTCAGGTAATATTACTGCCTTAAGTCGTGCGATTACCCTAGTCGAAAGCACCAACAGCGCTGATTTAATGAAAGCCAATGAGGTAATTAATGCCTGTTTGCCAAATGCAAATAAATCGGTTCGGATAGGAATTACAGGAGTTCCTGGTGTGGGAAAAAGTACTTTCATAGAAGCTTTTGGAAAATTACTAACGGGCTTAGGTCACAAAGTTGCCGTATTAGCGGTCGACCCCAGCAGTACCCTCTCTCACGGAAGTATACTGGGAGACAAAACCCGAATGGAAGAACTGGTAAAAGATAAGAATGCCTTTATTCGACCCTCCGCT
>Ga0209084_1001729_pt1 | contig 17934 bp, 14 predicted proteins | sample C_130820_MF_Meta_FD_187309 | JGI IMG/M metagenome (GOLD analysis project Ga0209084, IMG submission 187309) | Freshwater microbial communities from Lake Croche, Canada to study carbon cycling - C_130820_MF_MetaG (SPAdes) (version 2) | ecosystem: Environmental > Aquatic > Freshwater > Lake... | reverse complement strand
CGAGTAAGCTTCTCAATCGCTTGAGCCTGATCCCCTTGGGGCTTGTAGTCGGATCTCAGGTCAAAAGACATTTGGAAAAGGATGAGGGCGAAGGGCTCAAGGCGAAAACATGAAGTATCTCTCTAAATGGGCACCGGTGCAACTGATGGTACAGAAAGATCATGTGGAAATCAGAGATGCAGTAACAGGGATGATGAATGGATTCTGCAGCCGCTCTTCACTCAACTCTTCTTGAGTTCAGGAGTCCCATAATAAACTCTTACCTCTTCCAGATTCGATTCTGGCGAACTGATCGGGTGTGTTATAGGATATACTGATGAACAAGCGCCTGCTCGATCCAGCACTCTTGCCGATTTTGACGAAAGTCGAGGCCGGGGAAAGGCTTACCGGTGAGGAGGGGATATCTCTCTATGCCTCCCGGGATCTTAATGGCCTCGGCTATCTGGCTAATATCATCCGCGAGCGCAAGAACGGGAATGTGGCGACTTATGTCTTCAACCGCTATGTCAACTATTCCAATGTCTGCATCCTGAGCTGCCAGTTCTGCGCCTTCAGTGCCAAGAAGCGGGATGACCATGCCTTCGAAATGGCGATCTCAGACGTTGCGGCCAAGACCAAAGAAGCCTGGGAGAACGGGGCCACCGAGATCCACATGGTTGGGGGGCTTCATCCCACCCTGCCTGCCTCATGGTATCTTGATCTCCTCGGGGCTATGAGGGAGGCTGCTCCCGGAATTCATCTGAAGGCCTTCACTGCTATTGAGATCCGCCATCTCTCCGACCGCATCTTCAAGAAGCCCGTCCAGGAGACCTTGGAAATCCTACGTGACGCTGGGCTCAACGCCCTCACCGGCGGAGGGGCCGAGATTTTCAATCAAGAGGTGAGGGATACCATCTGCCGAGGCAAGGAGACTGGCGAGGAATGGCTAGAGGTTCACCGCACTTGGCACAAGATGGGCCAACAGAGCACCGCCACCATGCTTTACGGACATGTCGAAACGCCAGAGCACCGGATCGACCATCTGCTAAAACTTCGCGCACTTCAGGACGAAACCCACGGCTTCACGGCCTTTATTCCGTTTGCTTTTGTGCCAGAGACCACAGAACTGGCTCATATCCGGCCCGCCTGCTCCACGGATGAACTTAAGAATTTGGCCATCTCGCGCCTCATTCTCGATAACTTTGATCATATTACCGGTTACTGGATCAGCCTCGGGCTACCGCTTGCCTCCATTGCTCTGAACTACGGTGTCGATGACCTTCATGGCACCATTCAGGAGGAGAAGATCTTCCATATGGCTGGCGCTAAGACCCCGCAGCAGCAGACCATCGTGGCTATGGAGAAGGCGATCCGAGAAGCGGGGAGAGAACCGATGCAGCGCGATACCTTTTATCGTAGGATCGAGTCGACCTCACCTCGGGCCTCTTCTGTTGCCAAGGCTGCCTCAGTGGTATGAGTCTGGAGGAACCCCGGATCGGGTGCGTTCCTTACCTGAATGCCCGTCCCTTGGTAGAGGGAATTACGTATCCGATTTGCCAGATGGTTCCAGCAAAGTTAGGAGAGGCATTTGAAGCTGGTGAGTTTAATGTGGCACTCCTCTCTTCTATCGATGTTATTACCAGTTCTCATCCCTATGCCGTGGATGGTGTCTCTATCTCATCAAGGGGGGATGTCTACAGCGTGGTGCTGGCCTATGAGGGTAATATGGAAGCCATCAACAAGGTAGTGCTTGACCCGGCCTCCCATACCTCCAATGCCCTGCTCCGGATCGTTCTTGAGGAATTTCATGGGATCTTGCCTGAATATGTCCACTCTGCAGATAGCGAGTCAAAAAAAACAGCCCGTCTGATGATAGGGGATCCCGCCATTCTCTATAGGAAAGAGACTTCTGGTTTGGCTGATTCCGGAATTCGATTCCTAGATCTGGGGGGCGAATGGTTCCGTCATACAGGTTTTCCATTTGTCTTTGCCTTGTGGTCACTTAAGTCTGATTATACTAATAAAAAGGAGTTATCAGAGATGCTTCGGAGTGCTAAAAAATTGGGAGTCTCCTCGCGAGTCGACATCGCCTCAGTAGAGCCTGATCCGGATTTCGCCTTGCACTATCTGACCGAGTCAATCCGCTATGATCTGGGAGATGACGAGAAGGCTGGACTTGCACTTTTCAGGGAGTTCTTGGAGAAAAAAGAAATTACTAAATTTCATAAGGAAATAATTTATTACTAAATAATAATATAATTTAAAAATGAAACTTTTTCTACCACGCTTACTTCTGATTTTTCTAATACCTTTAGCTTGTGAACTTCAAGCTCAGACTCAATCCCCAGAGCAGACTCTTGCCGCCATGGATAAGTCTCGGGAGCAAGTGATCAGTCAGCTTTCCTTCAGCGATAAGATGAAGATGAGATCGGCGATGGGTGCTATCCAGAGCAATCCTCAATTCATCACAGCCAACAATGCCGTGACCAATGCGCCGACTCCAGAAGCTCAGATTCAGGCAAGGAGGGCCTTTGCCAAGTTAAAACTCGATCTGATTGTTAAACAGGATCCCATATTGAAGGGGGTGGTGGAGAAGATCCGCACGGCCCAGGCGGCGGTGCTGAAGTAGGCCTTAGTCTAAAAAAAGTTCTGCCATATAATGTACAACGGCACAACGGCACAACGGCACAGAAGCATTCATTCAAGCTCGCTGCACGTGATTTTGGTTGTTATAGCCCTTTAGTGCCTCTATTTCCTTCTTCGATGAAATTCTCCCAATCCATTCTACTCTTAGCTCTTGCTTCCTTCCTCTTCACGACCGGTGCCAATGCCGCTAGTGCCCTGCAGTTACAGACCGATTCAAAGACCGCCTTGGAGCAACTCTACGCTGCCAATCCCAAGGCTCGTGATCTGGGTCAGAAAGCTTATGCGATCCTGATCTTCCCGACTGTGGTGAAGTTCGGCGTAGTCATGGTTGGTGGTCAACGCGGTGATGGTGTTCTTTGGGAAAAAGGTCAGGTGGCCGGCTACTACAACACGACTTCGGCTTCTTACGGACCTCAGATCGGGGGGCAGTCGTTTTCCTACGCCTTATTCTTCATGACGAAGGAGGATCTCAAGGGGCTGAACAATTCTGCTGGTTTTAATCTGGGCGCCTCGCCCAGCCTCGTGGTCGCAGACAAAGGGGTTTCTGGAAGCGCCTCGCTCTACACCCTTCAGGGGATCAAGGCCTTCATCTTCGGGCAGAAGGGCCTGATGGCGGGACTTGGCCTGCAGGGTACCAAGATTTCCCAGTACACACCTAGCAACTAAATGCTAGAGCGGTGCGTTAATCGGCGCATCGTTTTCGCAGAGTTTTCACAGGTTTTTTTAGGCAGTAGGCTGAAATAATTGTGTCCAGAGTTTCGTTTCCGTGGGTTCATTCGACTGATTCACGGGATCACGGGAGCCCTGAGATGTCCTGGTAGGTTGTGACTGATGTCTTGCGCTCGTTGGCTTATAGAGTGGGGGGATCTGCCGTATCGCGGACACTTTATGATTAATGAATAGGTAGTTGTTTAGACTGCTCTGGTCATCGTGAAGAGCCTCTGCTAATTCCTTTTGCATGAAACTTTCTCTTCCACACTCTGGAGCAACACCAGCATTGCTGGTTCTTGCAGTTGCCCTTCTCTCCTCTTGTAAAAAGGAGGCTCCTGAAGCCGGTCCGCGGCCTCCGGTTCCTGTGACGCTTGGCATGGTGATCCAGAAGGACATGCCCAATCACAAGGAATGGATCGGCAACCTTCAAGGTACGGTCACCTCAATGGTGAAGCCGAATGTCGCCGGCAACATCATCCAGCGTTACTACACCGAGGGAACCACCGTGAAGCAGGGCGAGCCCCTCTTCCAGATCGATCCGGCACCTTTTCAGGCGGATCTCGATCGGGCCAAGGCCGATCTTGCAACCGCGATCGCGCAGGAGACGAAGGTCCAGCAGGACTTTGTCCGTGCCCAAAACCTCCTCGCCGGAAAGGTGATCAGCGTCCAGGAGTTCCAGAACCAGCAGCAAAATTACCAGGCGATGGTAGCCCAGGTCGCCGCGAAGCAGGCCGCCGTCCAGTCATCGCAGGTCAATCTCGACTTCACCAAGGTGGTTGCCCCGATCGACGGCATGGCGGGACTTGCAAACTACGAGGTCGGAACCTATGTCAGTCCCTCCTCCCAGCAGCCTTTGACCACGATCGTCGCCATCGATCCGATCAAGGTGGTCTTCCAGGTGGGACAGGACGACTACCTCAGCCTGATCTCCGAAAGCCTCAAGGATCCCTCCATCGCCACCCAGCGGAAGAAAGAGGATCGTGCGGCCGGAATGAGGATGATCCTCTCCGACGGAACCATCTATCCGCACAATGGCACCTTCCGAGCCGTCAACAACCAGGTCAGTACCCAGACAGGATCGATCACCGTGGAGGGTAATTTTCCGAATCCCGGAACACTTCTCAAGCCGGGCCTCTTCGCACGCGTTCAAGCCACCCTTGGTTTTCAGAACAACGCGCTTGTCGTTCCAATTGCTTCGTTGATCACGGTCCAGAACCTTCATCAACTCGCCGTAGTCGGGCCTGATAACAAGGTCTCCATCCGCAACGTGAACCTTGGTTTCACGACCCGTGAAGAGGCAGTCATCCTTTCCGGAATCAGCGCGGGGGAAAAGATCGTCGTCCAGGGAACCCAGAAGGTGACCGACGGATGCACTGTGACGCCTCTTCCTACGGCCTCCCCGACTCCGGCATCTGCCGCCGGCCCTGCCGAGAACGGGATGACCAAGAAGATTCCTGCTGCTGATCCCGCCCCGGCCGCGAAGTCCTAATTACCGCCTTCCGCCCAAACTAGGATCGCTTCATGTCTAAGTTTTTCATCAATAGGCCTATCGTGGCCATGGTCATCGCCATCATCACGGTGATTCTCGGCGTGGTCTGCCTTGTTGGGTTGCCCGTCTCCCAATTCCCGAACATCGTCCCGCCGCAGATTCAGGTGGCCGCCACCTATCCCGGCGCCGATGCCACCACCGTGAAGCAGGCCGTTGCCACGCCGATCGAGCAGCAGGTCAACGGCGTCGACAACATGCAGTACATGTACTCCCTGAACTCCAGTTCCGGGCAGTCCCAGCTCAACGTCATCTTCGCCAACAACACGGTGCCGACCACCGACCAGATCCTCACCCAGATCCGGCAGGCCCAAGCCCAGTCTCAGCTACCCCAGCAGGTGGTCAAGCAGGGAATCAACGTCATCAAGACCGCTCCCTCGCCTCTCATCTGCTTTGCCCTCTATACCGATGACGACCGCTATGACGCCGTCTTCCTAGCCAACTACGCCTACGTCAACATCGTCAATCCTCTGACCCGTCTTACCGGCATTGCCAGTGTCACCGTATTCGGTGCCGGCCAGTACGCCATGAGGATGTGGCTCGACCCGGCAAAGCTCGCCAACTTTAATATCACGACTCAGGAGGTCTACGACGCGGTCAACCAGCAGAATAACGTCAACCCCGCCGGACAGACCGGTGCCGAGCCAGTTCCACCCGGCCAGCAGATGACCTTCACTGTCCGTGCGCCGGGACGCCTCGTGACGGAGGAAGAGTTCGCCAACATCGTGATCCGTGCCAACCAGGACGGCTCCCTGGTCAAGGTGAAGGATGTCGCCCGCGTCGAACTGGGTGCCCAGACCTACAACCTCGCCGGCCGCTTCAACGGACACCCCGCCGCCATCGTCGCCGTCTACCAGTTACCGGGCAGCAACGCCCTTACTGTCGCCGAGGACGCCCGCAAGCTCATGACCTCCTTCGTGCCGAAGTTTCCGGCCGGACTGAAGTTGCGCACAGCTCTCGACACCACACTGGCCGTCACCGCCAGCATGCACGACATCGTCAAGACCCTCGTCGAGGCGATGATCCTAGTTCTTATCGTCGTCTTCCTCTTCCTGCAGAACTGGCGTGCCACCCTCATCCCCGCATTGGCTGTTCCCGTTTCATTGGTCGGCACCTTCGCGTTCTTCCCACTCTTCGGATTCTCGCTCAATACCCTTTCGCTCTTCGGCCTCGTGCTGGCGATCGGCCTCGTTGTCGATGACGCCATCGTTGTGGTCGAGGCGATCGAGCATCACATCGAGGAGGGCCTCTCCCCAAAGGATGCGGCCGTCAAGGCCATGGAGCAGGTGACCGGACCGCTTGTCGCAACGGCCCTGATTCTCTCATCCGTTTTCGTCCCCACAGTCTTCCTTCCCGGCATTACCGGCGGACTCTACCAGCAGTTTGCGCTTACGATCTCGATTTCGGTTATCATCTCGACCTTCAACGCGATGAGCCTCAGTCCCGCCTTGGGAGTCCTGTTTCTGCGTCCACGCAAGGAGGTTGGGGGACCGCTCGGTGCCTTCTATCGCGGGTTTAACCGCGTGTTCGATGCTGGTCGGGGTGGTTACCTCGGCGTCTGCTCCTTCCTTCTTCGTAAAAGCTTCATCGCCGCCTTCGTGCTGCTCGGCATGGTGGCGCTCTCCGGCTTCTTCGGTTCTAAATTGCCCGGCTCTTTCGTTCCTGAGGAGGACAACGGATATCTTTACGCTTTCTCCCAGCTTCCCAACGCCTCCTCCCAGCAGAGGACCGACGCAGTCTCCAAACAGGTTTCCGACATCGTCAGCAAGATACCTGGGGTCGAACACGTGACGACCATCGTGGGGTTCAACCTGCTGAGCGGCGTCCAGACCACCTACAGCGCCTTCTATTTCATCACGCTCAAGCCCTGGGAGGAGAGAACGGCCCCCAACGAGAACGCATTCGCCCTCCTGCAGATCATCAACAAGGCAATCGCCTCGGTCCCGGGAGCCATCAACTTTGCCTTTCCCCCTCCCGCCATCCCCGGCATCGGCACATCGGGTGGCACCACCTTCATCCTTGAGGACAGGCTCGGCGTTGATCCCACCTTCCTGGAGAAAAACACCGCCATCTTCATGGATGCGATCAAGAAGCGTCCCGAGGTCGGTTCGGTCACCACGACCTACCTCCCGTCGGTTCCCCAGATCTCCATGAAGATCGATCCCGTCATGTGCCTCATGCTCGGTGTTGATCTCAACGAGGCCTACCGCACCCTCCAGTGCTTCCTTGGAGGCATCCCGGTGAACTACTTCAACCGGTTCAACCTCCAGTACTACGCCTACCTTCAGGCAGAGGGGGCCAGCCGTACCGATCCTAAGAACGCCTCCCTATTCTACGTCCGAAACAGCAAGGGAGATGCAGTGCCTCTTTCGAGTCTCCTGATTGTGAAACCAATGCAGGGACCCGAGTTCGTCATGCGCTTCAATATGTACGACTGCGCCCAGATCAATATCAACGGCTTGCCAGGCGTCAGCACAGGCCAGGTGATGAAGGCACTCGAGGAGACCTTTGCCGCCACCATGCCTCCCGGCATGGGGTACGACTATTTCGGCATGTCCTTCCAGGAGAAGCAGGCCGCGGAGGGGATTCCCCCCGGCGCGATCTTTGCCCTCTCTCTCCTCTTTGTCTTCCTGATTCTGGCGGCCCAGTACGAGAGCTGGTCACTTCCCTTCAGCGTGCTCATGAGTACCCCTGTTGCCGTCTTCGGTGCCGTGGCGATGCTCTTTGTCCGCAAGATGGACAACGACGTCTACGCTCAGATCGGTCTCATCATGCTGATCGGTCTAGCGGCCAAGAATGCAATCCTGATTGTGGAGTTCGCCAAGGACGAGGTGGAGAAGGGGAGGCCCGTCATCGATGCTGCGCTCGCTGCGGCCAAACTCCGCTTGCGACCGATCCTCATGACCGCCTTCGCCTTCATCCTCGGTTGCGTGCCGCTTGCGATTGCGACCGGATCGGGAGCCGTCTCACGCAGGATCCTGGGTTCCACCGTTGTCGGCGGAATGATTGCCTCCACCTTCATAGCCATCTTCGTCATCCCCGTCTGCTTCTCCTGGTTTGAGAAGAAAGGCAAGGAGCCCGCTAAAAAATCAGCCTGATCTCAACGAGATATCCGTAAGAGAATTCGTGGAAGATTGCGAGGAGATGCTCCTTGTCAGAAGAGGTGTATGAGCCGATAAAGAGCGTCCTATGGATACCAACAACCCTTCCCCTATTCCCCAGATAACCATTCCCCCTATCTCTCGCGGGTGGGCGATTGCCGGAGGTATCTCCATGATCCTGCTCGGCTTCTTTGCCCTAGGTGACCAGCTCGTCTCCACAGCGGCCGTGGCCACCTTCATCGGATTCATACTGATGTTCGGTTGCGCCTTCCATCTGATCAAAGTTTTCACGATCGGGGATTGGAAATCCCATTTCTGGTTTGCGCTTGTATCCGTTGCCTACGGAGTTGCCGGTTATGTCTTCATCGCCCATCCATTCAAGGCCGCGATCGCATTCACCCTCTTCCTAGGTTGGGCGATCTTGATCGGCGGTATCTTTCGTATTTTCTTCGCCTTTAAGATGCGCCATCACAAGGGTGCTTCCTGGGTTCTCTTCAGTGCCGTCATCTCCATCATCCTTGGCGGACTGATCATCTCTCAATGGCCTGGAACCGGCCTCTACATGCTTGGCCTCTTTCTTGGCATCGAGCTTATCTTTGCCGGCGTGGGCTGGCTGGGACTTGGCCTTTCCTCGGCCAAGAAGTAAGCAGCTACTCACGATTTAAAGAAGAGCCGGGCCTTAATGGTCCGAATGGTCCGGCTTTTTTGTGACTTCCCGCTATGATGCCTACTCCTTTAGCCAGTCTGGAAGGGAAACATTGACCCTGGCGCGGAGACGACCCAGTAGGCTGTAGAGACCGAAGAAGGCACGGTTTACGTAGATTGTATCGGGGGAGCCCCGTTCTCCCTTCATGGTTTTTAGATTGTCGGCTTTCCGGTTCTCTTCTCCCAGATCATAGATCGACTGAAGGAAGATGGGATCTCCGAAGTCGAATCTGTCCGAGCGAAACGGGAGTGCCAGTAGATCGAGCCAGGTGCTGCAGAGCATCATGATCTGAGTGATCTCTTTTCCCGTGTCGCTGGCAATGATGACATCCAGATCACGAAGGGCTTCTTCAAGTAGGGCTGGATTCTGGGGCAAGTTCGGATCCAGGAAGCGGAACTGTTTTCGATAAAACTCGTGTGTGATTTGCTTTGTGCAGCCGAAATCGAGCACGCAGAGCTTGTTATCTGAGACCAAGAAATTGCCTGGGTGCGGATCAGCGTGGAAAAGGTTCAGGTCATGGACTTGATGACTGTAGAAATCCCACAGGGCCTGCCCGATAAGATCGCGCTCAGCTTGGGTGGCGTCGCCATCGGCGAAACGGTCGAGTGGAATGCCGTCGATCCACTCCATGGTCAGGATGTGGCGGGAGGAGAGTTCCGGATGGTACATTGGGAAGCGCAGGTTCGGAAGATGTGCTGAGGCCTCGGAGAGATGCAACGAGCGTTCAAGCTCCAGCACGTAATCGGTCTCTTCCAGAAGACGAGTCTCGACCTCCTGAAAATACTTTTCCACGTCACGCTGTCTTAAGCCCAGAATCCTGAGTGCGATCGGCTTCACGACCATGAGATCACTTTTGAGACTTTCCGCAACGCCTGGATACTGGACTTTCACCGCGTAATCCACACCCTTCAGCGAGGCTTTGTGGACTTGACCGATCGAGGCACCGTGAGCTGCTTCGCGTCCGAAGCTTTCGAAAACCTCGAGAGGTTCCTTGTTGAATTCGCGACGGAAGGTTCGAACCACCAGCGGGTAGGAGAGGGGAGGGACAGAATACTGGGCCTGTACGAACTGATTCGCATAAGCCGGAGGGAGGAGGTTTTTGTCGATGCTGAGCATCTGGGCGAGCTTGAGCGGTCCGCCTTTCAGCTTGCTGAAGGTGTCGTAGATGGTGGAGGCGTTCTCTTCATCCAGTTCCCGGGCGTGTGTTGAGAGTGAGGAATCGCTTCCTCCAGACAGTGCCCGTTTCCCGTAATACTTCAGGTAGTTGATCCCTACCTTGGCCCCTGTTCCGCCGAGTGCCGCCATGCGGCTGATCGGGGTACTGCGGATCGATTCCTGCGGTGGTTTTTTTGCCGTCTTACCGGTGGCTTTATTCTCCAAGGCGGCAACCGTTTTTTTCAATTCCTTCCTCCGAAATGAGCAAGCTGGGGAAGAAGAAACCTTGCAAGATCGGCAGCAGAGTCAATCGCCTGAGTGCGGAGTAGGTCAAAAGCGAACTCAACAGTTTTCTCGATGAAGGCATCCGTCCGCTCGAATCCCTGGCTATCGTCTTTCAGGAAATACTCGAGAACGCTGCGCCAGTGAATGTAGAGCACCTCTGGGTAGAGATTTCCCAGAGCTCCGCGATGGGCAATCTCTCCCTTCTCCATACCGAACTGGATGACATCGCCGGCAAAATCCTTGAAGCTGTTTTTCAGTCCATCGAGTGATGAGGGACGGCAGAGGAGGGTGAGTTTTCCAAAGCGCTGCTCCAGCAGGGAGCGCTGCTTCAGAGCCTCTCCTGAGAAGGCAAAGAGGAATGCCAGATAGCGTTCTCTTGCTGAGAAGCTTGCCCATTCTTTCCCGCTGGAAACCGCCTCAATGATCTTTTCGATCCACTCTTTCCAGAAATGTTTCTCAACCGCTCCCAGTGAGGGAAATGCCGCATAGAAATCCTTCTCTTCAATACCGAGATCTTCGCAAAAACGGTATACAGAGACCGGAGCGTGACCTTCTTTTTGAAGGGTGGCTATGTAGGCCGAGGAGATCATGGAACGATGATCTTTCTTTTGCCCGGCCTTGGAGCTTTTTGACGATTTTGTGGACATGGATTTTACAGAATAATAGCAGATCACCGCGATGTTGGAAGAGGGTGTTTTTCTCTGTCTTGTCTTGCCATTTGGAGATAGGGAGTTATTTATTATCATCCCTGATGAGTCAGCCCCCGCTAGTGCTTAATACCTCCCTCCTCCCTTTTTCTAGGGGCAGAAGAGTTTCGTGCTTATTTCTTCTCTGTCTTTCCATCTACGGGTTGGCCTACACAGCCTATTCTCAGAGTGAGGCGACGCCAGAGGATACCTTCAAGGCAGGTGCGGCTGCATTCCAGTCCGGTAACTTCGAAGAGGCCGCCAAGAAGTTTGAGGTTGTTCTTACCGCGGCTCCTACCGGCGATGCTTTGGATACGATCCTTTTCACACTTGCCTCGACGTATTTCAATCAGAAGAACCTTCCGAAGGCCGAGGAATTTTATAAGAGGTCCATCAAGGAGTTCCCTGATGGTAAGAACAATACCAAGGCCCTGATCGCGGTTTCACAGATTCAAAGTCAGACAGGGCGGAAGGCCGAGGCCGAGGCGACGCTTAAGAAGGCCTCCGAAGGAACGGGCGACCTTGCGCTTCGGGCCCGAATGGCGCAGGCCTCCATGCTTGCAGAAAGTGGAAAGCCCACGGAGGCCGTTGCTGTCCTCCGCCCAATGATCGTCGGTGGTATCAAGGATGATCTTTCGGCGCAGGCCGCTATGGCCATCGTCGAGATCCAGTCAAAGCAGGGCAATCTGGACGAGGCGTTGAAGTTATTGGATCAGCTTCAGGGTGCGAGCGACTTGATTGATAACCCGCTTCAACTCGACATTCTCTCCGTCCGGATCGGTGATGGTCTGCTTGGCAAGGGAGAGCGCCAGAAGGCGCTGCGGATGTACGCGATCGTGAGGCCCAAGCAAGTTGTCACGGATCTTCAGAAAAAGCGTATCGAGAAGATCGACAAGACGATCGCTGACAATATGGCCAGCCTTCAGAAAAATCCCAAAGCCTTCATGGAGGTGAATGCCACCAATGCCCGGTTGAAGGAGGATCAGAAACAGCTCCAGACGATTCTTGAGCAGTTCGAAAAGCTTCCTGATACCGAGTTGCCCGTTCGTCTTCGCCAGGCCAAGGCCTACGACGAACTCGAGCAGAAATGGGAGACCATTCTGATCTGGGAGAGTCTTCTCGAGTCCTCCAAGGATCCGAAGATCCGGGAGGATGGCCTCTTCAGTATCGCCGCCGCCTACTGCGCGCTGGCCCGTTCGGATGATTCTGTTCCAGCCTTGGAAAAATATTCGAGTGAATTTCCCTCAGGGAAGTACGCTTCGCAGGCCGCTTACCTCAAGGGTGCGGTAGCGCTGGAGGCCGGGGACTTCCCCAAGGCCGAATCTGTCTTCGGGGAGCGCATCCTGAAGGGTGATACCAATTCCCTGGCGGCCGACATGCAGTTCCTGCTGGCTAACACGCAGTTTGCGCAGGCCGCGGCTGACCCGGAGAAACGGGCCAAATACACAGAGGCTATTGGCAATTACAAGACCTACTTATCCAAGTATCCTAACGGCAAGTTCGCCGAGGAGAGCACCTACCGCATTCCGCTCTGCTCCTTTCAGCTGGGTGACTACGGCAAGTCCATGGAGGGATTCCAGGATTACGCGAAGAAGTTCCCCAAGGGGACGTTCATCGGGGACGCCGGCTATCGCATCGCGCTCTGCTACCAGGCCGCGAACAAATACGACGACGTGATCAGACTCTGTAATGAGTGGGTAAAGCAGCATGAGGGGGAGTCGATGTACGCGGAAGTGCTCTCCCTCAAGGGAGATGCCTATGACAAGAAAGAGATGCCGGCTGAGTCTGCCGCTGCTTACCGCTTCTCGGTGAACTTTGCCGACAACGACGACCTCCTCAAGTACTCACTTTTCCAAGCCAATACCCAGTACCAGAAACTGAACCGATGGGATGACATCGCCGAGATGTTCAACAGGTTCATCGAACTCCATCCGAAGCATCCCGCTGTGGTGGCCTCCGTTTACTGGGTCTCCAAGGCCAAGATCAAACAGGGGAAGCCCGAAGAGGCGAAGAAGTATCTTGCCGATAACATCCTTAAGAACATTGGCGATCGTCAGCAGGATGCCGTCGAGCAACTCCTGACTCAACTTTCCCAGATCTGCGCCAAAAGACCGCGTCCCTCGCTGATCGCCAGTCAGAATGCATCTCCTCAACAGGAGTCCTCACCCAAGGCGCCCGGTGATGCGTCGGCCTCGCCGACGCCGCGGCCATCACCGACCCCCCTTCCTCCTTACGATGCCGATGCGGACTTTGCCAAGTACCTGAGCGAGTCGAGTGCGGGGAATACACCCCTTGCCCAGGCCCGCATGCGTTTTGCCCTCGCCCAACTTGCCGGATACACTAAAAGACAGGACCGTCAGAAGGAGCTGATGGCCTCCATCTACAAGGATTTCCCAGCCAACCAACTCAGCGCCATGCTCCTCTCGGAATGCGGCCAGATTGCCCTCGAGCGGGGCGATGCGGACAAGGCCGAGGCCTTCTTCAAGGAACTCATGACATCATTCCCGAAGAGCGACCTGCTCGAGTACGCCTATTGCGGCATGGGACAGGTCTCACTGGCGAGAAACCAACCGGAAGAGGCCCTCAAGTGGTTTGACGACGCCGTGAACAAGGCCTTCGCAGACGCCACGCTCGCTCAGGTCACGTATGGGAAAGGAAAAGCTCTCCTCGCCCAAGGCAAGTTTGACGAGGCCAAGAAAATCTTCGAGCAAGTCGCCTCAACCAAGGATTGGCGTGGTGAGATCACCGCCAAGGCGCTGATGTCCTTGGGCGACCTGGAAGAAAAACGCGGAAAGACTGATGCCGCCATCCAGTACTACCAGCGCGTCTTCGTTGCCTACCAGCGCTATCCAGCAGTTGTGATTCCTGCTTACATCAAGGCGGCTGATGCCTTTATCAAACTCAACAAACCCGAGGATGCCGCCAAGGATCTTAAGGACATGCTTTCAAAGCCTCGTCTAGCGGCTTCACCTCTTGCGGAAGAAGCACGGAAAAAGCTTGATGCTCTCCCAGTGCCGCCGCCTGTTCAGTCCGGCACGGCAACCTCGCAAAACCCCTCAGCTGCTCCATCTCCTCAACCTCCTCCAGCTGCAGCCCCATCACCTTCCAAACCATGAGTGCCCGCTCCCTGACACACATGATCCTCCTCTGTGGGGTGGCTCTCTTAGCGGGGATCCTCCGCGCCGAGGACATCACGACAAGCGACGGGCAGATCTACACCAACTCGACCATTAGGCGTTCAGGGGATCTGCTCATGATCAAGGTGACCATGGAGGGAAGCACTAGCGCTGTCGAAATGGGTCTGCCTCTGACACGGATCGTCAAGGTCAGCTTTGCCGAACCTCTCGAGCTTGCCAAGGCCTTGTCCGCGGCTACCAAGGGGAACTCCGCAGAAGTGCTCGCGCTCACCGGAGACTATGTCTCCCAGCAGGCAGCCATGAAGGATGTGCCCGGATCGTGGTGGCCTGAGATGGCGAGAATCCGTCTTATGGCGTTGGCTGCATCGGGCAAGGATGCCGATTGTGCAGATCTTGCCCGCCAGATCGGGGCCATCAAGTCGACGGAAGCTGATTCCCTATCCCGTGCGGGGACGCTCTTTGCCCCCCTGGCAACTGGTGATCTTCAGGCTGTTATCGTGGGTGCGAAGGCCCTCCCGCGACTTAATGGCGATCAGGGTTCAGCTCTGGCTCAGCTGGCATTGGGACAAGCCTTTTTGCTAAAAAAGGATTATGTTGGCGCTCTCCGTGCCTTCCTCACCATCAAGGTTTTTTATCCTTCCATTGCCCTTCTCCAACCCGTTGTCCTCGCGAGAGCCGCAGAGTCTTACATCGGTCTCAAGGACGAGAACCGCGCTGCACAATGTTACGCGCAGATCGTGAAAGAGTGGCCTTACTCGCCGCTAGCACCCGAGGCCAAAAAAAAGGCTGCTTCCCTTTCCCAACCTTGATTTCAGCATCTTCACCCCTAACTTAATACCATCCAGCACACCAACCCATGAACATACGTCGTCCCCATCTCCTGTTGCTCCTGACAGCATTTCTCTGCCTTGGTACAGCCATGGCCTCCACCGAAGAACCTGCCAAGAAAGATGCCAAGGCCGCCCACAGCAAATCGTTGCTGGAGACTCTTGTCGAGGGTGGTTGGGTCATGTTCCCTATCGGCATCATGTCGATCCTGACCGTCTATCTCTCCACCGACGGAGTCAGGAACACCTCGATCAAGAAGACATCGCCTCCCGCCTACGAAGCCGAGGTGAAACGCCTTTTCCAACAGGGAGATTATGTCGGTGCCTACACGTTCTGCCGCGATAACAAGTCCCCTCTTACCAATGTCCTTCGCGTAGGCATTTCCCTTCTCGGTGATGGCAAGACGATGATGGAAGAGGGGATGATCTCCGAGATGCACAAAGAGAGTGCCTCCATGGGAACGCAGATTAACTACCTCTCTGTCATCGGTGTCGTGACTCCGATGATCGGACTACTCGGCACCGTGACCGGAATGATCAAGGCTTTCAGTACGCTCGGTGCTTCCGGTATCGGCGATCCCTCGAGTCTCTCCGGTGCCATCGGCGAGGTGCTTGTCGCCACGGCGAGTGGTCTGGTGATCGCGATTCCCGCCTTCGGCATGTTCTATTTCCTGCGGAGTCGCTCCACCACCGCCATGCACCATATTCAGGACATCATCAACGTCCTCTTCCGTAAGATGCCCTATGAGTCCCTAGAGGGAGTGCATATCAGTGGTGAGGAGATCTACGCAAATACGCCGAACTGGCTGGTTTCAGCCAACGAGGAGGTGGTGGCAGAGGAATTCGTGACTGAGGAAGCGCTGCACGGGGAAGGACTTACTGAGGAAGGGACTCCCGCCGTCGAAGTGAGCGAAGGGCAGTAACACTTTCCCACCCCCCCAACCGATAACGAACCATGGCAGGAGGAGGAGGAGGACTAGAGAAGGGCGAGCCTGATTTTCAGATCGCCCCGATGGTGGATGTTCTGCTGGTCATCCTGATCTTCTTCATGGTGATCACCTCGGCGCAGGTCCTGAATGTCGACAAGTCGATCAAGCTCCCGATCGCAGCGGAGGCAGCCAAGAAAGATGACTCCCGCTCTGAAGCAATCGTCAATGTCCGCTGGGACCCGGATGCAAACCGGAGCGTCTTCAATTTCAAGGATAGGATCTATACCAAGGGGGCTGATCTGGTGGAGCCTTTCAAGGAGGCCAAGGCGTATGGAGATAAAATGGCCGCCTCCAAGCCGGGCCAGAATCCCGAGTTTCGCATCGTGATCCGTGGCGACCGGGAAGTGCCGGCGCTCTTTGTCTCCCAGGCGATGAATGCTGCGGCGGAAGCCGGCATCTCGGACATCTCCTTCTCTGCGATGAACCACGACTGAGCTCCAACCCATGAAATCATTTGTCAACGAAGATGACGGGACGATGGGCTTCCAGATCGCCCCGATGGTCGACGTGGTCTTCGTGATCATGCTCTTCTTCATGGTCATGGCAGGGGCGGTCAAGGTAGAGAACGAACTCTCCACCAAGCTTCCCGGATCAGCAGAGAGCTCATCTGCAACCGAGTTCAACGACGAGACCATCATCTCCATTTCCGACGAGGGGGAGGTGTCACTGAACGACGAGCCCTTTGACTCCATCACGAGCACCGATCTTCCTCAACTCCGGGCCACCCTGATGCGCCTGAAGGAGAACGCTGACAACGCCCACCAGCCGGCTATCGTCACCATCGTCAGCGATGCCCATGCGAAGTACAGCCGCACGATTGATGTCCTTAATGCACTGGCGTCCGCCAAGATCAGCAACGTCACATTCAATGTAGAAGATGAGTGATCCCGACACACACAAGGAGGCCTCTCCTTCAGAGCCCCTGGTTCCTCATTCCGATCATGCGGAGCATACCGCACCGGCGGAGCCTCATACGTTTAAGAAGAATCTCTGGCAGCGCTGGATGGCTTGGAGCGGTAGTTTCTTTGTCCTCAGTGTCCTGCTGCACATCATCCTGATCGGCGGTGCCACCCTGCTGGTGGTGCAGGTGGTTCAGTCACGCAAGGAGAAGATGAAGTTCACGGCGCCTCCGCCAAGCCCAGCTGGTGCTGCCGAGCACAAGGTGAAGCCCTCGAAGAAGGCAGCGGCGGCGCCCGCGGTATCCAAGCGGATCACTTCGACAGCTGCCAATGTCTCCATCGCCCTTCCTGCCATGGAGATGAACTCGACGGGACCCGATGTTATGGCTTCGGTCATGAGCGGCCTTGGCTCGGCCGGACTAGGCAGTGGTGCCGCAGGAGGTGCCGCCGGCATGGCCTCCATGCCGCTAGCCGGCCTTACTGCCTTCGGATTTAAGGGGAGCGGAGCACCAGGGGGATTGGTTGGCCATATCTTCGATCTGAAGCAGACAAAGGATCGCCAACCCACGGAGATCAAGGATGATGGGCTTTTTAAGGACCCTCATTTTGCTGATGATAAAGACCACCCAGACAAGTGGTTCAGTTTATTTAGACAATGCCAAAGCGACCCGACTATGCACAAAAACCTCGCTGATGGAGTTTTGAATGAGGCCAAGGTGATCAATGATTTTCTATCCAAGGGTTGGGATAGAAGCGTGCTGGAGAAATTTTACGAATCTCCTGATCCGATAACGACTTATCAGTTCTGTATTTTGAATTCCGGACAAAAGGCTGCCTTGAGTGCATTTGGAGTGCAAAATCAGATGAAGATCAATCACCTTTTGATCCACTACAAGGGGACGGTTACTGCACCTCGGGATGGTACTTTCCGATTTATTGTGTATATGGGGAATGGCTCTATGGGTATTCGATTTGGTGAGGAGGTTGTCTTTGGTTCATTTAAAGGGCTGATTAGCCGTAGTTCTTTTAAGCAAGCGACGCCGGATAAAACCCGTATTTATCCGGGGTGGGGTGCGAATGAGGGTCCCTGGTTCAATGTGCAAGCGGGCAAGAAGTATCCCATGGATGTCCTTATGGTGGTGGGGGGAGAAAGACCTGGCGATGGAGGGTTCAATTGCATCGTGCAGATGGAGGAAAAAAACCCTCCCACGCCTTATCTTCCCTCGGAGTTTCAGTGGTTTACCAAGCAGGGTCTTCAATATCAGAC
>Ga0209084_1001728_pt1 | contig 17945 bp, 19 predicted proteins | sample C_130820_MF_Meta_FD_187309 | JGI IMG/M metagenome (GOLD analysis project Ga0209084, IMG submission 187309) | Freshwater microbial communities from Lake Croche, Canada to study carbon cycling - C_130820_MF_MetaG (SPAdes) (version 2) | ecosystem: Environmental > Aquatic > Freshwater > Lake... | reverse complement strand
TAGAACGATAATTTTATTCATCATTTTTCTTATTGTATTTTTTCATTTCCTGGTTGATATACGCAAAAGCGGTAATGTACACCAATTCTAGAATAGGCGGACTTAATACGCCGACTCCAAAAAGGTAGGATTTAAAAAAAACGAATTGATAATTTTCGTACAATTCTAATTTATAGAGTCTTACAATAATACTAATAGAAAATACAGAAAAAAACAATAGTGTTGAATAAAAAGTTAGTTGCCCAAAAATTTTTTTATCGAATATTAAATAAACTAATAAATTTATTATTGCCAAGTATATAAAGGTAAATGCTATTTTTGACCAAAGAAATGGTTGAAAATCCTTATTGTAATTCCAATTGGCTTTTTCTACAAAGTGATTAAGTTCGTTCACATAAACTTTGGTGTGACATAGGTCAAATAGATTATAACAGTTCACCCCAGAAGTTAAATAACCAGTAACTAATGCAATAATAAATAGTATAAAGATCAGAAAAAATTTAAAAAGATTATATTTAACTAATTTCAAGATGCTAATTCAGATTTTTTACTAATTTGGTTGTCTAAATATTTAGGCTGTATTTTATATAACCAATACCACCAAAGTCCAAATATAATAGAATAAACTATTATATTAAAAGTATATTTATGGTTAAAATCCAAAGTCTGAGGATTAATTATTAAATTTATTGAAAGGGTAGCAATTCTAAAAATATTTGCAATTGTAATAAGAAAATAACCGAACAATGTGTATAACACTTTCTTTAAAAAGTCTCCTCTAAACATGAAAATAATAATTCCGTAAAGAATTGAGACATTTACACCAGAACAAGGATAACTTACTTCAACATTAATATTCTTATCAACGAAAAAATACGTTGAGGTTGTTGCTGGATTTTGGAAAATCAAGACTTTGTATCCGAATAATTCTATAATCTTTTTAGCAATAATTGAAAGAAAAAGGCTATAATCTCTTAAGAAGGTTTTTTGAGGTATTAGCCAATTAGTGTAAAATATGTAAAATACAATAATTGCGAATCCTGCAATAGCAGTCCTTATGAGAGGATGCTTGATGTCGAACTGAATTTTATTTATTTGGGAACTCACAGGAAAAAAGCATAATCAATTTCAAAATTACGATGAAAATATCTAAATTTGAATGGATGTATATGAAATATTTCATCCTTATATTTATACTTTTTGCTGTTGTTTCCTGTCAAAAAAGTCAATTGGATGATTGTGTTACCTCATACGGACCTGTTCAGACAAGGACTTATCCTTTAAAGGGTTTTAATAGAATTAATATCAATGATCAATTTGAAGTGGAGTTGGTTCAGGATTCTTTGAATAGGATAGAAATCACTGCTGGGCGTAATATGTTTGATGGCTTTGTGAAGGATGTATCTGCTGATAGTGTATTGAATATCCGTGATGATAATACTTGTAATTGGGTACGGAATTATGGTCACCGGTATAAGGCAGTTGTCCATTGTGGCAGTATTAAGTACCTCCTTTTAAGTGATAATAGCTCCGTTAGTAATAGGGATACTTTGTTTGTTAAAAGCTTAGGGTTAGAGTATAGAACTATGGCGGATTCTAAATTGAATATTAAGTGTACTTCCGGGATTGTAACTACTACTTTATTTACAGCAGGAAATGTTACCTTAACTGGCTATGCTCAAATATTTGTAGGATACATGTATGATGTATCCATTTTGGATGCGAGAGGGCTTATGAGTCCTTATTGTTATGGTTTTAATTCTAGTCCTAGTCCAATGTATCTTAATTCCAGTTATGAATTGGGATATCATATTTTTTATTCAGGCGATATATATTACACTGGGAATCCTTTCAATTCATTTGATGGAAAAATCTCAGGAACAGGTAGGATATTAAAGTTATAGGACTTTACAATTAACTTTGTAATCTTAACCCAGAGCTCAAAAAACACTGTAATGCAAATTGTAACCCTGACTACTGATTTAGGTGCTAAAGATTATTATTTAGCGGTAGTTAAGGCTCATTTTTACAATAGAGTTCCTGGAGTTCAAGTAGTGGATATTAGTAATTCTATTGCACATGATAATATTCCTGAGGCTGCATTTGTGCTTAAAAACAGTTATTTTGAGTTTCCGCCAGGAACGATTCATATAGCAGCGATTAACAACTCTAAAGACCAACCTAAGTTGATTGTTATAAAAACCAATGACTATCATTTTATAGGTTTTGATAATGGATTGTTCAGTTTAGTATTACCAGAACATCAAATTATAGATGTAGTAGAGTTGACTTTTAAAAAATCGGATCAATCCTTTTTGTTGAAAAAAGTATTTGCCTTTGCTGCAACAGAGTTAATTAAGAATCGTCCATTAAGGGAATTAGGAGCTCCTTTAGGGGAAATCACTAAATTATATTTTCCTCCTATTTATCCTATTGATGCCAATACCGTTAGGGCGACCGTGGTTTATACAGATGATAGAGGTAATTGTATCTTAAATTTTAGTCGTCAGAATTTATTAGATATGGGACCATATCAATCTTTTACTTTGAGTTATGGACATTCTAGGTTTATTGATCGGTTATCAGAAAACTATAATGACTTTAACGGTGGAGCACACATTGCATTTTTTAATAGTTTAGGACTATTAGAAATTGCAGTAGTAAATGCCTCTGCTAAGAATTTGCTTGGATTAAAATACAGTTCCGTTGTAATTATTTTCTTGACACGGAAAGAATAAATTAAGGTGTTGATAAATGGCATACGATTTGATACTATGATAATATTAGAATTATAATCTTTTTGACCAATGATGACTCTTTTTTTATTAATCCTTTTAATTGATGTAAGCATATCGTACTTGATTGCTAAGTTTATTGGGGAATCCAAAGAGATAGGATTTGGATGGTCATTTATTGTTTGTTTATTTTTAACTCCTTTAGTTGGTTTTATCATTACGATGATGAATAGACCCAAAAACAACTTTGACCGATATTAATCAGGGAATCCTTGTTAAAGGTGATTAAATTTGCTCAATGAATTTAGTCCAATGGGATGAAGAAAGCATAAAGTATATCCATCAAAACCTCCATTTTAAGGTTTTGGATATCATTATGCCATATTTGCGTCAACCAATGTTTTGGGTGCCGGTCTATGGATTTATTATTTGTTATATATTATACAACTTCAAACGCAAGGGATTGTTTATCATAGGATTAGCAATTATTACCTTTATAATCACGGATCAAGTATCCTCCCATGTTTTAAAACCTTACATTGAAAGATTGCGTCCCTGTCAGGATGTGCGGATTGTGCCATATTTACGTCAATTAGTACAATGTGGGGCTGGACATAGTTTCCCTTCTAGTCATGCAGCGAATCATTTTGGACTTTCTACTTTTTTAATAATTGTATTTGGACGGAAGTTTCCTTATTTATGGATTCCTTTAATACTATGGGCATCTTTAGTTTCATTTGCTCAAGTTTATGTCGGATTGCATTATCCGGTTGATGTATTATTTGGTGCCTTATTAGGATATATTTCTGGTACTTTGATAGGAAATGTAGCCCGACTTAAAGTAAATTTGGACGAGGATATTTAGTTAATCCATTAAGTATCAAAATAAATTAGAAAAACATGTTTGAATACGAATATATTTTAGTTGATCATCAATCACATCAGGGAATTGGGATTGTTCAGCTCAATAGACCTAAGGAGTTAAATGCTTTAAACCTTCAATTGATGAAGGAAATTGCAGATGCTTTAATCAAATTAGATGAAAATCAAGAGATTAAATGTATCATCATTACTGGAAATGAACGTGCCTTTGCTGCAGGAGCGGACATCAAACAAATGCAAGGCAGAACAGCTATGGATATGTTGATGATAGATCAATTTTCCATTTGGGATTCTATCAGAAAAACTCGCAAACCATTAATTGCAGCAGTCAGTGGATTTGCTCTTGGAGGTGGATGTGAACTGTCTATGTTATGTGATATGATTATTGCCTCTGAAACTGCTCAATTTGGGCAGCCAGAAATCAAAATAGGAACTATGCCAGGGGCGGGTGGTACACAAAGACTCACTCGCGCTTTAGGAAAAGCGAAAGCCATGGAATTGGTCTTAACAGGCAGATTTATATCCGCAAATGAGGCTCATTTTTATGGATTGGTTAACAAAGTAGTTCCTGTAGAATTATATATGGATGAGGCTATAAAGTTAGCTAGTGAGATTGCTCAGATGAGTCCTGTTGCAGTGATGCTGGCAAAGGAATCTTTGAATAAAGCATATGATTCTACCTTACAAGAAGGGTTGTTTTTTGAGCGCAAAAACTTCTATTTGACTTTTGCATCTGAGGATCAGAAAGAAGGAATGGCCGCCTTTGTAGAGAAACGTACTCCTGAATTTAAAGGGAAATAATTCTTAAATTCTATGTTAAAAGAAGATATTGTAGTAAGTGGTACTCGTCCTACAGGTAATCTCCATTTAGGGAATTATTTGGGCGCAGTAAAGCAGTTTGTAGAGCTTCAAGATTTGTATAAATGCTATTTTTTTATAGCGGATATTCATTCTTTAACCACTCATCCCAACCCAAAAGATTTACACCGTAATGTAAAGACTGTTTTAGTGGAATATTTGGCTTCAGGATTAGACCCAGATAAGATTACATTGTATTTACAAAGTGATCTTCCGCAAACTTCAGAATTGTATTTATTTATGAATATGCACGCTTATGTTGGTGAATTGGAGCGTGTCCCTACTTTTAAGGAAAAGGTAAGAACTCAACCCGATAATGTTAATGCAGGGTTATTAACCTATCCCGTGCTAATGGCGGCGGATATTTTGATTCATAAGGCAAATAGAGTTCCAGTAGGAAAGGATCAAGAACAGCATTTAGAGTTGACCAGAGTGTTTGCAAGAAGATTTAATAACTTATATGGACAAGAAATATTTCCTGAGACTCAAGCTTATGGAGGAAACGGTAAGTTGATTAAAATTCCTTCCTTAGACGGTACTGGAAAGATGTCTAAATCGGATAATATAGATTCCTGTATATTCTTAAGGGATTCAGAATCAGAACTACTTAGAAAAATTAAGAAGGCAAAGACCGATACAGGTCCAGAAGGGGAGGATATGCCAATTTCTGAACCTGTCCAGAATATTCTGACCCTCATGGAATACACTGGTAACCTAGAGGGGGTTGCGTTTTATAAAGAGGCTTATAGAAAAGCCAATATCCGTTATGGTGATCTTAAAAAGCAATTGGCTGAGGACATGAACTTGTTCTTAAAGCCAATTAGGGATAAGATTTTAGACTTAGAATCTGATGATAAATATTTAGGCAAGGTTGTTAAGGAAGGTGCCGAAAAGGCACATATTAGCGCAGATAATACATTGAATGAATTAAAGGAAATCATTGGTTTTAAGAAATTTTATCCGGTTAATTAAAGGGTTTTTCATAGATTTGAAGAAATTACTTATTATACTATCTATTCAAAATCATTAGGAATGAAGGACTTTAAACATATATCTATTGCTGGTAATATTGGTGCAGGAAAAACAACTTTAACTACTTTATTGGCAAGACATTACGGATGGACTCCACATTTTGAAGAGGTAGAACATAATCCATATATTGACGATTTTTATCAGGATATGCATAGATGGTCTTTTCATATCCAGATTTTTTATTTGAATAGTAGGTTTCAACAAATCATTAATATCAAAAACGGAACAGAGTCCGTTATTCAGGACCGTACTATTTTTGAGGATGCTCAAATATTTGCTCCAAATCTTCACGAAATGGGATTGATGGGTAAAAGGGAATATGATACTTATCAGAATTTATATAAAACGATTTCAAGTTTAATTTCCCCACCTGATTTATTGATTTATTTAAGGGGTTCTATACCAGCTTTGGTAAATAATATTCAGAAAAGGGGGCGTAGTTATGAGGATAATATTAGATTAGAATATTTAAAGAAATTAAATCAGCGTTATGAAGATTTTGCAGCTAGCTATCCACATAAAATTCTAACGATTGATATAGATGAAAAGAATTTTGAAGAAAATCCTGAGGATTTGGGATATATTTTAAATAGAATAGATCAGGAGCGGAACGGATTATTTATGTAAAATCCGAAACATGAAATCCGTTTTTTTTACTACTTTATTATTTGTTGGACTATTATTTAATAATCAGAAATTAATTGGTGCTGGGGATGAAAAACCGCTAGGATGTATAAAATCCATTCAAGCACCAAAAAGTCAACTAGGGTTATGGAAACCTGTTAGGCATGTGCGGTTGGTTTTGCATATTATTCAAAAAAATGATGGAACGGGTAATTTTGCTCCGAATAATGAAAAGGATAAGAAAGATCTTAAAAATTTAATTGAGCAAGTTAATTTATCTTATAAAGATATTGATACTCCTTGGAATTACTCCTCCATAGAGGCGAAGAAAAAACATATTAAAAATGCCCATATACAGTTTTTTGTAGATACAATTTATTACCATCAAAACGCTGAATTATATAATTATAAAAAGCAAGTTGGTTATTATAATAGAGAAAAAAAAGACACTGTACAAGATCATTCCAAGGCTTTTGATTTGGCAGAAATGTCTTATCTAAAATATGTAGAAAATAATAAGGAATTTCCTAAAAAATATAAGGACAGTGCTCTAAATGTTTTTATGTTTGAGGCTAAAGGAATGGCAGGTAGGGGAATTGCCGAAGGTTTAAATTCTAGGAGATGGTTATTGGTGGTAGGTGCTTATGAACTTGCTCAGCAACAGAATTATCAAAGCTTAGGATTGGTCATGGCACATGAATTGGGACACAATATGGGACTGCGTCATCCTTTTGATGATAATTATTGTGCTGACCTGATTGAAAAAAGTATTGGTCAGACCAATAATTTAATGGACGCTTGGCCAAATCAGGCAAAAGCATTGAGTTCTTGCCAGGTGGATTTGGTTTACGGTGGGTTAAGTGACCCCAATTCCGAATTATTTAGTTGTGTGGATTATAACTTTAATAAAAATAAGAAGTCTATCACTATCCATTCTAAAGAGGAAGTAAAAATAAATGAAATTACCATTCCAGAAGGGGATATTATCATTGAAAAGGGCGGGATTTTACAAGTAGAATGTGCTCTATTGATGAGTTTCGACTCAAAAATAATTATATTACCAGGAGGACATTTAATTATTAATGGAGGTCATATATCGTCAATAAATAATGGATTGCCTTGGAAAGGAATTATTCAAGAGAAAAACAGAAAACTTTTAGGACTTTTTAAGAGAAAAACGAGAAGTCTTTTTAATGTTTATAATGATGGATATTTTTCTGGTTCAAGTGATGGAATAATGAAAGTAGATCGGTTTCCTAGTTATATTAAGGAATAGGTGGAAGACACGGGTCGCACTCGTTGATATAATGGATAAACATTGAATCCTTTGTGGTTTTGTAATCAAGAGTAAATGTGAATTTAGGTTGCATATAAGTGGGTGTACAAGGCGAATTAGGTTGGTTATAATTTTTAACTTTAGTTGGATATTTATATCCCCAATAGTTAATGTATAGGGTATATTTTTGAGGCTTTAATTTGATATTAAATCGACCAAGAGCATCTGTTTCAAATGGATATTTTATTCCATTTTGACTGATAAATACGTATTTTAAGTTAACACTTGGAAAATCCAGTTGATTTTCAGGATTATTAGGGTCATTATCAAGATAATGAATTCCTCCGCAGTATCTATCATGAGCATATATTTTTCCTTTTAGTGTGATTGATATTTTTTGTGCCCCTTTGGAATTAATATTACTAATATTAAAAAGGATAAAAAATACAATTAATAGAGGATAATATGTTGATTTCATTTATTATCATTTGCTTAAGGTTGGTATGTTTGATGGACAGTTAATATAGTAGGAACGTTTAATGGTGTCTCTCTTTTTTAACTCATTTGTTATGTTGAAGTCCGCAACTGAAAAGAAATTGTCCCTTTTCTGATTATTGTTAAAATAAGATAAATAGATTATATAGTTTCCTTTTTTAGGTATTTTTACGATAGCATTTCCGTTTTCGTCGGTTTTAAAAAGGGTGGTATCATTATTATTATTAAGTGATCTTACTAGCGCAAATTGTCTGACAGAATTGATTTTTCTGCTTTTTATGACTTGGGGATCATTAACACTATATGGAACTCCACTACAGTAAGTGAAATAATATTTGAAGGACAGTACCCATCCTTTTGGATGTATTTTAGCTGTTGTAGAACCCATAAATAGTCCTATTGTTACTAGCAATGTGCAAGTTAACTTTATGACAAATAATCTTAACATAAGAGTAAATACCTTTTGACCAACAAAGGTAAATACTCATCCAACTATAGAATGTTTATAAATAACATTTTCAAAGGTGTTGCTTTGTTAAATAAGTACTAAATTTGCCTAGTTGTGTGATATTATTTTTCAAAAACCATTGTTTTTAATGCCTCAAACCTGAGGTATTAATATAAAAATGCGTTTAAACAATAACACATAACATTAAATTATTCTTCTTGTTAATTGAAATACAAGACTTTAAAGGATAATAATATATTAAAATGATTAAAATAGTTATCAAATGGCTGTAGGTACTACATACTGGGGTAAAACGTGGTTGGAGTCTCTATTAAAGGCGGAAAAGAATTTGGTTATGATCCAAAGGGGACGTCAAATTTTTGAAAAAGGATTAGTTAAAAAACTGAATCTTGATTTAGGAAGTATATCCACCTTGTTGCAAGATCTACAAGGTCAGAATTTTGCAACTGGATTAAGCTTTAAACCCTATTCAGAATTACAAATTAAAAAGTTTAAGTCTATAGTAACAGGCTATCCATCTATATTAACTGAAATTTTTAATGGTGTTCTTCCTAAAGAATTGATTCCACTACTAGAAAATGCAAAAATCAAATTGATTCCTACTTCTTGGAGGGAAATTGATTCTAATTGTTCTTGTTCTGATACTGAAGATCCATGCAAACACGTAATTGCACTCATTTTTGCTATAGGTCATGAGTTGGATGAAAATCCGTTATATATATTAAAAATTAGAGGGTTAGATGTTGATTCCTTAATTGATGAGGCAGGAACACAGGTTTCAGAACCTGAAAACATAGGATATGGTCAATCTACAATTATTCCTGAAGTAATTAAATCCGACCCTAGTTGGGATGGATGCTTGACTGAGGTAACGGTGCCTAATTTAAAGTTTGAGGTTGCTGACATTAGGGGATTATTGGATATTATGCCTAATCCTAAGTTTGCATTAGAAGAGGTATTACCTATTCGATATGAGTTAAGAACCTTATATGAAAAGGTTACCAATGCAGTAAGTGAGTTGTTCCCTTTAAGTGGGGAAGAAGCGGCTACTCTACAGGAATTGGATTTTTATATTACTGTTGATCAATCAGAAAATACCGCGGACTTTAATCCTAGGATTTGGGTAAGTAATCCTGAAATATTAACATCCTTGGGATTAATGGAGGAAGGTTATAAAATAGTCAAGAAAAAATTATTGGTTGTTGATGAAAACGATTTATATAGTATTCAAAAAATGGATGTTACAGAAATATCCATTAAGGAATTGTGGCAAATAGGGGAGTTGCTTCCATTATTTGATCATCCAGATGCTATGCCATGTATGACTTATTTGTCACAACTAACCGCATTAACGTTTGCCTTATTAAAAAATAAATTATATTATCCTGGAATTAAATTAGATGATTCTTTAGATTATTCTATTGTCTATCAACCACTTGTTAATAATCCACAGATTGATGCTGCTATACGTCATTGTGCCGATTTAATGCCGTATAATATGGTAAGTGATCCGGATGAGAAGGTGGTTTATTTAAAATCAATCACCAAGGAGTTTTTATCTATTTTTATCACTGAATTTATTAATCAAAGAGCGCATGAATTTAAATCAAATGATATAAATATAGGAGGAGCGAGTAGTCATTTAATTAATGCCTTTATTAGTGGAAAAAAATATTCTACTCAATCTTTTGAGGAGCAAATTAATTTAAAAAGCCTAACTGATTGGTTAAAGTGCTTTGCAGGATCTACCAATACGCCATATTTTATTGAAATTTATACAGATAAAATATCTGAAACTGAATATGAAGCAACTTTGTATTTAGTTGATAAGGAAGAAATTGAAGACGGCGCCTTTACGCTTGATGAGATTTTTGAGTCAAGAGATTATTTTGCAGGTTTAGGAAATAGGCAATTAAAACAATCATTATCTATTTTGGCAGATAATTATGATAAGATATTTCCCGAATTTCAAAAATTAATTTCTGGAAAACCACTTTCTTTTGGATTGGAGTCTTATTTTGATTTTCTGTCAAAATATAAGGAAATATTAACCGTCTTAGGAATCACTATTTACGAGGCTGAAAACAGTCCTGTTTTTACAAAACCAAAATTGGCATGGGTAGTGGAATCCATTGACTTAGAGGATGACGACTTTTTAATTGATGCTAAAATAGAAATCCGCCAAGTTTTAAGTGTAAATGGAGAGCAGATGGATAGAGCTGATTTGACAGCCATAGTACTATCAGGAAAACGTTATCCTGATTTAAATGGAAATGTAATCATGCTTAATCCTGATGATGCAATCCATTATTTAGAAGTGTTAAACCAGCCGACTCAATCGACTGACTTTTTATCTCTCTTGTATGGAATAGCTACTGGATTTTTGGATGGATATCCAATTTTGCACAATAAAAACACGTCTGATATACTTAGAATTTTAAGTGCAAAAAATATTTCAGTTAAAGATTATATTGCAAAGTATACTCAATCTGGATTAGGATGCATTATTCAGGATTTGAGAATTGAGGAGCAAATACTTTTATTGGCTGATTTGAATAAATTGCCTTTTTATGTAGATCAATTAACTGAAAAGCCAAACATCATTATTGATTTGTTTTCTAGTTACAGTAAAATAAAGACCATCTTAAAGTCCATTGATAAGTCTCATCGATTAGAAAATGTTGCAGAAATTGTTGAATTAGGGAAGGACATTGTACCTAATACAATTTATTATGCGGATTTGTCCTTTTTAGAAACAGAAAAAGCTCATTCCTTAGCAGATGAGGCATTTGGAAGTCTTATATTAATTAATGGAAATCATTTATCTTCTTGTAGTCCTATGGCGTTGAAGAATATAAAAAATATTTTTTCCATGAATAAAATATTGATGATGGAGGGAAATATTTATGAGGACTTGTATCAACTTTATTTAATTAATGATTGTGCAAACCCTGGATATTTACCCGTAGCAGAAGAATATCAAAAAGAATTTGTAATAGAAATCAATACTTTTAAAAATGAAGCCGCTTTGCACAAATTAAAAATGGCGGTGGATACTATTATTTATCCTTAGTTATCTGTTTTTGAGTTTTAATCTTGGTAGAAACAGGTTTAATGAGTTTAAAGGTATCAATTTTATTTCTTATCCATTCGTTATAAGGGAATAACATTTCCTCTTTAATTTGTTTGGTTTCAATTTCTGAAACGATTCTTTTACCTGCATCAATGTTAAATTGAAATAGCGTTTTTGCTTTGTTTTTATTAATGTCTTCAATCCATCTAATAAGTTGTCTATCCCAATTATTAGGATGAGTATCTAAATAATCATTCAGGTCTTTTTTAATTGACTTTAGTTTATAATCAAAACCAGATTTGTCTTTTAAATCCATTCTAAGAACAAGTTCTGCTAGTGCGACTTTCATTTTCATAGAATCATCCGCTACTGTCAACCCGTGGTATGTATTGAGTCTTGAAATGTATTTAAGAGAGCTTTTTAAATCTCCTTCCTGATAGTATAAATAGGCCAGGTTCATGTAAACAAATATTCCATGAAAAGGTATTTTAACAATGTTTTCCTTTTTCTGTAAATCTAACAAAATTGAAATTGCTGTCTTTGGTTGAATAACAGAGTAATTGATAATTAGCGCGTTAAAGTAAAAGAACTCGTATTTATCATAAAGCATTTTATCAAATTCCTGCATTCCGTTATGGAGTAATTGAGCAGCATCCAAGCTTTCTTTATATTTTTTATTCATAAAGAGCGCGTTGGTAATCCATGAAATGATTTGAAGTTTATGCGTATGATTTGCTTTGGTTAGAAATCCTTGTTTTTCAAAAGATTGATAAGTGTTTGTTAGGTAGGTTTCTAGTTCAGTATAATTTTTTTGTTGAAAGAGTTTTCTACTTACCACAAAATACAATCGTAATTGAAGTTTTTGGCTGTTTTTTAAGTCAGCTGCGTATTCATTGATGGTTGTATTGAGGAGCTCTAAGATGTTTATGGTGTTGTTTTCTAAGTTTTGTGCAATTTTCATCCGATATTCCACGGCTTCTATAACGTCTTCTATGTGTGAGAGCCTCATCATGTTATCACGATTTTCCTTTCTTTTCTTGATGAAAACTTCTGGGTTTTCTGACAATATTTCTCTACTTGCTTGAATCATCAAGGTGTAAATGTTGTCCAAAAGGGTATATCCTTCCAAGCTAAGCGCTTTTTTTTCAGCTTTCTTGAGTTGATAGAAGGCCAGTTTATATCTATTTTTTTGGATCCAAAGGGTTGAAATTCCAAGCAAATAAAGTACCTCAATGGTTTGGTCCTCATCAATATTATGAAGGAAAAGACTCTTTTGGATATCTTCACAGAGTCTATTTCTTAACCTATAATAGGCATTTTTATCTTTTTTTGATGGATAAAGCAGTTCTAAAATATCCTCATCCGAGTAAGAATCCTTAAATTTTCTTAAAATTTCAAATAGTTGAAGATCTTTTCTTTCTTCATTTATATTGCTTCTATTAGCAAAAATTTGAAAGTTTTTTACTTCAGCTCGGTTTAAGAAAGCAATGGTTTCTTCTAAAGTTTCCATTTTGGTAGAATTATAGGCGTAAGTTAAGATGAATTTTGTTGATTTTATGTATGTTTTTTGTTTTAAATTGCCTTCATAATATAAAGAATAGTAAATCATGAACTTAAATAACTGCAAATTATTTTGGAAGGTTAAAGCTATATTAGTTACCCTCCTATTATTTTACATGGGAGCTGGAAGTTTAAAGGCTCAAATTTTGGCCGTAGATTCTCTTTATAAGGTGGTTTTACCTAAAAAGCCCTTGAAGACAGGGGATACCTTTTCTGTTCAGTTTACTATAGTAAATAAGGATTCTTCCAATGACTTTGTTGGGCGATATTATACCAATGTCAAGTTTGGTAAAGAGACTTCAATAAGTTCAGATTCCACCTTTGCGAATTTTAAAGACACCATAAAAGCGAAGGGCAAGCCAGTTTTTGTTTCAAAGAATATAATCTTCAATGGCTATAGAACCTATAGTGCCTCTGAAATAGTTGTGGTTTGGCCAACAGGGTCAGGACTTAAACCTGGATTTTCTGACAACCCTGGATTTTCTGGAAAGACTATGTTGTCCTTTATTACCTCAGTTAATGAAGAGAATCTTGATTCTAAAAAAAGTAAAATAGCTTTTATTAATCAAAACGGAAATATTCAGGTTGATGCTTCTTTATGTAGTAATAAGAGTTATTTTCAGATTTTTGCTTTAGATGGACGGCAGATTATGACTGGTCAATTGATTGGTAATGAAATTGATATCCATGATTTAGGTAATTACCAAAGTGTGATTGTACAAATCATTCAAGGAACAAGAGTGGAGCGTCAGGTATTAGGAATAAGATAAAAAAATTCCCCTTAATAGTTATGACTATTAAGAGGATTTCCAAACAAACAACCTTTTCCTTTTAAACCTTTTATGCTATAAAAACGCAATACAACATTTTCATTTCATAGTGCTTTAGATTATTATCTAACGCGATTCAAAAATAAGGTGTTAAACTTGTTTGTGTTTGATAATGAGACAGTTGTGAATAAATATTTTAAATTTTAACTTTATCCACGATTAATCTTCTAGGTCTATAGGAAGTTCAAATTCTTTAGTTAAAAACTTCTCAGGTTCAAACATTGTGTTTAATTCAATTAACATAGGATTACTTGATTTTAACTGAAGATCATTGTAAGTTTTAATTATGTATAATAATTTATTAAAATGACTTTCCCAAAGTTGGTCTGGAACGCTTTTAAAAGGAAAGAAATCCTCTAATCCATTATTATGAATATAGGCTTTTCTTATCTGTTTAAAATAGTAAAATATTCCTGATCCTCCGCTGAAGTATTCAAGTAGTTCTATGTCAGGTAGTGAAAGCCTAAATGCAAATTTGGAAAGTGTTGCTTGGAATTTTTGTTTTATCCAATCCATTTCGTGGAAACAATATTCTGTTATTCCTACTTTATTGTTTTTTAGGGTTCCAGAAAAGTCTAACTCTTTAATAGACAATAAAAACTCCTGTGATTCGAATAGATCTTTTAGTGAATTGAAAGATTTTATTTTTTCGGTTGATAGTTTTTGTTCAGTAAGTATAATCCAATAGTTTATATAATTAAATATTGGAGTCCGCATAGAATTGTAGGCTATTTTGCGAAATTGTTCTACCGATTTTTTTAATAGAAAATTATTAAGTTGATCAATTATAATAACTGTTAAAATCATTCCTATAATCTCCGAAAAAACATTACTAAAATAATCCTCGGGTATTAAATTATTAAATGTGAAACAGTAAACCACAAAAAATGAAACCATGATAACTAACGTCACCCATCTAACTTTGTCTGGATTATGCCTTTTAGTTTGTTTTTGTATGTATTTAATTAAAAATACAACCATTATTATCCAAAGACTATAGGATATTAAGACAATTAGAATTTGATTTGTTAAATTAGGATTCAATTTAAAGGAATTTTAAGATTTTTGTAAATCACTAAATTTTAAGTCAGACATCTGTGCAGTAATTCTAGTGGTGTCATGGTCATTGTTAATTAGGAGGTCTTTACCGTCCTTATCCACTAAGTCTTTGGTAAATGCGCCTCCTGTTTTCATGATGTAATCTGCGAAAGCAGAGCCTAACATTAAAGCAAAAGAACTATGATCTACATCATCAGGATTAATGTTATCTAGGTCTTTTTGATTGACATCCCAAAGCCAGGGAGCGCTAATTTTCATTGATTTGTCTAAAGGACGATTATCAAAATGTTTTATGGTTGCCTCATCTAAGGAGAAGTTGAAGCGTCGGTAATCTAATCCTTTCATTGTTCCTTGACATCTGAGTGTTTGGACCTGAAGATTAGAAGATTCTAAAGGAGATTGTCTTAAAGCATAGTTTAGATAAAAAGCAGCATCAATTCCTTCTGGGTTAATGAGTTTTTTAGGTTCGTACTTTAAATACCTTGTACCTGATCCGATGTTAAAGACGACTAAATTGTCAGTCACATATTTATTTTGAGGACCGATTTGGATGGCATTTAAAAGCGCTTGTAAGGTGCAATTAGTGGATATAAAACTAGAGGCGTCAAAGAATCTATCATAAGCTGCAAATAGGGTAGGAGCGCTAATAGTAGCTTCTAAAATGTTCCGCATTAACCCATTTGTGTATTGACCGGTGACAGAGTCATCATTTCCAAAATAGGCGGTAAAAGATGCCATGCTGGATGTTTGAGTGTCAATTGCTGCAGTGTAGAAGTCAATATAATTTCTTGAAACCACCTCTGATAAAGATAAATCCTTAAAAATGTTTTTAAGGTAGGATCTGAATTGCTTTTTGTCATATAGTGGTGGATTCATAAATCTGTCCGCCAATAAGTTGTCTTTGACATAAAGCTTTTTGATGGCCTCTAGATAAAAGGCTTCTGTTTCTAGGGCAGTATGTCCATTGGATATTAAGGCTGCTAAAATGGAGGCGGAACCGCATCCAGCAACTAAATCAAATAATTCATAGCATGGTATTTTTGCAATTTCCTCTAATCTTTGGAGGATTTGCATAGTAATTAATCCTCTAACTCCTCCAGAATCTAAGGTGAGGATTAATTTTTTGTCAGGAGATATATTTAGTCTTGCTAATGCTTTTTCTCTAAGTTCAGATTTTTTACTCATGATTGTATTTTAACATTAATTGAGATAGTATTTTACTTTCCATTAATTCACTTTCTTGCAAATTTTGTGCAATGTTTTTCTGTTCTTCTTTAGACTTGTTTTGAGACAGTTTAAAATTTGCCTTATAGTCCGTTACGTCAATTTGAAATCCTACAAGTTCTTTATAAAGTGCATCTAAATAATTGGATGGTAATTCATTCCATTGAGGAATGAACTGTTCATCAAAACGTTTAATGGTTTTTTCTAGGATATTTATTTTGTCCTCTTGATTTGTAATTAGGGAAATTGTCCCTGTCATTTCTATGGCAATGTAATTCCAGGTTGGGACATTAATTTCACTTTTATACCATTTGGGATTTATGTATCCAGAAGCGGATTGAAAGACCACTTGCACTAAATCAGAATCAGTAGTATAAAAGTCCTTAATAACAGGATTTTGTGCCGCTGCATGACCGATAAGCTGGATTTTATTATTTATAACCTGACAAATAAAAGGAAGATGTGCATGCAGTATAGTGCGATTAGTAATATCCATTTTTAATAACATCCCAAACGGAAAGTTATGGATGTAATCCAATATTTTGGACCTATCATTTTCTTTAAAGTGGCCTGGGATGTACATTTTAACTATCCAATGGAGTGTTTTCCTCGTTTAAGGTTGATAGAGCTCTATCCACATCTAATTCAGCATTTTGCAGCTTTTCTTTGCAAAGTTTTAATAAAGCAGAAGCCTCTTTAACCAAAATAGACAGTTCGTCCACATCTGCCTGTCCGGAGTCAAGTTTTTCTAGGATGATTTCCAACTGGTTTTGTGCATCCTTATAAGTCATTTTTTGTTCTTTGGCCATTTTAGTCGTTTATTTTTACTGGATTTGCGATTACTTTTTTATCTTTTAATTCAATTTCAATTTCTTGATTTAGCTTAATTTGGTCAGCTGATTTGATAATTTTATTGCCCTGTCTAATTATAGAGTATCCTTTTTTTAAGATATTTTCCGGATTTAAGAATTTCAATTTTGTTTCTGACAATAAAATAAATTGATTGTAATGATTAAAAATATCCTTTACGTTCAATTTCAGCGTATTATGGGACTGATTAATATAAATTTTATTTTCTATTAATACTTTTTTTGAACTTGTTGTTAATACTGATTTTTGATTGACCAATTTAAACTGAGCATCTTTTAATATTTTTTTAGATGCTGTAGCTAAAAGGAATTCTGATTTTCTTATTTTAGTATACTCAAGAAACGTAAAATCTCTCACATTATTTTTTAATTGATTTCCTAATCTATCTATGTTATTAGATTGGCTTTCCAATTGGTATTTGATATGTTGGATGATTTTTTCAAAGGTGTTAGTGACCTCATAATCAAAGGACATTACTCGCTCAATTAAAAAGGTAGCAACGTCGGTAGGAGTAATGAAATCTTGATAGGCTACTAAGTCGGCGACAGATTTGTTGGTTGTATGACCAATTCCTGTCAATACTGGGATTGGCACTTTTGCAATGGCTCTGGTTAGGCTTAAATCGTTGAAACACTCCATGAAGGCTCCTCCTCCTCTGACTATTACTATGCAATCCACGGGACGAGCTTCTCTTAAATTATATATTTCTATTATTCTAGTTCGGATTTCATTAGCGGCTAACTCACCAGCTAATTTTGCTTCATAGAAAGACACATAAAAATCATATCCGTAAGGATTAGACCTTAGTTTATTTAAAAAATCTTCTGCTCCTTTAGAGTCACGTGCGGATATTACCGCTATTCTTTGAGGCAAGGAGGCGAAGTCCAATTGTTTGTTTTTGTCAAAAACATCCTCTGATTTTAACTGATTTATTGTGTTTCTTTTGCTTCGCTCTGCT
>Ga0209084_1001727_pt1 | contig 17946 bp, 18 predicted proteins | sample C_130820_MF_Meta_FD_187309 | JGI IMG/M metagenome (GOLD analysis project Ga0209084, IMG submission 187309) | Freshwater microbial communities from Lake Croche, Canada to study carbon cycling - C_130820_MF_MetaG (SPAdes) (version 2) | ecosystem: Environmental > Aquatic > Freshwater > Lake... | reverse complement strand
CCCACAACCTCGAGGACACCATCAATCAGGAGGCGCTGGCCGACTGGCTCGACAATGTGGCATCGGGCCAATGGACGGGATCGAAGGCCGAGAAACCCTGAGCACCAATGTCGGACGACGCTCGCCATTAGCGGGTCGGGAAGCTCCAAAGGAACCCGAAAGTGGACAACGGATAGAGTGGATGATGTTCGCGCCATATCGGAGCGGGCGGAGAAGCAGCACTCGACCCCATCGTTCATCACTTTTCAGGAGAACCGTTATGTCACGTTCCACCCGACTGAGGCCCGCTCTGCGGCGTCCGGTCGCCATCGCTGCTGCGCTCGCGCTCAGCGCCGGCGTTGCGCTGGCCTTCACCCCCACTGCTGGCGCAGCCGGATCAGGGCTGCCGTGTGATTACGCCCACGCCGACCAACTCGCCCGTGCGACCGGCGGCCAGGTTGGCGCCCAGGAGAAGGACGGCGTCTGTTACGTCTACCACTCGTGGTTCGGGTTCACCACGGGCGCCTCGACGGGCACCTTCACGGTCACTGACCCCAACCTGACCACCATCACCTATCTGGTCAACGGTGGCGGCGGTGGCGGCGGTGGCGGTAGCGGCTGGGAGGACTCCACCAAGGTCAGCGGAACCCAACCCAACTCCGGAGCAGGCGCCGGCGGAGCAGGCGGTGATGTCAAGGAAGGCGAGGTCAGCATCACCACAGGCGACTACGCCATTGTCGCCGGAGCCGGCGGCACCGGTGGCACTCCGGGTACCTCGACCGCCGGCAACACCGTCGGTGGCCAGGGTGGCTCGGGCCAGGATTCCTCGATCGGTGACCTCGTCGTCGCCGCCGGTGGCGCCGGTGGTTTCGGCGGCACCGGCACCGAGAACGCCGTGGGACCCGCGGCGTTCGCCCCTGTTGTCCAAAGTGGCGTCTCCACCAACCCGCGCGCGGCAGGTGAGTACGGCGGCAACAACGCCTCCTATGTCGGTGGCAGTCAGACAGAGGGAGCCGTCGAGTACGCCGGCCCCGGAGGTGCTGGAGCAGGCGAGAACGGTCACTCCTCGACCGATAGCAACGGCGCCGCCGGCGGCGATGGTGTCCAGAGCGTGATGTGGACCGGGCCGGGCACGATCTACGGCGGTGGCGGGGGCGGTGGCACGCTCGATCCGGGCAGTTTCCCCTACGCCTCGCGTTCCGGTGGCGCAGGTGGCGCTGGCAACGAAACCGGGATCGGTGCCAACAACGGCACCGCAGGAGCCGGGAAGAACGCCCGCGGTGGCGGCGGTGGCGGTGGCAACACCGACGGCTCGGTCACCAGAGGTGATAGCAACGCTGGTGCTGGTGGTTCGGGTGGTTCCGGTGCGGTGTACATCCGTTACGTGGCTCGCTCGGTTCCGGCTGCTCCGGCCGCTCCCACTGTCGTTGCCGGTGATAGCCAGGTGACCGTCACGATCACCCCGCTGGCCGAGACCCCGGACTCTTACACCGTGTTCGTCGTGGGCGATCCATCGAAGTCCTGCGAGATCACCCCACCGGAGACCTCCTGCGTGATCGATGGACTGACCAACGGCACCGACTACACCTTCGAGGCCGTGGCCACGAACGCCCTGGGTGACTCCGTGGTGTCGGACCCCTCCGAAATCGGCACACCGCAGGCACCGCCCACGACGACGGTGGCACCGACCACCTCAACCACCGCGTCACCGACCACGACGAAACCCTCGGGTCCGCTGCCCTTCACCGGCAGCGACTCCCGTGGTCTCGTATCGATGGCCCTCGTGATGGTTGCCATTGGTGGCGCAGTCACGGTGGTGGCACGCCGTCGTCGCTCGACCATCGGCTGAGACCAACTGCCATAGATGAATCGAGGAGCCGCTCGACCTCAGGGTCGGGCGGCTCCTTCGCGCTGCGGCGGCGCTACTGCGCCACACAGAGCCTGCGTACTCGAGCCACCGGCGCCGTTCGTCTGGGACCGGGATCTCGCCGAGCGCTCAGAGTGTGAAGGTGTACGTGGTCTGGTGGAATGACTTGTTGCCCAACGTGTCGATGACGGTGATCCACACGGTGTAGGTGCCGTCCGGAGCAATGGATCGGCGGTCGATGCGCTGCTCGTAGACGCCATCGGTGGCGTCGCCCTCAACCAGAACCGCAGCGTTGTACTGGAAATACGGGCCCTCGACGCTGGCGAAGGAATACACGTTGTGAGCCGCCCAGACAGACTGCCCGGCCACACCGGAGGGGTCAGTGGCATGCCAGCGAACAACCACTGAACCGCCGTCGACCCGGGCCTCGATATCGCTCACCGTGGGCGGCGCTGCATCAGCTGCTCCCCCAGCGACGGTGAAGTCGAACTGGGTCGATGAATCCCATGCCGAGTTGTTCCCGAACATGTCCGTGGCCGTCAGGAACACCGTGTAACTGCTGTTCACAGCGTTGGCCGGCACGGAGCACGACGCTTGATACGTGCCGTCCACAGCGGTACCGCTCACCAGATCTGCGACGGTCACGAACCCGCACCATGACGTGATCCATCCGCTGTAGCCACCGAAGCGCATGTTGGTGTTGTCCACACCACCGGCGTCGACAGCCCGCCAGGTGAACGTCATGGTCGTACCTGCGGTAACAACCTGTGGCACAACAACATCGGTGATCACCACACCGGTGCGGTCGATCGTGCACTCGCCGCGCATCGAATCGGACGTGTCGTCACCGCAGGAGTTCGAACCGGCACCGGGATCGATGACATCAGGGGCAAGGCCGCCGTTCAGCGAGTCATTGCCCGTGCCACCGTTGAGCGTGTCAGAACCGTCGTTGCCGCTGATCATGTCGTTGCCGGCATCACCATTGGTGCGATCGTTGCCAACACCACCGCTGATGACGTCATTGCCGACATTGCCGCTCAGCGAATCGTTGCCACCCCCGCCCGTGACATTGTCATTGCCGGTGTTACCGCTCACGGTGTCGGCACCCGGACCACCCGTGATGGCGTCATCACCCGCTCCACCAGAGGCGGTGTCGTTCCCGAAACCACCGTCAATGGTGTCGAAGCCGTTCCAGCCATCGATGCTGTCGTTGCCGTTACCGGCCAGCACGGTGTCGTTGCCATCTCCGGCGAAGATCCGATCGGGTCCGCTCGAACCACAGATCGTGTCGTCACCGGCACCAGCACGAATGGTCTGACCAGAGGTGCCGGTGGCGAGGATCACATCATCACCAGCAGTGCCCTCGACGCTGGCCGCCGACGACACGATCGTGGCCACCTCACCATCACAGGTGCGAGCGATGGGAAGACTCAGAGCCGAGCTTGTCGAGGGAGCCAGTGCCATGAGCATGGTCAATGCTCCGGCGGCGACCACGATCTTCTTCATCGTGCTGCCATGAGAGTTCCGCATCATTCATTCCTTGTTGTGGGGCGGTGCTTGCAAATACTCCGAACCTGACCAACAGACCCAGAGAGTCTAGGAAATACTCAGCCGGTGACGTCGGGTCAGCAGTCTGTTCAGACGAGATGGCCGGTGGCCATCGGGGCAGCGGAGGGGGCGACGCTGCCACCGACGGGCTCGCGGGTGAGGGCGAGATCGGTGACGCCGGTGTCGATCGACACCACCGCTATTTTGGGGTCCGGGCCGAGCATGCCGAGCGACACCATGGTGTCGCCCTGGGCCGACCAGAGTTGGTAGGTCTCACCGGCGGTCAAGGACGGCAATGCTGCAGTCATCAGGAACGCATGACCGGAGCCATCAACGATGACATCGACGGTCATGGACTGACCGGGATCGGTGAGCACCGCGGTGCGCGAGCCGGGTTGGGTGGCGACCTGCTGCGCCAGGGCTGTCATTTCGGCCGCGGGATCGCCGGCGAACTCACCGTTGCGAACGCTGGTACCCCGCGACTGCACGAGCAGTCCTGCGCCGACCACGAACACCACAGCCACCGCCGCCGCAGCGAGCAGCAGGCGTGACCACCCGGCTCCCATCGAACGGCGATGACCTGCCGATGCTTCGGTGGTCTGCAACACCGAGGCGGAAGCGCTGATCGCCGCTTCGAGACGGGCCCATTGGCCGGCGGGCGCGTCGTCGTCCGCCGCTGATTCAGCGAGCGCGTCGACGACCCCACGGAGTCGGGCCGCTTCGCTAGCGAGTGCGGAGTCGGACATGAGTTCGCGTTCGAAGCGTCGACGTTCCAGGTCATCGACCGCATCGAGCAGGTACGCGCCAAGCAGATCGGCCAGGGGTTCTGCCGGCGGTTCGTTCGTGATGTTGGTCTCGGGACGATCGTTCATCGTGAACCTCCTCCGCTCACGGTTTCGAGTTGATCAGCGAGTCGATTCAATCCCGATCGGATACGACTCTTGACCGTTCCCTCAGGTGCACCAAGCAGTGCAGCCACCTCGCGATACGAATGACCACCGAAGTATGCGAGCACGATGGGATGGCGCTCGGCCGGATCAAGCGCATCGAGTGCGGCACGAATCGCTTCCGACTGGATAGTCGCCACCACCTCGGCCTCGATATCGGTGACGGTACGGACGTCGGAACGTTCAGCACGCGCTTCGCGATTGCGCCTTGCCTCTTCGGAGCGCACACGTTCGATCGAACGACTGTGGGCCTGACGCTGGAGGAAGGAACGCAGCGATCCGCGGGTGGCGTCGAAGCGATGCGATTCGGTCCAGAGCCGCAAGAAGACCTCCTGGGAGATCTCTTCGGCGAGCGCATCGTCGGCGAGCACCCGTCGGCTCAGGCCGAACACCGCGCCGCCATGGCGACGATGGATCTCCTCAAGCGCCCGATGATCGCCGATGGAGACCATTCGGACGAGATCGGGGTCGCTCGACGCAGGGAAACCTGCGCTGGAGCGCCCGGGCGGACGGGGATCAATGGACATAGGTCTGCTCCGCAAGGATGCCATACGACCGCAGCCGCGCGCCCCACGAACAGATCGGTGCCCGACCGGCCCGCACGACGCCAAGCGTTCGATGGATGTGGAGATCACGCAGATAGTCCGAAGCTGGGCGACACGACGGATGACATGACTGATGACACAACCAACGGCACGACCAACGACCTACAGTCGACCCAGCCGAGGGGGTCCGCCACTGTGCGGAATCGGCATAACTTCATCAGCCGATACGGGGGACATCATGGCCACGAACACCGACCACACGAAGCAACCGCAGGCGGGCGCGGCACACACCGGACCGCTCTCAGGAGTGAAGGTGCTCGACCTCTCGATCGCGCTCACCGGCCCGTTCGCCGCGGCGCTCCTCGCTGATCAGGGGGCCCAGGTGGTGAAAGTGGAGCGTCCCGGCATCGGCGATATCGCCCGCTGGGTCGGCGTGGCCGTCAACAACATGAGCGCGTTCTATCTGGCCTGCAATCGCGGCAAGCGTTGCATCGCCGTGGATCTCGGCAGCGAAGAAGGCCAAGCGATCGTCATGAAACTGGCAGCCGAAGCCGACGTCGTGCTGCAGAATTTCCGCCCGGGTGTCATCGACCGACTCGGTCTGGGTTACGACGCAGTCTCGGCAGTGAATCCCGATGTCGTCTATGCCTCGATCTCCGGGTACGGACCGGTCGGGCCCTACCGCGACCGCAGCGCGTACGACACTTCGATCCAGGCCTACGCCGGGTTCGCTGCCACGCAGGCCGAACCCGATGGTCCGCCCACGTTCATCAAACAGAACGCGGCCGACAAGGTGAGTGCTCTCTTCGCGTCACAGGCCATCACTGCTGCGCTGTTTGCTCGAGCGATGGGTCGTGGTGGCCAGCATCTCGAGCTGGGTATGAACGATGCGTGCGTGTCGTTCCTGTGGGCCGAGGCCGCCGGCAACGAGGTCCTTCTGGAATCCGATGGCACCATGCCATCGAGTTTCAACGCCGGCTTCGCACCGATGCGATTCGCTGATGGATGGGGCATCGTGGTTCCCACGACCGACGCTGATTTCGCCGGCATGTGCAAGGCCCTCGATGTGCCCGGTTGGGACGACCCACGGGTGCGCACCGTGGCTGAGCGCCGCAAGAACCGTGATGTCCTCGAACCCATCATGGACATGTGTTACGCCATGGCCTCGAACTTCACGCAGGTCGAGGTGATCGAACGATTCGAACGTGAGCGAGTCGCGTTCGCCATGGTGCTGTCAGCTGCCGAGATGGTCGACGACCCGCATGCAGTGGCCATCGACATGTTCGAGGAGTTCGATCATCCGGTCGTGGGTCGGGCCCGTCTGCCACGGCACCCCACCAACTTCCACGGCACACCGGCCAACCTGGCCGGAGGTGCACCAGCGCTGGGCCAGCACACCGACGAGGTACTCGCCGAACTGGGACTCGCTGATCGGATCGACGCGCTGCGGGCCGGTGGCGTGGTGGCCTGAGACCAGTCGGGTTCGAGGCTGGAGCCAGCCCCGCTCTACTTACGCAGACCCGAACAGCACGTACTCCATCGCCTTGCCAGCGATGGCATCCCATTCGGGGAACGGGCCGGAGTTACCGCCGAACTCGACATAGACCCGACCCAAGATCACACCCATCATCCAATAGCTGAAGGCCCGGAGATCCAGATCAGGTACGAGCCAACCACGGTCTTGGAACACCTCAAGACGTACTACCAAAGCCTCGCTGCGACCCTCAATTTCCTTTTCGAATCTTGCGGTGAGTCCGGGCCTTCCGACCGCAGAACCCAGTGCCGACAGACGTTGCGCGCGCACTGCGGTTCGCTCCGGATGCCAGAACATGTCGAGTAAGGCGCGCATTGCCGTGCGAAGTTCATCCTTCGTCATGACAGCTGCGAGTAGCGCGTCGATCGATGGTTCGAAGTCGTCGAGGGCGCTCAGGAGACGCTCGGACTGAGCTTCGGTCACGAGCCCCTCGCGGCTCCCGAAATAGTGATAGATCGATGGGGCTGAGACGTCGCAGGCTGTCTGGATCTCCTGCAGGCGCACTGCAGCCTCACCATGAACATCGATGACGCGAACCGCTTCATCGAGAATCTTCTGCTCTGTCGGATGCCGTTTCATTCAGACATTGTAAATGTACTGACGACGCCATCTCAGTTACCGAGCGGTAACCACGAAGTGACGCGAGTTACGCACGTCATTCGGACTTTGGTTGGTAGCAGTTTCGAAAATGTGATCACTGCCAACCCCAAACACCACTCAGTTCAATGACACGGATCGCAGCCCCGGCGTAGTAAACCTCGGGTCCTCGATTCGGGCGCGCCGTCGCCCCGGGTCGCCGTTTCCACCGTGTTCACCTCGTTCAGCGCGTCGACCGCTCGAACCAACATCCACTGGGAGTTCCGAATGTCCGAACCGCTTGTTCTCGTCGAGGCCGAAGGGCCCGTTCTCATCGTCACGATCAACCGTCCCGAGAAGAAGAACGCGGCCAATGCCGAGGTGCTCTGCCGGCTCTATGACGCGTGGGTGCGACTCGACACCGATGACTCATTGCGAGTGGCCATTCTCACCGGCAAGGGCGACACGTTCTGCGCCGGTATGGACCTGAAAGAAATCGGTCGGCTGCGCGAGGGCGTGGTCGACAACGAATGGCTGCAGCGGTTCCGTGACCAGCCGGAGGTCATCCTCGGGGGTTGGCTCAAGACCTATCGCCCCACCAAGCCGGTGATCCTGGCGGCCGAAGGGTTCGCCCGCGCCGGCGGCACCGAGATCCTGCAGGGCACCGACATCCGTGTTGCTGGCGAGAGCGCCGTGTTCGGTGTCACTGAGGTGCAGCGCGGCCTGTTCCCGATGGCTGGCTCCGCAGTGCGTCTGCGCCGTCAGATCGGCTACGCCGTGGCGGCCGAAATGCTGCTGTGCGGCGATGATCTCACTGCCCAGCGTGCGCATGAGCTCGGGCTCGTCAATCACGTGGTCCCCGACGGTCAGGCGCTGACCAAGGCCAAGGAGATCGCCGCTCGCATCGCCCGCAACGGCCCGCTCGCCGTGCAAGGCATCCTCGCCACGCTGCGTGAGACCGAAGCCATGCCCGAAGCCGAAGCGTTCAACATCGAGATGGCCCATGGCGGCAAGGTGATGTCCTCGAAGGATGCAGCCGAGGGTCCGCGTGCGTTCCTCGAGAAGCGCGACCCGGTCTTCACCGGCGAGTGATCAACGCGCCGAAGTACTGACCACCCGGCAGGTGGGAAGCACCTCGGGTTCTGCGTGCAGCCAGCGGAAGAACAGCACGCCGGTGCGATGACCGCTGGTGTCGAGCCAGTTCGGTTCACCGGGATCACCATCAGAGAGCACGATCCGCACCGAGCCATCGGTGTTCACCTGCGCCTGGCCGTTGTTGATGTTCGAACGTCGATCAGGGAAGCACTGGAACCAGCGATCACACAACTGCAGTCCCCAATACGGGGTGCTCGGCGGTACGAACTCGATGACGAGCGATTCACCTTCATCGAGACGCCACCATGTGGTCGCATACACGACATCGGGGTTGGGAATGGCCGCCACGATGTCGTCAGAGGTCTGACGCACGAACGCATTGGGTCGATCCCGCAGCTCGGGGGTCCAGAGCTGGTTGAGCTGGGCGTTCCAGCGCAATGAGTTGGCGGCATTCTCGATGCGGGCATTCATCTCGAGCACACCGGGGAGCGCACTGCGAGGCGCGTCGTCGGCACCGGCATCGACGCGGTCGATGGTCCAGGCTCCGCGCTGCTGGCTGGCTCGATCGTGGAAGTACTGACGCACGATCACGCGGGCTGCTTCGGGGTGACTGAACTCCCAGGAGAACGTGCCATCGTCGGCCATGACCTGGTCGACATCCACGGAACGCACGATGGCGCTGGCTCCGGCGGCACCAGCACCGGCGTACACGGCGATACCGACGTAACTGGCGTCACCACGCCTACCGCTGATTCGGTAGAGCGAGTCGGGCCGAACCGCAGCAACGTCGTAGTCGATGTCAGGACCGGCGGCGCCGAGGAAGCGCACCGACTCGAGCATCGACAGGAACGAGGGGTGGTCGGGATCGAGACTGATTGTGGAGCTCTGTCCGATGGCGGTGAGCATCCGCATGACGTAAAGGTTCCCGTCGGCCCGCTCACGATCGTTGAGTGGCTCGCGATCGCCCTCGATCCGCGAGACCGCGAACTCGAGAGCCTCGGTCATCGACGTCCACGGTGATGGATCGTTCATGTCCACATCGTAGAGAGCTTCGGTCGCCCTCGACCTCAACCATGGTCTCCTCGACGCAGTTCGTGGAACGGCGCTGTCATCGACAACCGCAACGCGAACGGGCCCGGGGTTCAAACACCCGGGCCCGCAGCATGACTTCCAGGTTTCGACCCGGATCAGGGCATCAACACGCCATCGATGACGTGGATCACGCCATTACTGCCGACGATGTCGGTCTTGATGACGTTGACGGTGTTGCCCTTGGCATCGGTGATGGTGACCTTGCCACCGTCGACGTTGATGGTCAGTTCTTCACCATTGACGGTCTTGACCTTGCCGGCCTTCACGTCCTTGGCCATCACTTCACCCGACACCACGTGGTAGGTCAGGATGGGGGTGAGCTGGGCCGGGGTGAGCGAGGCCAGGGTGCCGGCCGGAAGCTTGGCGAACGCCTCATTGTTGGGGGCGAACACGGTGAACGGGCCCTTGCCGGAGAGGGTCTCGGCGAGGCCGGCGGTCTTCACGGCGCCAACGAGGGTGGAGAAATCGGCGTTGCCGGCGGCGATGTCGACGATGGTCTCGGCCTTCTTGGCCATTGTGGTCGAGGTTTCCTTCTTGACCGTGGTGTCAGCGGACTTGGAATCAGAGTCGCTGCTGCAGGCGACAGCGCCGAACATGAGCGAGACAGCGACGACGAGGCCGCCGACGACCTTCAGGGGACGTGCAGACATTGAAAACTCCTTGAGGGGGGAACTGGACCACTCGCTGTGATCCAGAACAACTCCGAAGGTGATCAACCATCCGGATGACAGAACCGTCGCTTTCAAAGATCGTCTGTGCCCAAGATGAATCTGCATGAAGATGGGCGATTACGAGTTACCCCTTCAACGAAGAGAGCCGGATGAAACTCCCACGTCGTGCCGATGTTGCCATTGCCTGCTTCGTCCTGTTCGTTGCGGGTTGCGGCGGTTCCGAGTCATCGAACGCGACCACAACCACTGTCAGCACGACCACCGAGACCAGCCAGCACACCTTCGAGGTCGACCATTTCGCCGATGGAGCGGTCGTCGGGGAGGTAGCAACCGCCGATTGCACGTTGAGCGGCGGAACGACCGCCACCTGCGCCACCTTCACCATCTCAGGTGCGCCCACTACCTACAGCCCCGGGCCCTTCTGCCCTGACACCATCACCACAACTGCGGATAAGGCCGGTATCTGGTTCGACGGCAACGGCACCTATGACCTCACCGGTGAGTTCATCAAGAACCTGTCGACGTTCTACAACGACGATCAGTGGCATATGTACGACGACCTCGGGAAGGTGAAGGTCACCGACACGCAAGCGGCGTTCCAGGGCGCAGCCCGACCGGACGTCGATCCCCAGTACCAGAACCACTGTGTTGAGGGCCGCGTGGAATGGCTCACCAACGGCGAGCCGATCACGAAGACCGTCGTCATCCCCACCACTCCGGTCGTGGCTGCGGGTTCAAGCACGGCCCAGAGTTCGGCCAAGAGTTCAGATTGGGGGATCACGCTCGACGGCATCGTGATCGCCAAGTCGGCGCCCGTCAGTGCCATTGTCGGTGCGCACACGATCGCCGCCTTCGATGATTGCGGCGGACACTTCAACAACGCCGAGGGTTACCACCTTCATGGAGCCACCGGCTGCGGCACCCTCGACGATGATCATCTCGCGGGCGAGACCGCAATGTTCGGGTACGCGATGGACGGCTTCCCGATTCACCTTCCGCTCAGCGGCGCTGACCTCGAGGCCGCGGATCTCGATGAGTGTGGCGGGCACTCCGTCGCGGGAATCGGCTACCACTATCACGCCAATGATCCGTCGAAGAACTCCGTGCTCACCTGCCTGAAGGGCGAGTTCGTGGCGACCGCCAACGCGCAGGGTGGACCACCCAACGGACCACCCAACGGACCACCCAACGGACCGCCGCAGGGACCGCCACCGGGCGGTGCGCCCGGACCGGCCCGCTGAAAAGGGGCCAGCCCACCATGAAGACCACCATGAAGAAACGATTCGTCATCGCATCGGCCCTTTGCCTGCTCGCCTTGCTCGGCAACGCATGCGGAGGATCGGGAAGTTCCGGCGATTCGGCGGGATCCGATAGCAGCACGACCTCAACTGCCCCGGGCGCGGGTACCTCCATCGTGAACGTGTGGGTCGGGCCACCGGCGGACACCACGAAGCTGCCGATCGGCACCTCGAAAGTGACGCTCACCGGCCCGACGGCGGACGGGCTTTACGCCTGCGATGGTGGGTTGCCGAACGGTGGCGGCGCACATGCTGCCGGGCCGTGGCTCGATGAAGCCGCCGGCACCTGGGACCTCTCGAAGAAGATCTCCGTCGAGGGCGATGTCGCATGGCCGATGGCTTCCTATTCCGAAGTGATCGACGGCGACACCCGGCTCGTCACCAGCAACGGACTGCCGGTCGATGAACACACCGGAACCTTCCCGATCGCGTCGAATGACCCAGCCTATGCCTACGACCGCAATCCCAACCGGATCGCCAGCAACGACGTGAAGGTCTCGTTGTCGATGACCCCGACCACTGCGGCAGCACCGAAATGTCTCGGCAAGGGAAGGATCGGCATCATGAAGAACGGCGTTTCGATGTTTGCGCCCCTCGACGAACGCAATCGTGACGCCGTGGCCTACGAGACCCAGGACTCCTGCGACGGTCATCCGCAGCAATCGAGCGTGTACCACTACCACGACGTGCCGTCCTGTCTTCGCAATGCCGCGATGGGTCCTTCGACGGTCGTGGGATTCGCCTATGACGGGTTCCCGATCGTGGTGGAGCGCAACGCCGCGGGCGAACTTCCGACGAACGCCGACCTCGACGCATGCCACGGACGCAGCTCCCCCATCGAGCTCGACGGGAAGGTCGTCGACTCGTATCACTACTCCGCGACCTACGAGTTCCCGTACTTCGTCGGCTGCTTCACCGGCACACCCATCTCGTAGACGGAGCGCGGGCCGATCTCGGCCCGGTCAGCATTCGGCGGACGGGCGTGTCACCGCTCGTCGCGCTCGAGCAAGCCGCGTACTGATGCCGGGAGCGGCATGTCGTGGTCGAGATTCGCCGCGGGAATCGGCGACCCGAACTGCGCCGTCACCGGAATCTCACCGGCCCACACATCGGCTCCGACATCGGAATCGAGATCGGCGGGGTCGTCATCGGGATCCCCCGTGCGCACCTTCGCCGACGCCTCATCAATGGTGAGAGCCAGCACCTTGGTTGCTCTGGTCTCCGTCGACGTCGGACGCCGAACCTCAGCTGATCGACCTGGCGCGATGTGTTCGACAATTGCGTCGAGCGCCAGTTCGATCTCTTCGGGATCGGTGACGAGGCGAGCGCGGCCGAAGATCATCACCGAGCGATAGTTCATCGTGCTCCAGAAGCTCGAACGGGCGAGCACGATGCCATCGAGATGCGTGATCGTGCAGCACACCTCGATCCCTTCAGCCAGACGACGCAACGTGCGACTCGCCGCCGAACCGTGCACGTAGAGCACCTCACCAACTCGGGCATGGATGGTGGGAATCACCAGCGGATGACCGTCATGATCAGTGAGCCCGAGATGGCACATGGGGGCGGCATCGATGATGGAACGGATCAGTCCCGGATCATGACTGCCGAGATGTGCTTCACGGTGAAGTCGGGTGCGCTCTGAGGCTGGTTCGAAGTCCATGGGAGTACCGATTCTGACGGGTCACCGGCGTCAATGCACAATATGTACACTCTGTGCAGTTCATGGTGAAGCGTCCGTACCTCCGCACTGACGATCGACGTCAACAGCTGCTGGAGGCCACCTCGCGCCTGCTCGCCCGTGACGGCCTGCTCGGCATCACCATGGTCGCGGTGGCGGTCGAGGCAGGCGTGAGTCGCCGGCTCGTCTACGACCACTTCGCTGATCTCACCTCACTGTTCGAGGCCTTCTTCGAGGATCGCGCCAACCGCTCGCTCGTCGCCATCGACCGGGCGATCCTCGCTGGTGAGGGCCCTGCATCTGGCGTCGCCGGTTCCTATGCCGAACTGCTGGCCATGCCGATCGAGGACCAGCAGGCGATCCGCCTCCTGGTGGCCGGACCGGGACTGCCCGCACTCGAATCAGTCCGCGCTCGATTCCGTGAACACATCGAGCAGCGTTGGCTGCCACGCCTTCCGGTGGCCGACACCGAGATGGCCCGGGCCCTGTTGTGGACCCTGGTCTCCGGAGTACTCGGCCTTGCTGAGCTCGTCGAGCGCGGCGATCTCTCCGAAACCGCGGCGCTCGAGTTGGCGAAGAGCCTTGCGATGTCGATGCCCGCTGCATTGGCTGCTGCATCGGCTGAACTCGCAACTGCGTCATCCTCGGCGTCACCGGCCGCGTCATCCGCCGCCCACCGTCCCAACACATCCACCTAGCAAAGGGAACACCAATGTCAACCTGGCCCACCCACGAACAAATCGTTGATTTCGTCAGCGGACCGATGGATCAACCGGTCGTGATGCTCAACATGCTCACCTTCAAGAAGGATGCCGACGAAACGCATGCCGGCCAGTCCGGCAAAGAAGCCGTGATGCAGTACTCACGAGCGATGAAGGAGTTCGTCGAGTCACATGGCGGCACGTTCATCATCGCTGCCGACATCGATTCGCAGATGATCGGCGAAGGCGGCGAACACTTCCAGTTCATTGCCATCATGCGCTACCCCTCGCGTCAGGCCTACATCGATCTTGCCGGCGATCCGGAAATCGCCAACACAATCGGCAAGCACCGCGAGGCCGGGCTCGAGAGCCAGTGGCTGTTCGCGATGACGGAGATGACCGAATGAGTTCGGTGCGCGAGATCCCGACCGCCCACACGCCGCCCGGCGGCTACGGCACCGAGATGCCAGCGCCCGTGCTCGCCGACTGCACCGACCCACTGGTGGCGGGTGCGCCGGATCTGCGCGGTACGTGGCGCGTCATCGACGCCGAATCCGACGGCGCCGCTCTTCCCGATGATCACCCAGTGCGATCGCATTTCGAACGCATCGAGCAGGCCGGCGACCGCGTTGTGGTTACCGGTGGTGGCGTCGTCCACGACATGGTCGCCGATGGCACCAATGAGAACGGCCTCGACGATGTCATGGTGCACGACTTCACCACACCACTCGTTGTAGCCGCGAGCTACGAGGATGGTGTGCTGGTGATGCGCCCGCGGGATCTGCCCGGCGTCGAGGTGAAGCGCTGGCTCGACGGCGAGCACCTCATGTGGTCGTACCACACGCTGTTCACAACGCGGATGGAACGCATCAACGAAGCAGACGCACGTGCATCTTCCCCGCGAGAACCATCGACGACATGACGCTTGAACTTTGATGGAAACCTCTCCAGTGTCGGTTCATCTGTTCTGCGAGACAAGATCTCGCGAAGCAGATGTGAACCGAATCTGCAACAGAGCCAACCCGCCTAGGAGAGATCGATCCAGACCGTCTTCTTCTCGACGTATTGGTCATAGGCGTAGATCGACTTATCGCGTCCACCGAACCCACTCTGTTTGAATCCGCCGAACGGTGTGGTGTTGTCGCCCTCGCTGTAGCAATTGACTGACACGGTGCCGGCCTCGAGTCGGCGGGCGATCGTGTGGGCCCGGGTGATGTCACGGGTGAAGACACTGGCCTGCAATCCGTAGTCGGTGTCGTTGGCAACGTTGATCGCCTGCTCATCGTCGTCTACGGCGATCACGGCCATGACCGGCCCGAAGATCTCCTCGCGGGCAATCGTCATTTCAGGTGCGACGCCATCGAAGATCTTCGGCGTCACGAAGAACCCACCATCATTTGCACCAAGAGCTCCGTCGTAGACCAGCTCCGCACCTTCGCTCGCACCGATCGAGATGTACCCATTCACTTTGTCGAACTGTTCATCGGAGATGAGGGAGCCGAGCAGATTGTCAGGATGAAACGGGTCACCCATCGTCCAGTTCTTCGACTCGGCGATGACATGGTGAAGAAGTTCATCCTTCATCGCCCGGGAAACAATGAGCCGCGAATTCGCTGTGCAGTTCTGGCCCATATTCCAGAACGCAGCGTTCACTGCGTGCTTGGCCACCGCTTCGAGATCCCCGGCGTCAGACAGCACGACGCAGGGATTCTTTCCCCCGCATTCGAGCACAGTGCGCTTGAGGTTCGAGTCTGCCGAGTAGTGGAGGAAGAGTCGTCCAACCTCCGTCGAACCGGTGAACGAAACCGCGCCGATCCCGGGATGAAGGCCGATGGCGCGGCCCGCCGTTTCCCCGAGCCCCGTGACGACGTTGAGCACCCCGTCGGGAACGCCCGCTTCGGATGCAAGAGCAGCAATCTTCAGTGCCGTCATGCTCGTCTGTTCGGCGGGCTTCACGATGATGCTCGAACCGACGGCGAGCGCAGGGCCGATCTTCCAGCTGAGCATCATCAGCGGGAAGTTCCATGGAAGAACGCAGGCGACAACAGGAATGGGCTCACGCACGATGAGGCCGAGTGCTTCCGAACCCGACGGCGAGGATTGACCGAGAATCTTGTCGATACCTTCAGCGAACCATTCGATGCATCGAGCTGTTTCGGGAACATCAATCTCGAGAGTGTCCCGGATCGGCTTGCCACTTTCCAGGGTCTCGAGCACAGCAAGTTCAACGCGGTCGCGATCGATCAGTTCGGCAAGACGCTTGAGCGTTGCCTTCCGCTCACTGGGATGAGCGTTCGACCAGACACCCGAATCGAACGTCGATCGAGCAGCAGCGACTGCCCGGTCGACGTCACCGGCGTCGCAGCTCGCAATGGCCGTGAGTGACGCGCGATTCGCAGGATTCACCGTCTCGAACGTGGCGCCGGACTGACTCTTGGTGAACGAGCCGTTGATGAATGCGTCAGTCGGAAGTGAAAGTGACGCGGCGATGGCCGCGATGTCGTCTCGTGAAAATTGCGTATCGCTCACGTTGGATCCCTTGTTCGGATGCGACCCCCGGACGGATCGCCAACTCAGTTGCAGCAGAACGTACGCGAAAGATGTCCTCAGGGCACTGAATCGGCCATGGCATCGAACTCGGAGAACTCAACCGGGGCCGGAGGCGGCGCCCCGGGCTCAACTGATTTCTGAGATCCGTTCCTCGATGATTGCCTGTAGTAGTGCTACGTCGACCTTCCAGTCTGAGGGAACGATGAAGGTCTTCTTGTTGGCCTTCAGTCCGCCGAGCCGCCCGGCGAACGATTCCATCACCGCCCCGCTCATCGGACTGAGCGTGAGATGCGCGGTGGCTGCAGTCAACCCGAAGACATACCCGGACTCATTGCGCAGCATCGGTTGATTCCATGCTGTGACGAGCTCGAGCCCCTTCACCCTCTTCTGGATCGCCGCGAAGATCGCTCGTGCTGTTTCGGCCTGCACCGGGTTGAGCGAGTCGAAATAGGAATCCGGATCTGCGAAGCGCCGGGTCGTGGTTGATCCACGATGGGTCATCACCACCGCATTGGCATGAGCCTGACTGAAGCCATGTCCTTCACGCAGCAGCGCCATCTGCTCGTCGTATTTGGCATCACCGTGATCGGCCAGAAGATCGAACCAGTGCTGGATCGGCTGCCCATGCTTGCGCTCGATCGCCGGGAAGTGTTTCGAACGATCACCCGAATTGACGGCCATAGGTGAATCGTAGGGCTTCGGTTTCGATTGTGATCGAGGGCAAGGTTCCCTCGCCGATGGGAGCCTCGCAGCGTCAACTGGGCGCGACCTGCGACACACACCGGAATCCGATGTGGCTCATACCTGTGTCGATGGCCTGGGGTCGACGGGCTGCCGGTCGATAGCGACGGCAGTAGGAATCCGCGCAGAGAAACGAACCGCCCTTGATGACTTTCCGTGGGATCGCGAACTGGGATTGCCCGGAGTCATAGCTCTCGCTGATCGGTGCGCCGCGCGGATTTCGCGGCACACAACACACTTCTGCAACTTCCTCGGCGCGACGCGACGAGTACCAATCGTCAGTCCACTCCCAGACGTTTCCCGCCATATCAAAACACCCGAAGCCATTTGATGGAAACGTCCCCACCGGCGTGGTCGAACCCCAACCTGGCAGCGGATTCCACGGGAACTCGCCTCGGTAGTAGTTCGCCATTGGTTCGCTGACCGAGTCTTGAACATCGCCCCAGGTAAAGGCCATGCCATCGAGACCGCCGCGTGCGGCAACTTCCCATTGGGCCTCGGTCGGCAGTTGCTTTTCTGCCCACGCTGCGTAGGCCTGCGCATCGGCATGCGCGACGTGAACCACGGGGTGCTGCGAGCGGTGGGCAACCGACGAGCCCGGACCCTCGGGACAGCGCCATGACGCGCCTGGGGTCCACACCCACCACTGCGAGAGATGGCGAAGATCAACAGGACCGTCAGTGGGAACGAACACCATGGACCCGGGGACGAGATTCTCGACCGGCGCTCCGGGAAAGTCCGCCGGATCGAGCGGTCGTTCGGCAATCGTGCAGTACCCGGTTGCGTCAACGAATTCGGCGTATTGCGCGTTGGTCACAGGGTGGACATCAATGAGGAATGCATCGACGTACACCGAATGCGCCGGACCTTCCTCGTTGTAGTGCGCGTCAGAGCCAAGCCGACTGGTACCTGCCGGAATTTCGATCATGTCGGGCATGGGTTCTCCCCCGACAACGTCAGGTCGACGGGAAACCGGACTGGAGCTTCTTCATCAACTGGGTGATCGTGAAACTCGCAGACTCCTGAGACGGCGGGAACTCCCTGAGCGTTTCGATCATCTGAGCAACCATCGCCTGCGCAGGAATCACAAGCCATGCTCGGTCGATCACCCAATCGAAATA
>Ga0209084_1001726_pt1 | contig 17948 bp, 11 predicted proteins | sample C_130820_MF_Meta_FD_187309 | JGI IMG/M metagenome (GOLD analysis project Ga0209084, IMG submission 187309) | Freshwater microbial communities from Lake Croche, Canada to study carbon cycling - C_130820_MF_MetaG (SPAdes) (version 2) | ecosystem: Environmental > Aquatic > Freshwater > Lake... | reverse complement strand
GCTATCTATTCTTTGCAGAGGCGTAGGCTGATGGTAGGTACAGGTGAACAGATTCAGTACATCCACAGGGATGAGACGATGCACGTAGGGTTTGGGGTCAAGCTGATTAAAGAGATCATTAAAGAGATCGGAGAAAAGCCTGCAGAGGTAGATGTACATAGGTTGTTTGTACATGCACTCAACAAGATCGAGGTGTGGGCACGCCATTGCATACCGGACGTTCTGGGGTACTCAGCAAATCTACACATTCAACACAGTAAGCACCTCGCTGACAAACGGCTTAAACAATTGGGATACAGTCCTGTGTTCTTTGTAGAGGAAGCCCTGCCGTGGTTAGATGAACAGGCCAGCATCAAGAAGGAGAAGAACTTCTTCGAGACGAGGGTTACTGACTACCAGTCAGGTGGTGCATTGAAGTTTGACGATGGCCCTGAAACGCTTGAAGACTTGGTGAACTGGAAGTGACGCCGGAAGCTAAAGTTAAGAAACGAATCAAAGCAATCCTAGAGGAACTCCCATGTTATTTCTTTATGCCTCCTGCAAACGGATATGGACGCGCTGGAATACCAGATTTTGTAGGATGTTTGAATGGTATGTTTTTTTCGATAGAGGCGAAAGCTGGGAAAGGGAAGACGACCGCACTGCAAGACCGAGAGCTAGAAAGAATAAGACAAGCTGGTGGGTTGGCCCTCATCGTTAACGAAGAAAATTTAGACGGTCTAAAAATAATACTAGAGGGATGGAATGGACATAATCACACTGGATGCGGAGACGCACTACTCAAAAGCATACAGCTTATCCAAGAAGGGCACGACAACTCAAAGCTATATAGACGATGAGCGGTTTGAAACGATTGGCATTGCCGTAAAGGTTAACGACGAAGAAACGGTTTGGTACACAGGGGAACATGAGGAGATCAAGAACGCACTGGAGAAGTACGACTGGAGCAATGCATACCTACTCGCGCACAACGCGCTTTTTGATGGGACTATTCTGGCTTGGCGCTATGGTATCTACCCTAAGATTATTCTCGATACTTTATCAATGGCTCGTGCTAAGCATGGAGTAGAGGCGGGGGGTTCACTGAAAGTGTTGGCAGAGCGCTATGAGTTGGGAGTAAAGGGCACAGAGGTGCTAGATGCGATGGGTAAGCGTAGAGCAGACTTCACGCCAGAGGAACTCGCTCGGTATGGAGCGTACTGTATTAACGACGTTGAATTAACATATTCGTTATTTAAGGAACTAGCTTCAAACTTTAATAAGACCGAGATCGCGCTGATCGACATGACGATCAAGATGCACACAACCCCCCAGTTTCAACTAGACAGGGGAATACTTGAAGACCATTTGGTTCAGGTGCGGGAAAACAAAGAAAGGCTTCTAGTTGAATGCGGGCTAAACAAAGAAAACCTTATGAGCAACAATAAGTTGGCAGAGGTTCTGGAGCAGTTTGGAGTGTCGCCACCCATGAAGATCAGTGGTCGCACAGGTAAGGAGGCTTATGCATTTGCTAAAAGCGACGAGGCGTTCAAGGCTCTCTTAGAGCACGACGATGATAGGGTGCAGGCAATTATAGCGGCTCGGTTAGGCGTTAAGTCTACGCTAGAGGAGACAAGGACGGAGCGGTTCATAAATATTCAAGAAGCAGGCGGGGCGTTGCCCGTACCGCTTAAATACTATGGGGCCATCACAGGTCGATGGTCTGCTGTGGACTCTATCAATCTTCAGAACATTCCACGTGGGTCAAGGCTAAAGAAAGCGATCACGACTCCGTTGGGGTATATGATTGTCGGCGCGGACTTGAGCAATATCGAATTGAGGGTAGGTCTGGAGTTTGCTGGACAGGCAGATAAAATAAAAATGCTTGGAGACGGGCTGGATCTATACAAAGACTTTGCTTCCAAGGCGTTCCACGTGCCATATGACGAGGTTGATGATGATGCAAGGTTTGTAGGCAAGACCGCTTCGCTCTCCCTTATTTATGGCACCGGGCATAAAAAGCTACGGGCACAGTGCAAAATGCTGTCAGGTAAGGATATAGGTGAAGAGTTCGCACAGAGTGCAGTGTCCCTCTACCGGAATGAATACGCCTATGTGAAGGCCGCTTGGTATGATGCAGGTAAGGCGTTGGTTGCTATTGTGAATAATGAGTATGCAGAGATAGGTCTTGGCCCATTGAAGTTGAAAGTTATGGGTGAACGTGGTATACAGTTACCATCTGGATTGTTTATGACATACCCAGAATTGAAGACCACCACGGATGAGGAAGGTCGCACTCAGTTCGTATACCGGACGCGGAAAGGCCCAGTGCATATACATCCTGCGAAGTGCTATCAGAATGTGATTCAAGCATTGGCGCGGTGTGTGATGGGCGAAGCGATGGTTAGAGTGAATAGAAAATATCCTGTTGGGTTGACTATTCATGACGCTCTGTACTGCGTTGTTCCTTTTGAAGAGGCAGAAGAAGCTAGGCGGTTTATCATCAATGAACTAAGAAAGCCCCCTGCTTGGATGCCTGATATTCCTTTGGATGCCGAAGGTGGATATGGTGAGAACCTATCATTTAAGATGAGTAAACTGGAATAATGACAAAGATCCCAGCATGGAGCTATAGCAGCCTAAAAACGTATGAGACGTGCCCTCGAAAGTATCAAGCTGAGAAGGTCACGAAAGAAGTTGTGTTCAAGGACAACGACGCAACGACATACGGGAAAGAAGTGCATCTTGCCGCCGAGGAGTTTATCCGTAGCGGAAAGCCTATAGATCCGCGTTTTGGCTACATGCTGCCGATTTTAGACCGTCTAAATAATATTCCCGGTACTAAGTTTTGTGAGATTAAATTTGGGTTGAAAAAGGAAGATGGAAAACTCGTTACTTGTGATTTCTTTGATCGGGATGTATGGTTTCGCGGTGTTGCTGATCTCGTTATTCTTAATGGGAACAGGGGATGGGTGATTGACTATAAAACGTCAAAGAGTGCTAAGTACGCTGATACACGGCAGTTGGCTTTGATGGCGGCGTGCATGTTCGCTAAGTACCCTCAGCTAGAGAAGGTAAAGGCGGCACTGCTGTTCGTAGTTGCAAAAGACAACGCGCTCGTAGAGGCTAAGTACACTAGAGAAGACATGTATAATATCTTTGCTGATGTCGATAATCTCTTGACGCAATGGCAGTCTTCTTACGAGAACGATGTGTGGAATGAGAAGCCTAATGGTCTTTGTAGTAGATGGTGCGGGGTTGTCTCATGCCCCCATAATGGAGCGAATAACTAATGCCTAGTAAAAACCGCAATTACAAAAAAGACTGGGGAAACGAAAAGGCCCGTCAAAAGGAAGACGGTGGAGTGCTGGAAGCTAAGCTAGCGCGGCAGACGCTACGCAGAAAGCTAGACAAGGAAGGTGTAGATCGTAAAGGTAAAGACATTGCTCATAAGAAGAACCTCTCACGTGGCGGTTCTAACAAGGATGGGCATTTCCTGACATCCCCTAGCGATAACAGATCCTTTAAGCGGTCTTCTGACCACAAACCCAAAGCGGTTTATGATAGCCCTAAGAAAAAATGAAAGTAACACCACGCGCCGTAAAGGACCTTGCTCGTAACTCAGGGTTCCCAGAGGATGTCGTTCAGTTATATCTGGATGAGTTGATAAACATGACGTTCGCTGTGACAAAACGGGAACGCAAGAGTTGTGTGCAGACAGTGCAAAAAGCGGCTCACACCCGCATGCCGATGAAAGCATTGATTGCAGAACTAACGAACGAGAGAGACTACGAAGACGACTTGTACGATATAGCGTAAGCGTGTTTGGTTGAATGGGTTCTTCGCTCCCTAAGCGATGTGGTAGGAACTATGGAAGTACTAGAAAATAGTGCGCTAGTAGTGCGCACTAAAAATCCAGCCAAGATAACTCAAGTGATTGGGAAGTCTCAGGTCATAAAAGAAAGTAACGGAGTGCATGATGTCGCAGTGCATTGGAGTCTTGGCAATGCAGTAATCTTAAAGAACCTTGGGTTTAAGAAGGTGCTCTCTCCTATTTTGGGGAGGTACAACTGGCCCGGAATATACAACCCCTTCAACCACCAGAGGGACACAGCGTCGTTCTTAACCTTGAACCGGAGGGCCTTTTGCCTGAACGCTATGGGTACGGGAAAGACCAGTGCTGTGGCATGGGCCGCAGACTATCTGATGAACATTGGGGCTGTGAATAGAGTGCTTATTGTTTGTCCTTTATCGATCATGGATTGTGCGTGGAGAAGCGACCTATTTAAAACAGTCATGCACCGTAAGGTGGGCATTGCACATGGGTCACGAGAGGCGCGCTTGCAGATTGTTAATGGCCCCTATGAATTTGTAATCATCAATTATGACGGTGTAGAAACCATTCGTGACGAGATTGCGGCGGGTGGGTTTGACCTGATTGTATGCGATGAAAGCACGGCCCTAAAGAATGTCAAGACACGGCGCTGGAAAACCCTGCGCTCATTGATTAGACCGGAAACATGGTTATGGTTACTGACGGGTACTCCTGCGGCGCAGTCGCCTGAAGATGCTTACGGCCAAGCACGCTTGGTCAACCCAACCGCAGTACCTTCGTATGCTGGAGCGTGGAAGGAAAAGGTTATGGTTAAACTCAGCACCTTCAAATGGGTGCCCCGACCAGAAGCGCAAGATATTGTCTACGAGGCCCTACAGCCTGCCATTCGCTATAAGACAGAGGACTGCTTGGATCTTCCTGAGATGCTCTACTCTGAACGCGATATATCGATGACGGCGCAACAGAAAAAATATTACGAGAAGTTACGTAAGGAGATGCTGATTCAAGCCGCAGGGGAGGAAGTCTCGGCGGTCAACGCTGCCGTTCAGATGGGAAAGCTATTGCAGATTTCTTCCGGCGCTGTATACTCCGACACAGGCGAAGTGGTAGAGTTTGATTGCTCTAACAAGTTGAATGAATTGCTGGACATTGTTCAGCAAGCCTCTCACAAAACGCTGGTGTTCTGCGGCTTCAGGCACTCTATTGGATTGGTTCAGGACTTCCTGAACAAGAACGGGATAACAACTGCCGCGATCCATGGAGATGTCTCCGCAAAGAAAAGAACAGCGATCTTTGAAGAGTTCCAGAAGACACCTAACCCACAGGTCTTAGTGATACAGCCGCAAGCGGCCTCTCATGGGGTGACGCTAACAGCCGCTAATACCGTGGTATGGTTCACTCCGACGACCAGTGCAGAAACATATCTACAGGCAAACGCACGTGTTCACCGTGCGGGGCAGACCAACCCATGCTTAGTGGTGCATCTCTGTTCTTCACCTGTAGAAAGAAAATTGTACAAAGCACTGGAGGATCGGACGTTGGCACAAAGCAATCTGTTAGAGATGTACAAAAACTTTTTGGGAGGAGGTTTGTAGTGAGTACTGGATGATGCTATAATAACCCTACGTCGCAATGTGCGATGTTTAAACCGACCGGAGATGATATGGAAGAAGAGAAAGTGTCGGCTGATGCTTTGGCTGAAGAGTTTCTAAAACTCAAAGATGGCTTAGGCAAGCTGAATAAAATATACGAAGGCAAGCGAAAGGTCTTCGACGATAGGATGAATGAGATAACCCAAACACTCAATGTGCTTTGCGAGGAACAAAATGCTTCAAGCATTCGCACTGCGCATGGGACGGTGATTCGTTCAGTAACAAAAACGTACAATCCGCTAGATTGGGGGGCTATACATGATCTAGTCGTCAACTATAAGGCTCCCTATTTGCTGTGGAAAAGGATCAACAACACGGCAATGGATGAGTTCTTAGCAGAGCATCCAGATGCATACCCACCGGGGCTTAATGTGAACCGCTCATATACTGTGAGTGTCCGCAGACCTACTAACCGCAAATCAATAGGTGAATAAAATGGCTAATGAAATCGATCTGTTTAGAGATGAAAAAGGCGTCGCCGTTGTTAACCCCCACGGCCTTGATGAAGTTACCAAGAGACTCCTTGGGCGTTCAAGCTACAAGCGTATCTCAATTCGTGGTAAGAAGTTCCGTATGATTGTTAACGGAGGCGAGGCGGCTCGCGCTCCCGGCGATACTATGGACGTGGTTATTGTTAACGCCGCAGAGTTTGTGGGCCGTCACTTCTATGCTAAGAACTACGATCCTAATGTAGTGGGCATCCCAGACTGCTGGTCTAATGATGGTGTGCGTCCTGATCCTAAAGCGGCGGCTCCGCAGGGTAAGTCTTGCGACCTATGCCCTAAGAATGTTGGAGGCTCAGGTGCTAATGGTAAGGGCCGCGCTTGTAAGTATTCTCGTCGTCTTGCTGTAGTTCTGGCTAATGATGTTGAAAACTCTGATGTCTATCAGATTCAGCTGCCTTCGACTTCTATCTTTGGCAAAGCGCAGAACGGCAATATGCCGCTGGATGCTTATGTTCAGCAGTTGGCTGGTTTCAACTATCCCATCACGGGCGTTGTTACTGAGTTGGCTTTCGATGGTGACTCTGATGCACCCAAACTGTTCTTCCGTGCGGTACGTAGGCTGACTGCGGACGAAGCGCGTATCGCTGCTATCAAGGGGTCTTCAGCAGAAGCAGAAGCGGCGATTACTTTCAATCCTGCTCAGATGGATTCTGGAAAGAAAAAAGAAGAGCCTGTCGCTGCCCCTCCTGCTCCTGTTGAGCCTAATCCTGTATTCCGTGAAGAGGAAGATCCAGAGCCGACTCTTCGCCAGAGCAAGCCAAAGGAAGCCGCACCAAAGGCGGCAGTTGATGTAAATACTCTCTTAGACGATTGGGCTGACGAAACCGACGACTAAAGCGCTTTACATTAACTATCTAGGGCGGCGATAATCGTCGCCCTTTTCAACTGAAGGCAAGGACTATGAAAGGACAAGAATTACTAAATAATGTTCTGCCTGTCGATGGATTACTTTGCATTGTGGGGCTTATGCATGATCGTTCGGCTCCACCGATTGTTCGGTACTTTAATATGGGTAGCGAGGATGCAGGAGCGTGCATCGATGCGCTGGAAGATGATGGGTGGGAGGTTTACTATGGATGTGCTAGCTATCAGGATTCTTCAAAAGCCAAGGACGTGCGGAATATCCACAGCATAAAGGCTTTCTATTTAGACTTAGATTGCGGTAAGGAGAGTGGGTATGCGACAAAAAAAGACGCTGTTAAAGGACTGGCTGAGTTCTGTTCTGATACAAAGTTACCCATGCCAACACTGGTTGATTCTGGTTTTGGCGTTCATGCTTATTGGCCTCTTGTAGATGCCATTGATTACAACACATGGAAGCCTGTCGCAGATGCCTTCAAAAAGAAGACTATCGAAAAGAATTTAAAGGCCGACAATGTAGTCACAGCAGACGGTGCGCGTATCCTTCGCATACCGGAGACAACCAACAAGAAGCGCACTAACCAGCACAAACCTGTTGTGCTAAGACAAACCGCGCAGGCCATAACTCTTGAAGAGTTTATGAGCCATATCAGCTACATCCCTCGTGGCGCTTACACTGAGTCAACGGTAGACCCAGTGATGAAGAAGCTCTTAGCTAAGAGCAACAAGTACAAGTTCAGCCGTATCTATAAGAAATGCCTTGATACTGTTGATATGACAGAAGAAGTTCCAGAAGAGTACACGCAGGTTGATGGGACAATGGCCTTTCGTAATGTGAAGAAAAAAATAGCGCGAAGCGCAGGATGTCCGCAGATTGCATACTGCGTAGCTAATCGAGCTAAGCTGGAAGAGCCTATGTGGAAAGCTGCTTTATCTATCACAAAGTTCTGCGTAGACCCTGTTGAAGCAGCAGACATGCTGTCCCGTGACCATCCCGATTACAACTTGGAAGAGGCTGTATCCCAAGCCCAGAGGTTTGATGGGCCTCGCACTTGCGAGTGGTTTAAAAGTACAGGCAGTCACCCTCAGCTATGCAGTCAATGTATACACAACGGGAAGGTCAAAACCCCATTAGTGCTAGGAGCCATGATTGAACAAGCCACCCCTGAAGACAACATCATTGAAGTAATGCACGAAACACTGGGGGAAAAGGTGACTATCGAAATCCCTAGTGACTATCCCTATCCTTGGATGCGCCCTAAAGAGGGTGGCGTGGCCTTGCGTGGAGTAGCGGATTCTAAGGGAACAGAGCCGCAAGAAGACGATGGAAGCGACCCCGACGAAGTGCTGGTTTATGAGCATGACCTGTGGGTTAAAGGCCGTATGGAAGACGGCGGTAGAGAAGTATTACTTATGGCACGCCATCTACCGCATGATGGTATTCTTGAATTTACAGCGCCGTTCTCTGACATATGCAAAACAGATAAGCTGCAAGCCATATTAGCGGACAGAGGAATTACTGCGGCGCACAACAGCAAGAGGTTAAGTCTTTTGAAAATGTATCTATCCGCATGGCAAGCGAAGTTGCTGAAAGAAAACCACGCCGTTAAAACCCGTTCGCAGTTTGGATGGAATGATAGTGACACGTGCTTTGTCATTGGTGCTAGGGAGATCGATGCTTCTGGTGCGTTGAACTATAGCCCTATCAAATCCTCTCTTAAGAATGTAGCTGATATCTACGCAAAACGGGGCACTCTAGAAGAATGGTCTAAAGTGGTAAACCACTACGCTAAGCCGGGAAATGAAGCACGGGCTTTTGCTTTGGCTTGTAGCTTTGGCGCTCCGCTGTATAAGTTTGTCGGTGAAGGGAGCATGATTGCACACCTGACCAATGTGTCTTCTGGAGTGGGTAAGTCTACAGCACAACGCACAGCGATCAGTGTATGGGGTGATCCTAGCAGGGGGCTTCTTACTGACAATGACACGGCCAATGCTAAGCTGAATCGTGCGGGTGTTCTACAAAACATCATTGTCTGTATTGATGAGATTACTAATATGCTTCCAGAGGCGGCTAGTAAATTCTCCTTCGATCTTTCATCAGATAGAGGCCGAAACCGCATGCGAAGCGGGGACAACGAAGAGCGTGAAAATAACACCACGTGGTCTACGATCTTTCTGACTTCGGGTAACAACAGCCTGTACGACACACTGAAGCAATATAAAGCAGCAGTGGAAGGTGAGCTGTATCGTATCTTGGAAATCCCTGTCCCTTTAGATAAGTCTTTAACCAAGGCTGAAGCTGACGAGTTGTACGCCAATATCCTGCCTAGAAACTACGGCCATGCAGGTGAGGAGTACATGAAGTACGTGGTGCCTAATAAGCAGAACGTGATTGACCGATTGAAAGAACTGCAACAACAGTTTGACTTAGATATAGGAGCAGTGTCTAAAGATCGTTACCACTCAGCTTGCTTTGCTGCAGCTTTTACGGGCTTAGAGATTGCTAACCACCTCGGCCTTGTGAATATACCGATAGAGCCTGTATGGGCGTGGGCTGTGGGCCTTATGAGTGATACGAAGCGCCATATCAAGAAAGCTACCATTTCTAATGATGACAGCGCCGCCTACGAAGAAATCATCAGTCGCTATTGGAATGAGATCATCCCTCAGATTCTTGTAGTGCAGATGGGGGCGTCAGAAGTAGACGAAAAGCTGATGGATAAGCAAGCCTCTCTCAAGCCTGTTATTGGTTCTTTGAAGGGTCGCTATGAGGTTAAGTCGAAGCGTCTGTACTTAGCTGTTGCAGACTTTGAACGGTGGATGGGGGCTAAGAGGATGCCAACACTGCAGTTGATTGCCGCATTAAAAGAGCGGGGTGTTTTGGAAAAGGAAGAGATGTTTAACCTAGGCCACGACACTGTTAGCTATACTACGGGCCCCGTGCTGACCTATAGACTTAATGCGGATAAGTTGACAAACCCAGATACTGATAGTATACAATGACACTGATTTGTTCATAAATCATCTCCCTCTCAAGCCGCTGCACTCCACAGCGGCTTCTTTTTATATATCGAATCCTAATCTTTTAGCGAGGCCAACGCCCTTATTTGCTAGTGCATTGCGCTGTTTTGTCAGCAGATCAATCCTGTTCTTTTTCTCTGATCCAGAGATGTCTTGCATGTTGGTGACGCGCTCTATGGCGGCGTTCTTCTCATCTATATTGTCCATAACTTCTTTGAGTGGCTCGTTAGCCTTCATCATCTTTACGTAGTCCTTATCCTCTTTCAGCGTCTCTAGCAAACCCGCATTACCTTTACTTACCGCAGAGCTTTGAGTCCGTGCGAACTCTTTAACAGAATCGTAGACATCGTAGAATTCGTTGACCGCTTGATCCTTACCGCCCCGTGCAAAAGCACCGCCAATAACAGGGGCATCCGCTAGGATCTTGTCTGGTTTCTCTGGACCATCATAGAGTACATAATCAGACGCCGCTCGTGTGATAGCCCAGATCTGACCAAGATACCCTTTAAGGACATGCTCCATTGTATTAGGCGACAACACATCCGACCGGATACCTCCCTCATTTAGCTTTTTTGCGACAGCTTTAGTAAGCTCCCCTGCCTTTCTATCTCTGAGGTAGGAGACTTTATCTGTTTCAGAGCGAGGCTCAACAGGTGCCCAAGTATGAAAATCAAAGTTCATAGCTGCTTCAGCCAAAGGCTTGATAGCATAGATCGTGGGGAATGGAGGGATCACCGTATCAGAGAAAGTCTTGCCCGCTTCAGACACAGCACGCTTAGTGCTTATAGCACCCATGTTGTTAAGAGCCAGTGCTTCTGGCAACGTCTTAAAGAAGAACCCTAACTCGAATGGGATAGCAATCTTTGTGAATGGGTTATCAGCGTCCCCCGTAGGGATCAACCAATTCTGAGCACGATCAGGGGATTTTAAATACTCCTCATCATCAGACATAGCAAGAGCATACGCCGTGGAATACAAAGCAATCATAGAGGCACGAGCATAGAAGAATCGCCTAGCCTCCATAGCTTCAGCCTTACTCAGATTGCCTATGTTTTCTGGAGACAGCGCCTTAGCCATAACGTGCAGACCGTTTAGTGCCGCACCGAAGAATGGAGTCGTTGCTCTGATCGTGCGCATATTCTCATTGCGCCCTTGCTTTGAAAAGTTTATGATCTCCCGCGCCTTTATAGCCGCTATGCTATTAGCTTCTGCTTCAGTCTTACCTTCGCTGAGAGCCTGTTTATATGCACGTTCAGCAACCACTGCTCTAGTCGCACCATCCACCGCTTCATGAATTTTCTTGACGTACTCAACACCATTTGCAACAAGACCTCGCTTCTTCTGTATTTCTTTAACGAACTCTACTGGATCGGTGATAGCGTCCTGTGCTGCAACGATACCTTTACGCTTTAGCTCCTCATACCGGGGAGACTTATCGGCCATGATTTTGCCGATTTCTTTGATAGTATCAAAGGGCGTGATTAGCCCAGTACGACCCACCAAGCTAGCAGTCAACGGCTCCCGCACCAACTGCCTAAACCAGAACAACGGGTTCATAACCATCGCGCCACGTACAAGATTTGATACATTCTTGAGTGGTTTGAAGATCGGGTTCAGCAGAGGCTGCGCCGCCTGCATAGCATACCAAGCCTGCTTGTCTTTAATAGTGTAATAGACAGGCGTACCGTTGTCTCGGAACTGAACAGCGTGCTCATCTTTATGGCCTAGTTTGCTAGGCTCTGCACCACCTACGAGTTCTAGTTGCTTCGCAGCGTTCTTATGCAGTTCATTGCGGCTAGCGGCCAGCGTCATAAATGCAAGGTGGCGTAGGACGTTCCCTTCTGTCAGCACCTCATGGAAGTGAGCTTTCTGTCTTTTAATTTCAGGCAAGTTTTTAGAACCGCGCCCCATGTGGCTAATGACTTCATCCACGTACTTAATAGGGTCGATCATCTGCTCTTCAAACTGCTCTGTCTTGTACAGCGGGAAGTAGTCAGGATAGTCGTTGTATTCCTTGGCTTGCTCTTTAGTAAGTAGGCCGCTCTTCTCCCACATGCGAACGGAATGCCTCAAGAGTTCTCTAAGGTTCTCTGCTTCTTGTGCGGCAACAGGGTTAGTTCTTTGAAGTTCTTCTGCCTTAGCAATCTGCTCTTGAGATACTCCTGTGCGCCCCGTATCGTAGTTAATAGAGGCAAGCTGTTTCTCTGCAAGATTGCGCAAGTTGTCTGCATGCTTGATGAACTTAGCAGCTTCTGGAGTATTGCCTAATGTCGCAGCATGAGCTTCCAGTTGATCTGCTTTAGTAGTCATACCGTCAGCACGCTGCCGAATTTCCGCGTCCTGTTTCCGAATCGTACGGCCACGCAGGGCTACGAGCATCTCTCTAAAGTCACCCCCATCCACTGATTTCTCTGCCCGCTTGAAGATATTTACCGGAGATAGCTTCTCGTCCTTAATTGTAGATAGCGTACCGTCATCATCTAGCACCGTGTAGCCATTATGCGTAGAGTCTGCAATGACGTTCCCGACCTGAGTATGGTGACTTGCTTGGAAATCCGCACGACTTCTGCCATCTACAAGGGTAGGCAGCTTTCTGAGAGCCTTAGACAAAGGGGCAAACTGATCGAACCACTCGCTCTCTAAAGAAGTCTCCCGCCCGTGCTTAGCAGTATCTCGATACAATTCCCCCAGTTTTTGAGCGAACGTAGGATCTTTTACAGAGGCCGCAAGGTTCTCTATCTTAGGGGCTACGCCCGGCGCTTCTTGCGGACGTTCGGTTACGGGGGCTTTTGCAGCAGCGCCTTGTTCTGCTTGCTCTACCTTTATAGGCTTTACTTCTTCGACTTCGGCTTGGGGCGCTTTGACATAGCTTTCTTCAGCAGTCCTGATTTCTGGTCTGCTTTCACGAACTCCTTCCCCACCGATTGGGGCACTTTCAATTCCTTCGACCGCTTGGGGTCGTTCGCCACCATCGCCATGAATCTCGCCTGTTTTGGGGATTTGCTGGGCATTTCTAGTTTCCTCTAGTTTAGTTCTAAGAGCGCGCACAGCAGCAGGCTTATGCGGAATATCATTCTCTTCGATGTGACTCAGAGCGGTTTCAATCGTATCTACATGTTCTGGGTTTGTAGGGTCTAAGCCTGATAAGGCATTGCGCAAGAGTTTTTGATTCTTAGCAATACCAAGAGATTCGTAGTAAGGCTTCTCCGCAGGGGCTTCTTGAACCAAAGGTACCTTTGGTTCGGTCGGTTCGACTGCTTCGGTCTTCTCTGGCTCAGGCATTTCAGGCATTCTGCCCTCAGCCTTCATAATGCTCAGCGCTTCCTCATAGGGGACACCCATCTGTCTAAGATCTTCAGGGATCTCTATGGGTTGACGCTCCGCTTTCTTTTGTTCTTCAGCAGCTGCTAATGCTTCTGCGGCCTGTGATTGTTGTGCGTCTCGCTCTTTCTGAGCGGTGAGATTTGTTTCGAGGTCCTGTTGTTCCTGTACGCGCTGAATCTCCGTAGCCTTCATATGGCGTTGTGCAAGCCCTGCACCGCCTCCCGTTACAGCATAGAAAGGGGCGCCTTGCGCTGCTACGTCTTTGTATTCATCCCATGCGTTTTTATCCCACAGAGACTTACCTGTATAAGCGCGCTCCAGTACGGAACTTGTAATGTCAGCAGTAGCGCCAGCGGCTTCAACCATACCCGCTTGTTTCAGGGCATTACCTACGTAGCCACCAATCGCATCCTTAGCACCGTCAATACCGTTCTTTTCGACAAGAGCCTTAATTGCTTCGCGTGACCCAATAACTGCATCCTGACTCGCTGCCTTAAACAACGGAGACATCGCCTTCCACGGCATGAGGTTTACAGCCATTTCACCAGCAGCGTATGGCGCTGCTTCTTTCAAATTAAACTCTTTGCCTTCTTCTCTAGCGCGCTCTTCTAGGCTACCAACAGCCTGCGTACCAAGTAACCCTGCAGCAGCAACAGTGCCCCCAACACCCGGAACAGCCATAGCAGGAAGCAGTGGAGCCATACCCGCAACACCCTGCACGAGAGGGATACCCATTTTACGTTTGGCCCAACTCGCCTGATCTTCACCGGGCATGATAAAGGCTTCTTCTCCAGCCTTCTCTTTTTCTTTACCCCATTCAGCGGCTTTCTGCCCAAACTCATCAAACCCCGCCGCCTTAGCAAGCTCACCCGCGCCAACACCCAACTGCCCTACAGATTTAAGAACACCCTGCTTAGCAGCAGCACCATAACTAGAGTAGTCAGGCACCGCCTGACCGGGAGCAACGGTAAACTCAGGAGCGTCTTTGCGAAGCATGTGCATAACGTCATCATCAGACATATCATGCTCTACGTTCACATACTGCCCGTTGGGGGCTTGGAATTGGCGTGTGGGTACGCCTTCAATTTTATGCTGTTTCAGCATATCAGCTACTTCGGACAGAGACATACCCTTTTCGGCATTGATTGTCTGGCCGTTTGTTAGCTGCACTGGATACGTTTCAAGCCCTGTTTGGCTTGGCTGTTCGGGCTGACCTTGACGCGCTACGTTCGCAGCGGGGGAGTTTTGATTTTGAGATACATCGAGGTAGGTGCCCTCTGGCGCTCCACCAATAATAGATCGATAATGCCCTACTGCCCCTAAGACATTAGGAACGTATTTTCTAGTTTCGGAAAAAGGCGGCACTCCACCATACTTCTGCACATTGCCTTCACCAGCGTTGTATGCGGCTACTGCTTTTTCTGTATCTCCATCAAACATACGAAGGAGGTCATGCAGGTAGTGCCCGGTAGCATTAGCAGCGGCAGCAGGATCGTTTTGGCTTTTGCCTTCACCATAGCGCTTCCATGTGGGGTCCATGAATTGCCCGTATCCTTTCGCACCTTTACCAGAGACTTGGCCCGGTAGAAAAGAGGACTCTGCACCATGAACAGCCATAATAAGCGCGGGGTCAACGCCCCATTTATTCCCTGCTTCTACATAGTGATTAGCAAGAGCGGCGGCTCGTTTGGATTTAGATCCCGATACTGCAACCGGAGGGACCTCGCTGCCTTGAGTCGCGCCGTCTTCAGCTTCTAATTCCCGGTATGCTTCCTCTCTGCGTCTCGCACTTGCTTCACGTTCTTCTTTGGTTATAGGGCGTACTCCTAATGCTTCATCAAGAAGCGGGTTCCCTGTACCTTGTGATGTATCAAATAGAGATGCTAGAGGAGCATACTTATCCATTTATCGAACAACTCCAGAACGCGTGACGGTAAGTGCAGGAGAGCCTGATCCTAATTGCCCCGGAGCAGCGAACCCACCAAAGCCCGGCATTCCTCTTGATTGAATATAGGCGTTTTGTTCGGCGTAGGCTTGCATGCGAAGTTTTTGCTTCTCTTCCTCAGTTAAAGGCGGTTCAGCATTACTAGCCCTTTTCTTAGACTCAGCTTCAATACGCTTTTGTGCGTTGTCTTCAGCAAGATTCTGCATAGTAGCTAATTTAGCAGGGTCCATAATCCCATAAGCTCCACCAGCACCATGTAACTCTGGGTGCTCTAATCTATACTGCTCTTTCAGCCTTTCAATATCCAGACGGGTATCACCCTTAAGATCCGCAATTCTTTCTGCTGACTGCTGCGCGGCTTTGTCTTGCTCTGTTTTGAGAATGAAGTCCGCTGCCTTTTGCTGTTCACTTATAGGCATATCAGCATACTGCTTGTAGACATCAAAGGCTTTCCGCTGCATATCATCTTCACTAGATGCGCCATGTTGATAGCCCGCCAAAGCACCCAATGCCGCTTTACCCATTGCGAACCGCCCCCCGTAAGGAGAGGATAGCCCCCCACCCAGAGCTCCCATAAGAGATTGCATGATCGTGCTATTCCTAGCGCCAGACTCCATATCTGCAAGTTTAGCAGCAATCTCAGGGTCCATTCTCTGCTGGCCGCGCAGCTGACTAACAAGATCACGAGCCTGTTCAAGACCACCAAGACCCATAGAATCAGGCGCACCATAAGACTCGCCAGATGTCAAAGAAGCCGTATCTGCCCCCGGTGTTGTAGCAACAGATGGCGTAGGTTGTTTAACCGTTCTGAACTCTTCAGATACCTTTTGGCCTTCTTTATGAACTTCGGATTTAGGCGTTATTTCAGGTTGGTTTGGAGCAACATCCGCTGGGTCTGGAACGTAGGTGCCTTCCTGTTTAATTTCCGCGTCTTTATTTGATGCTTTTCTCTTCCCCCACTCCTCACGAGAAATAGCGGGGTTAATTTCCCCAGCGCGACCAAATGCGCTTTTAAGCTGCCCCATTCTGTCTTCTTCGGGCAAACCTACATCGAACATCTGATTAGCGCCAGAAACGATATCTTGCAGTCCATCCATTCCAACAGCTTTCTTGGCTGCACCTGTATACAGGTTAGCAGCGCCAAGTACTTCAGGAGAAAGCAGTGCAAGTGCCGGGTTAGATACCAGCCTACCCAAACCTTTGCCGAATGCCCCAAGTTTACCCATACCACTGAAACCTTCTCCTCCCGTCCAAGCATCTGCCGCTTTAGGGATCTCAGGAAGGTCTTGCCCTGCTGCTCTAGCCAACTTCGCCATATTAGGATCGAGTCTAACAGCGGGTTCAGCACTGTGTGCAGCTAGCTTTTCCATCATTGAAGGGCCGGGGCCTTCAGGTGGTCTATATGGCGTATACTCAGGTGCCCTTTCTGCTGAAGGATAGAGGTCTTTGTACGTAGCTCTTTCGTACATACTTGGAGCGCCCGGTCCACTGCTTTGTGGGTACAAATCTCCATAGCGGGGGCCTTTCGGTTCTGGTTCAGCTGCACTAGGTTCAAACCCAGAAGATTCAGACAGCCTGCCCATCTTAACTCTTTCAGCATGTCGTGCGGCTTCTTTAGCCATCTCTTCAGGCGACATACCTTTAAGACCGCGATACTTAGACTCTAGGTGCTTCCTTTCTAGCAGGTCTTGGATCTCTTTCTGCATCTGTTCATATTTAGCACGCACATCCTCGGAAGACAGATAATCTCCTTCCGCAAAACCACGAACCGCGCCGCCTTGAGCAAAGTGACTCTGAATTGCATCGATAACGTCAGGAGGAAGCACGCTACCACCATCAGCAAAAGCTACAAGACCACCGCCCGCCATGCCCTGTGGAGCCATTTGAGGAGGTTGTTGCGGTTGTTGTGGAGCGCCTTGTGGCGCTGAAGCTAGTTGTACATTGCTAGGAAGCTGCCCCATGATGCCCTGCTGTTGCTGCGCCTGCATAGCTAGTTTTTGCATAACTGTTGGCTGGGGGCCGCGCTGCTGCTGCGCTTGTTGTTGAGCTTGCTGCGCTTGTTGCTGACTCTGTTGCGCCGCTGCCGCTGCTAGCCCACGAAGACCTACTGGCTGACCCTTAGCTGCTGCTTGGATAATTTGGTTAGTAGCATTGGGATTCCCCTTCAACGCATCATATGCGGTGTTAAGAAATTTATCTGGGTTGTTATAGTCCATTATTGCGTCGCCCCCGGAATTGCTGAAGACGTTGTAGTCGTTGCTTTCCCACCAAAATTAGCCAACATATTATTGGTAGCAGCAAAAGGATTAAAATTGTTCCAGTTCTGACCAGATGTATACTGATTGTTGGCCCAATTTTGCCCAGCACCCATAGAACCCTGCGCAGCTTGGCCGTATAGCTGAGGAATCTGCAGATTGAAATTACCCACCGATGTGCCCAGCGCCCCGATGCCCTGTCCCATTTGACCCGCATTTGCCATGGCGCTTAAGTTTTGTGAGTTAGCTGAAAGACCCGCTTGCTGATTAGACATACTTGCTTGCAGCGCATTTTGAGCATTAGCTAGGCTTGCTTGAGTGCCCAATCCCGCATTGGTAAGAGAAGCCTGAGTACCCAACTGAGCATTAGTAAGACTGGCCGTATTCCCTGCAGCGGCTGTAAATTGTGAAGCTGCATTTTGAGCAACCGCATTTTGCTGTGCGGCAGTAAGCTGACCGCCATATCGCTGCATTTCGGCCTGAAGGGCGTTCTGTACGTACTGTTGTTGCTGCTGGTTAAGCGCTGCCTGATTGGCCAAAGACGTTTGTTGCGCCGCACCGAGATTAGGC
>Ga0209084_1001722_pt1 | contig 17984 bp, 17 predicted proteins | sample C_130820_MF_Meta_FD_187309 | JGI IMG/M metagenome (GOLD analysis project Ga0209084, IMG submission 187309) | Freshwater microbial communities from Lake Croche, Canada to study carbon cycling - C_130820_MF_MetaG (SPAdes) (version 2) | ecosystem: Environmental > Aquatic > Freshwater > Lake... | reverse complement strand
CGGCCGCGCCGAAATAGCCGAAGCTGCAAAACAGATCGCGCGGGATGCCGCTGCCGGCCGTATCGATCCGGAACGGGTGGGTGAGGCCACCATCACCGAGCATCTGCACCGGCCCGATATCCCCGATGTCGACCTGTTCATCCGGACCTCGGGTGAACAACGGTCGAGCAACTTCCTGCTGTGGCAGGCCGCCTACGCGGAGTATGTGTTCCAGGACAAACTGTGGCCGGACTACGACCGCCGGGACCTGTGGGCGGCCTGCGAGGAGTACGTGCACCGGAACCGGCGTTTCGGCCGCGCCTGATGTCTCTTGCCGATGTCCTCGGCCAGGTCATGTCGGTCGAGGTTACCGATGACGACGCGCTGACGGTGCATCACGACGGCACTTTCGCCTCGTTTCGCACGGTGACGATCGCCGACGGACTTGAACTGGTCTCGCTGACGCAGGCCCTGGCCTGGGACCTCGTGATCGATGCCGATCTGCGTAAAACCGTTGCGGCACAGGCAGCTAAGACGATGCTGGGCACTGTGACCCTCGTCGAGCATCTGGATGGGGGAGTCGACGCCGAACGAGCCGACGTGGTGTTGCGCTATAACTTCCCGTTCGCCGGACTCGATGATCAGGCGTTGCAGACACTGGTGCTGATGGTTCTTGCCGCCGGCGCAGAGGTCCGGCGCGCTCTGCTCGCCTAGCGTCGCCGGCAGTCTGCGCACCTGCCGAATAGTTCGATGGTGTGACTCACCTCGGAAAAGCCGTGAGCCGCAGCCACGTCGGCCGCCCACGCCTCCACCTCGCGGCCGCTGACCTCCACCGCCGATCCGCAGTCGCGGCAGACCAGGTGATGGTGATGGTGCGGTGCCGCGCAACGCCGGTAGACGGATTCGCCGGTGTCGGTGCGCACCATGTCGACCAGATCCGCGGCGGCTAACGCCTGCAGGGTGCGGTAGACGGTGGTCAGTCCGATATTCGTGCCGCAACGCCGTAGTTCGTCATGCAGTTCCTGAGCGGATCTAAACTCCTCGACGGTGTCGAGCAGTGCGATGATCGCTCCCCGTTGCCGGGTGGCGCGCACACCTGCACCGGTTGAACGCTCCGCACTACTGGAAATCATGTTCACTTAGAATTTCACGAGCGATGATGCATGTCAAAGCGCGTATGGCCGGTCGCTTAGGCTTGCCGGGTTCGTTTTCAGCAGACTAGGAGTGCAATTCAACGTGGCCTCTGTCATCGAGTCCGTCGTCAATCTGGCCAAGCGCCGCGGCCTGGTGTATCCCGCCGGCGAGATCTATGGCGGCACCCGCTCGGCGTGGGATTACGGACCGTTGGGCGTGGAACTGAAGGAGAACATCAAGCGGCAGTGGTGGCGGTCGATGGTCACCGGACGCGACGACGTCGTCGGCCTGGACAGCTCGATCATCCTGCCGCGCGAAGTCTGGGTGGCCTCCGGCCACGTCGAGGTGTTCAACGATCCGCTCGTCGAGTGTCTGCAGTGTCACAAGCGCCACCGGCAGGACCACATGCAGGAGGCGCATTTCGAGAAGAAGGGGGCGAAGGAGGGCGTCTTGACCCCGGAGTCGGTGCCCATGACCGATATCGTCTGCGCCGACTGCGGCACAAAGGGGCAGTGGACCGAGCCGCGAGAGTTCAACATGATGCTCAAGACCTATCTCGGTCCGATCGAGAGCGAGGAGGGACTGCACTATCTGCGGCCCGAGACCGCGCAGGGCATCTTCGTCAACTTCGCTAACGTGGTCACGAGTTCACGCAAGAAGCCGCCGTTCGGGATCGGACAGATCGGTAAGAGCTTCCGCAACGAGATCACCCCGGGCAACTTCATTTTCCGCACCCGTGAGTTCGAGCAGATGGAGATGGAGTTCTTCGTCGAACCTGAAACCGCCGCGCACTGGCACCGGTACTGGATCGACACCCGCCTGCAGTGGTACATCGACCTCGGCATCCAACGCGACAACCTGCGGCTCTTCGAGCACCCGAAGGAAAAGTTGTCGCACTACTCGGCCGGCACCACCGACATCGAGTACCTATTCGGATTCCAAGGCAACCCGTGGGGTGAACTCGAGGGTGTGGCTAACCGCACCGACTTCGACCTCAAAACCCATTCCGAGCATTCCGGAACAGACCTGTCGTTCTTCGACCAGACCACCGACACCCGGTACGTGCCGTATGTCATCGAACCCGCTGCGGGCCTTACCCGTTCGTTCATGGCTTTCCTCATCGACGCCTACGCCGAGGACGAGGCGCCCAACGCCAAGGGGGGTGTGGACAAGCGCACCGTGCTGCGACTGGATCCGCGGCTGGCGCCGGTGAAGGCAGCCGTGCTGCCGCTGTCCCGGCATGCCGACCTCAGCCCCAAGGCCCGCGATCTGGCTGCCGAGTTGCGCAAGAACTGGAACGTGGAGTTCGACGACGCCGGTGCGATCGGCCGCCGCTACCGCCGCCAGGACGAGATCGGGACACCGTTCTGCGTGACGGTCGACTTCGACACCCTCGAGGACCAGGCGGTCACCGTGCGTGATCGCGATGCGATGACCCAGGAGCGCGTCGGCCTCGATGCTGTGGTGGGCTATCTGGCGCCGCGGTTGCTCGGCTGATCGGTTAGAAGCGCCCGCCGCCGCCAACCCAGTCGCCGCCGCCGGAAGAGCCGCCGTAGGAGTTCGTCGACCAGCCCGCACCGCCGCCGCTGTAGCCGCCGCCGCCGCCGAACCCGCCGGTGAGGATGTTGCCCAGGATGATGCCGCCGACCATCGCGCCCATATCGGACTGCCGTCCGCCGCGGTAGCGGGTCTGGTACTCCCGTTGGCCGGCCTGAACGTCGTCATTGGCCAACTGCTGGGCCTGCGCGGCCAGCATCGCCGCGCCGTTTGCGTGTGCGATCGCCTCGGTGATGTTGGTCTTCGACTTGGTCTGGGCCGCGTCGAGTTGACGCACCGCTTCGTTGAACCGGGTCCGGGCCTCGGGCCCGACGCTGCCGCGGCGGGTATCGATGTAGTCCGACACCGACCGAACGCGCGACTGGGCGGTGAACAGCGCCTGCTCGTAGGACTTGTTCAGCCGTTCGGTGGCGTCGCGTTCCTCGGCAACTCCGGCCAGCAGTCGGTCCAGATCGGCATCGGCCTGGGTCAGCAGGGTGAAGGCGCCCAGCGGGTCGGTCGCGCCGGTGCCCTGCGCGCTGGCGACGGCTCTCACCGCCGCATCGCGCGCAGCCGACAATTCGGTTGCCTTCTCCAGCCCGCCCTGCGCGAGTTGCTCGGAGGCCTGGTTGATACCGCGCTGGATGTCCTCGATCGCGGTCGGCAACGTGGAGACCGCCTTACGGATATCGCTGGCCGCGCTGTCGACAGCATCGAGCATCGTATTGGCTTGCTGCAGAGCCGATTCCGCACCGCGCACACAATCGACCAGTTCGTCCACCTCGCCGGCCACCGGCTTGGCTGACAGCTCACGGCCGCGGGTGATCGACTTGTCAGCGAACTCGACCCGCTCGCGCGCGGCATTGACGTTGCGCGCCACCGACGCCAGCGCCGACTCGTCGAACTCGGTGCGCAACTGAGCTATTTTCTGATCGGAGGGCTCCAGTCGGGCGGTCACGGTGACCAACTGCTGGGTGAGAGTGTCCAGCCGCTCGGGGGCGTTGAAGACCAGATCGCGCATCTGATGGAAGGCCGTGGTTTGGGTTTCCAGTTCCCTGTTGGCCTTAGCCGCTGACACCACCACTCTGGTCAGCAGATCGCGGCGCTCGGGCAGCGGTTCGGGAACGTCGTCGTCCAACTTCTGGCGTACTGCGAAGGCCTGCTTGAGGGTGGTCCGGGCACTGTCCACCGCGGCGGCGAACGGCGCCGTCTGGGACTCGCCGAACTCCTCGACCGCCAGCACCAACTCGTTGGCACTGGTGCGCACGGCATTGTCTACCTCGACCACGATCGACTTCGACAGGTCATCGAGCGCACCGATCGGCACGGACGCCAACGCGGCCGGATCGGTGGGGTCGACGTTCTTGGCAGCCACGACGTCAGCCTCGTGGCGCTTGGCCCGCCGCCGTCGGCTCCGGAGCATCAGCGCTGCGATCACCAGCAGGCCGATGCCGACGATCACCAGCATCGGGATCAGTGACAGGCCGCCGCCCTTGCCGCCACTTTTGTTGAGGTTCGTCAGCCCGGTGGCGGCCGCGGTCGCCGCGCCGGTCCAGTCCTTATTGCGCAGAGCCGGCTCGATGCTGTCGCGCCGGATGGCATCGACCTGTGTCGACTTGCCTCCGGATGCGGCGGGCGAGACCAGAAAGGCATACGAGCGCTGGCTTGGATCCGTGGCGACCGCCAGGATGGCATCCTCGTTGCCCAGATCGCTGATCTTCTGGGTCTGCTGGGCCCAGCCCACCGCGCCCTGCGGTGCGAACGACTCGACGAACACCACCCACAGCCGCACATGCCGCTCGCTGTAGAGCTGGTCCACCGCCTTCTGCACTTCCGCCTGCTGGCGGTCGCTGAGTACGCCGGCGTTGTCGGTGACGTAGTCGGGCAGCCGGAACGGCGGCTCGGCCGCCGCTGACGGGGCCAGCAGCGTGATGGCGAGCAGGATGGTCGCGAGCAGACTGAGCAGACGGTGCGTGCGCATGACCGCCAATGTAGTAGCTCCGGGCCGGTTGCCAGCAAAACTTCGTCCTGATCCGGTTCCAGCTGCGTACTGGCAGACTATGCGGCGGTGACGACGATGGTGACGACGAATCAGCGAGACCGTTACGGCGAGGCCGATCGTGAGCGCCTGGTGGCCGAGCCGGCGAAAGTCGCTGCCCTGCCCGGAACTGATACCGAGCACCGCACGGACTTCGCCCGCGATCGGGCCCGGGTACTGCACAGTGCGGCATTTCGCCGACTGGCCGACAAGACCCAGGTGGTCGGACCGCGGGAGAGCGACAACCCACGCACCCGGTTGACCCATTCGCTGGAGGTCGCCCAGATTGGTCGCGGTATGGCTGTCCCACTGGGATGTGATCCCGATCTGGTGGACATGGCCGGGCTTGCCCATGACATCGGCCATCCGCCGTACGGGCACAACGGCGAACGGGCACTGGATGAGTTCGCTACCGGATGCGGCGGATTCGAAGGTAACGCCCAGAACTTCCGGATCCTGACCCGACTGGAGCCGAAAGTGCTTGACGACCAGGGGGTTCGGAGTGTCGGCCTCAATCTGACCCGGGCTGGACTCGACGCCGTCACCAAGTATCCGTGGCGGCGCGGGGAGCGCGGCCGCAAGTTCGGCTTCTACGCCGATGATCTGGATTTCGCCGACTGGATGCGAGCCAGCGCACCGCCGCAGCAGCCCTGTCTGGAGGCGCAGGTCATGGACTGGGCCGACGACGTCGCCTACTCGGTGCACGATGTCGAGGACGGGGTGATCTCCGGTCGCATTGATCTGCGGGTGCTGGCCGACGCCGATGCCGCCACCGCACTGGCTCGACTGGGGGCCGCGACCGACGGTCTCGGGCCGACAGTCGGCGAGCTGGAGGCCGCCGCGGCGAGGCTGTCGGAACTGCCGGTGGTCGGCGGCTTCGGTGGCTATGACGCAACGCTGGCGGCGTCGGTCGCGCTCAAACGGCTGACCAGTGAACTGGTGGGCCGGTTCGCCTCCGCGGCCATCGCCGAGACCCGCCGATTCGCCGGTGCCCGGCCGATTGCTCGCTACCAGGCGAATCTGGCGGTGCCGGCGGCGGTGCGAGCTGAGGTGACGGTGCTCAAGACGCTGGCCCTGCAGTTCATCATGTCCGACCCCCGGCATCTGGAACTGCAGGCGGTGCAACGGGCGCGGATCCATCAGGTGGCGCAGTGGCTGTTGGCTGGCGCTCCGGCCACCCTCGACGCCCTGCTGGTTCCGGCGTTCAGCGCTGCCGCCGACGACGGCGCCCGGATGCGGGTGATCGTCGACCAGATCGCCTCGTACACCGAGGGCCGATTGGAGCGCATTCAGGCTGTCGATGTCGACCGGCGGATCTAGCCGGCCGCGCGGATCTAGACTTACCCGGTGACCGGTGCGTTGGGCGGAGGTGGCGGACGCAAGGGCCGCATACCCGACACCGATATCACCGCTATCCGGGACAAGGTCCGCATCGAAGACATCGTCGGTGACTACGTGCAACTGCGGCGGGCGGGTGCGGATTCACTCAAGGGGCTGTGCCCCTTCCACGATGAAAAGTCGCCGTCGTTCCACGTCCGCCCGAACCATGGTCACTTTCACTGCTTCGGTTGCGGCGAAGGTGGCGACGTCTACGCATTCATGCAGAAGATGGAACATGTCAGCTTCGTGGAGGCAGTCGAGTTACTGGCCGACCGGATTGGTCACACGGTCAGCTACACCGGTGGCGGCACCAGTGTGCAGCGCGATCGGGGCAGTCGGAGCCGCCTGGTCACCGCCAACGCCGCCGCGCAGGAATTCTATTCCGCCGCATTGGAATCCGACGAGGCCGCACCCGCACGCAAGTACCTGACCGAGCGTAACTTCGACGCCGCCGCAGCGGCCAAGTTCGGCTGTGGCTTCGCACCGTCGGGGTGGGACGCACTCACCAAACACATGATCCGAAAGGGCTTCGAATTCAAGGAGCTTGAAGCGGCCGGTCTGTCCCGGGAGGGTCGCCGCGGCCCGATGGATCGCTTCCACCGGAGACTGCTGTGGCCCATCCGCGGCGCCAGTGGCGAGACGGTGGGTTTCGGTGCCCGGCGCATCTTCGACGACGACCAGATCACCGCCAAGTACGTGAACACGCCTGAAACGGTGCTCTATAAGAAATCCGCGGTGCTCTTCGGGATCGACCTGGCCAAGCGTGATATCGCCAGGGGTCATCAGGCCGTGGTGGTCGAGGGCTACACCGACGTGATGGCCATGCATCTGGCTGGGGTCACCACTGCCGTCGCTTCCTGCGGCACCGCCTTCGGTGACGAGCACCTGTCGATGCTGCGGCGACTGATGATGGACGACAAGTTCTTCCGCGGTGAACTGATCTATGTCTTCGACGGCGACGCGGCCGGACAGGCTGCCGCGCTCAAGGCTTTCGCCGGTGAGCAGAACCTGGCCGGGCAGAGTTTCGTCGCGGTGGCCGCCGACGGCATGGACCCCTGCGATCTGCGCCTTGCCTCCGGTGACGGTGCCCTGCGTGATCTGGTGGCACGGCGCACCCCGCTGTTCGAGTTCGCCATCCGCACCACCCTGGCCGGCTACGACCTCGACAATGCCGAGGGCAGGGTGAGTGCATTGCGCGAGTGCACGCCGATCGTCGCCCAGATCAAGGACCCCACGCTGCGTGACGAGTACGCCCGGCAACTCGCCGGCTGGGTCGGCTGGGCCGACGTCGCCCAGGTTCTCAGCCGGGTCCGGGATGCGGCCGGGCGCAAGCTGAGTCCCCGCGGCACCCGACGGACGAGCGAGGTGCGCCCCACCCAGGTCGCCGGCCGGCCCGACCCGCGGGATCCGACGCTGTGGCCGCAGCGCGAGGCGCTCAAGGCGGCGCTGCAGTACCCGGCGTTAGCCGGCCCGGTGTTCGACTCGCTCACGGTCGAGAGTTTCACCCACCCGGGCTACGCGGCCGTCCGCGGTGCCATCGGTGGCGTCGGCGGCACCTCGGCCGGAGTGACCGGCGCACAGTGGATCGAAACGGTGCGTGAGCAGGCCGGCGCCCCGGCGACCGAAGGCCTGATCACCGAACTCGGTGTGGAGACCATCAACGTCGACGACGAGAAACTGCCCCGCTATATCGGCGGCGTGCTGGCACGCCTGCAGGAGGTGTGGGTAGGCCGGCAGGTCGCCGAGATCAAGTCCAAGCTTCAGCGGATGTCCCCGGTAGAACAGGGCGACGAGTACCACGCTCTATTCGGCGACCTCGTGGCACTCGAGGCCTATCGTCGCAGCCTGCTGGAGCAGGCCAGCGGCGACCACCTCAGTGCGTGAGGGCCGGATACCGGTTATGGTTGAACCGTTGGGCGTCTTCGGAGAAAGGTCAGATATGGCTATTTCGATGAACCGTGTGCGGCGCGTCGCCGTCGCAGGTGCGCTCGCCGCTGCCGCACTGTGCGCGTCTGTCCTGGCCATTGTGGGAGCCTCGGATGCGTCGATCAGCGCGACGAACGGTAGATGCCTTGCGTGGTTCGGCTCCCGCGATGACGGCATCTGCATGGGCTACTCGAATGGCAGCGGTACCACGATCGGCACGCCGGACATCGGCGTGTACGGACCCGGGTATGGGCTCGGTGTCAGCAGCGGACCCTTACTGCCGGGCCAGACGTTCAATCAGGGCATAAGTCCCTAACCGTCCGGTTGGATCACCGTCGTGTCGGCGTCGATCTCGGTCAAAGTCACCATGGTCGGATCGGGCGAGACCCGGTCCGCTATCTTGCGGCGGCCGGCGTCGATCAGCGACTTGGTGGCGGGGCTGCCCGTCACGGCCCGGTAGGTGCCGACGAGCTGCTCGTAGCGTTCGCGGCCAGCCTTGGTTCCCATCACATAGCCCGCCGCAAGCACAGCCAGATACCCGATCACTACGTTCCCTCCACCTCGACGGCTACCACCATCCTGCCTGACGTTCCCCGTGTGCTGTTCGCGCCGCCCGTCTTTGGCGCCGGTCGGTGTCGGTGCGCTACAGTTTTGCTTCGGCCCGCGTTAGCGGACGGTCCCCTGTAGCTCAACTGGCAGAGCTTGCGACTGTTAATCGCACGGTTGATGGTTCGAGTCCATCCGGGGGAGCCACGCCGGAGTAGGCTTCAGCCCAGACGATCACCGACCCCACGGAGGCGCACCGAGATGACCCTTCGGCTCAGAGCGTCCGCGATGTTGTTTGGTGCTGCTGCCGCCGCGATTTACGTCGCGGCCCCCGGGTTGGCCCTTCCCCCCGTGCCCGCCAGTCCCGGCCAGAATTGCGCGGCCGGCTACATGGCCGACCCCAACTCGGGCAACTGCTGGCAGATGACTGGAAGTGGGTCGCCCACCATTGGTGGGGGACCGTGCATGCCGGGCCGGATCGGCACCTGTCTGGGCTACCTGGCGAACAACCCGTACGCTCCGGGCGACACGCTCCCTGACAACAACTGGTGACAGCCAGCGTCAGGATCTGACCTCAGGCCGGGTTAGCCGAGATATCATCGATGAGTCGGCGTAGGACATCCAAGGCCGCCGACAAGATTTCGCGGTCGCCCTCCGACAGTCCCTCGATGCGCGGGTCGATCACCTTCGCGCGATCCGCACGCACCTGCGCGAGCATGTCCGAACCCGTTTTGGTGATGTGGATACGGACCGCGCGGGCGTCGTCCGGGTCGGGTGTGCGCGCCACCAGGCCGGCGCTCTCGAGGCGGCGCACCTGGGTGGTCATCGTCGGCTGCGAGCAGTGGTCTAGGTCGGCGAGATCCGAAATCCGCGCCTTGCCCCGGTCGTCGATGGTGCCCAATAACCTGGCCTGCGCCCACGGCAGTGGCAACCGGATTCGCTGAGTCGCCAACCGGTTGAGCCTCGCCACCGCGGTGAGCAACTCAGATCCGAGGCCGGCGTCGGGCATCTCCGGCATGCCCCGCGTCATGGCGGAGATGTTACATAGAACATCTATGCGCTGGCCCCGTCGGCGAAGTTCCGCCTCGCTGACTGGCAGAATCGGGGAGTGACCTCGACAGGCGGGCGGCCCGCGCGCGCGCTGTCTCCGGTCGAGACGGCCCAGGCCGCCGTGATGGGTGCGCTGAGTTCGGCGCTGGCCATCCTGTCGGTCATCGTTCCGTTCGCCGGTGGGCTCTCACTGCTGGTCACTGTCCCGATGGGACTTCTCGGCTACCGCTACCGATTGCGCGTGCTGCTGGCCGCAACATTTGCGGCGTGCACGGTCAGCTTCCTGATCGCCGGTATCAGCGGCTTCATGGTGGTGCTCAACTGTGCCTACGTCGGCGGCATGACCGGCATCATCAAGCGCCGCGGCGGCGGTATCGCGATGGTCCTGGCGGCGTCGGTGGTCGCCGGTACCGCCCTCGGGCTGTGGATCGTCGGCGTCCTGTTGGTGTTGCACCGGTTGCGTACCGTCACTTTCGAGGCGATCACCGCCAACTTCGACGGTGTGATGGCGGTGATGTCTCAGTTCGAACCGTTCCGTCAGTCCGCTCAGGACACCAGGGCGGTGTTCGATACGGCACTTCAGTATTGGCCGGTGCTGATGGTGGCCTACTCGATTTTCAGCATCGTGCTGGTCTCGCTGGTGGGTTGGTGGGCCCTGTCGCGGGTGCTGGACCGGCTGCGGGGCATCCCCGATGTTCATAAATTGGACGCCCCGGCCGAGGTCGGTCCGGTGGGCCCGGTGCCGGTGGCGCTCACCGGGGCCCGGTTCCGCTATCCCGACGCCGACCATGACGCCCTACGGCCGCTGACCATGACCGTCGACGCCGGCGAACACGTCGCCATCACCGGTGCCAACGGTTCGGGCAAGACCACACTGATGCTGCTGCTGTCCGGGCGCCAACCGACCTCCGGGACCATCACGCGTCCCGGGGCGGTAGGCCTCGGGCAGTTGGGCGGTACCGCGGTTGTCATGCAGCACCCCGAGAGCCAGGTTCTGGGTAGCCGGGTGGCCGATGATGTGGTGTGGGGCTTACCGCCCGGAACCCGCACCGACATCGGGACCCTGCTCGGTGAGGTTGGACTGGCCGGCATGGAGGAGCGCGACACCGGCGGGCTGTCCGGCGGCGAACTCCAACGGCTCGCGGTGGCCGGGGCGCTGGCCCGCCAGCCGTCGATGCTGATCGCCGACGAGATCACCAGCATGGTCGACCAACACGGTCGAGACGGACTCTTGGATGTGCTATCCGGGCTTACCGACCGCCATCGGATGGCACTGGTCCAGATCACCCATTACAACAGTGAGACCGAGATCGCTGACCGCACAGTCAATCTCAGCGACTCAGTAGACAATATGGTCATGGTCGAAGGCGCCGCCGCGCCCGCCCCGACAGTGATCCAGACCTCGCACAGCAGCGTGCCTGTGCTGCAACTCGCAGGCGTCGGCCACGAGTACTTCCGTGGCACACCCTGGGCCAAGACCGCACTGCATGACATCAACTTCACCGTCAACGAGGGCGACGGACTTCTGATCCACGGCGGCAACGGCTCAGGCAAATCCACACTGGCGTGGATCATGGCCGGCCTCATCACGCCGAGCACCGGCACCTGCCTGGTGGCTGGCCGACCTGCCGACGAATGCGTGGGGCAGGCCGCGATCGCGTTCCAGGCGGCCCGTCTGCAACTGTTGAGCAGCCGGGTGGATCTCGAAGTCGCCTCCACTGCAGGGTTTTCCCCGCAAGACACCGATCGGGTCGCGGCAGCCCTGGCGACCGTCGGCCTGGATGGGTCACTGGCCCGTCGACGCGTGGACCAACTCAGCGGCGGGCAGATGCGCAGGGTCGTGATCGCCGGTCTGCTCGCCCGCTCGCCCAGGGCGTTGATCCTCGACGAGCCGCTGGCGGGCCTGGATGCCGTGAGCCGCCGCGGACTGCTGCGGTTGTTGACCGACCTACGCCGCAACACCGGTTTGACGCTGGTGGTCATCTCGCACGACTTCGCCGGTCTAGAGGAACTCTGCCCGCGGATTCTGCACCTCGACAAGGGCACGCAGTTGCCGGTGGCGGCCGCCGTGGAGGGCGCGCTGTGAGAGCCACACGTCAGCGCCGGTCGGTAGTGTTGCTGCGCCCGGTACCGGGTACGTCGGTGATCCACCGACTTTGGGCCGGCACCAAATTGATTGTGGTCTTTGCGGTTTCACTAGTGCTGGCCTTCTATCCCGGCTGGGCTGCCATCGCACTGATGGCGGCACTGGTGGCGGTAACGGTATGGCTGGCCCGGATTCCCCGTGGCGCGGTCCCCTCGCTGCCGTGGTGGCTGTGGCTGCTGGTGCTGCTGGGCTGTGTCACGGCCACCCTCGGTGGTGGGGACCCGGTGTTGCACCTGTGGTCGACCGATCTGGCAGTCGGCGGCCTACTGAAGTTCCTGCGGTTCACCGCGCTGTCGCTCGTTCTGATCGCGCTGGGTGCACTGGTGTCGTGGACCACCAACGTCGCCGATGTCGCGCCCGCGGTGGCCACACTGGGACGGCCGTTTCGCATGTTGCGCATCCCGGTCGACGACTGGGCCGTGGCGTTGGCGCTGGCATTGCGCGCCTTTCCGATGCTGATGGATGAGTTCAGGTTGCTCAATGCGGCCCGGCGTCTGCGGCCGCGACCGGTACTGCCGGACGGTCGGGCCGCCCGCCGGAGGTGGTCGAGCGAGTTGATCGACCTGCTTGCCGCCGGCATCACAGTCGCATTGCGGCGTGCCGATGAGATGGGCGACGCGATCACCGCGCGCGGTGGTACCGGTCAGATCTCGGCCGCACCGTCGCGGCCGCGGGGGGCCGACTGGGTGGCGCTGGGCATCTGCGCAGTGCTCTGCGTGCTGGCGGTCTACCTGGAGATCCGGGGCGTCGGCGGCGGCTAGCCACGGCGGGGCGTTAGCGTTGCGCCGTGACACAACGCGGCGTCGACTCCGACTTCCTGGCCCTGCCACTGCGCGCACTGGCCGATGCCGCGCTCTCGGCAGCCAGGGCGGCTGGCGCCAGTTACGCGGACCTGCGGGTGCATGCGATCACCACCGAGACCGTGCACCTGCGCGACGGTGAACTGGAGTCCGCCGTGCTGGACCGCGAGATCGGCCTCGCGGTGCGGGTCATCGTCAACGGCACCTGGGGCTTCGCCTCGCATGCCGGCCTGAGCCCCGAGGTCGCCGCGGAGTCGGCCCGGCATGCCGTCGGAGTCGCGACGACGTTGGCGGCGCTCAACGCGGAGCGGATCGACCTGGCCGACGAACCCGTCTACGCCGGCGCGGTCTGGGTGTCGGATTACCGCATCGACCCATTCGGCGTTCCCACCGCCGACAAGATCGCCCTGCTGGGGGAGTACTCGCACCGGCTGCTGGCGTCCGACGGTGTAGACCACGTGTCGGCGATGGTGATGAGCGTCAAGGAGCAGACCTTCTACGCCGACACGTTCGGCTCGTCGATCACCCAGCAACGGGTGCGCACCATGCCGGCGTTGGAGGCGGTCGCCGTGGATGCGGCGGCGGGCAGTTTCGAATCGATGCGCACGCTGGCTCCGCCGACCGGCCGCGGCTGGGAGGCGCTGGCCGGTGATGAGGTGTGGGACTGGTCGGGTGAATTGGTCGAACTTCCGGTTCTACTGGCCGAGAAGACCAAAGCGCCCAGCGTGGTGGCCGGTCCGACCGACCTGGTGATCGACCCCACCAATCTGTGGCTGACGATTCATGAGTCCATCGGACATGCCACCGAGTACGACCGGGCGATCGGCTACGAGGCCGCATATGCCGGCACGTCGTTCGCCACGCCGGACAAGCTGAACTCCATGCGCTACGGCTCGCCGGTGATGAATGTCACCGCCGACCGCACCGCGGAATTCGGTTTGGCCACAATCGGATACGACGCCGAAGGCGTGGCTGCCCAGAGTTGGGATCTGGTGCGGGACGGTGTTTTTGTCGGCTATCAACTCGACCGGGTCTTCGCTAAGCGGCTCGGTAGGGACCGTTCTAACGGCTGTTCCTACGCCGACTCACCGCATCACGTTCCGATTCAGCGGATGCCCAACGTGTCACTGCAACCCGGTATCGAGGACCTTAGCACCGCCGATCTGATCAGCCGGGTGGACAGCGGCATCTACATCGTGGGCGACAAGTCGTGGTCAATTGACATGCAGCGCTACAACTTCCAGTTCACCGGCCAACGGTTCTACCGAATCCGTGACGGTCGCCTCGACGGGCAGGTGCGCGACGTCGCCTACCAGGCCACCACCACAGATTTCTGGAACTCCATGGAAGCAGTCGGCGGCACCTCGACGTGGCGACTCGGCGGGGCGTTCAACTGCGGCAAGGCCCAACCGGGCCAGGTGGCTGCCGTCAGCCACGGCTGCCCGTCGGCGCTGTTCCGAAAAGTGAACGTGCTCAACACCGTCGAGGAGTCCGGACGATGAGCGCACTGATCCCTGCGCAGCAGATCGTCGAACTGGCTTTGCAGGCCGCAGCGAAGTCCCGCCGAAGCGACGAGACGATCGTCATCGTCACCGAGGTCGCAGATGCCTCGCTGCGCTGGGCCGGCAACTCCATGACCACCAACGGTGTGTCCATCTCGCGGTCGACATCGGTGATTTCCATTGTGCGCAAAGGTGATTCCGCACATGTCGGGGCGCTGCGCTCCAGTGCGGTTGACGCTTTGGCGATTGCCGATCTTGTCGCTGCCGCCGAGGAGGCCGCCCACGCCGCACCGCAGGCCCGCGACAGCGCGGCACTGCTGACCGGATCCGGGGCTCCACCGGACTATTGGGACACCCCGATCCCGGAGACCGGCGCGCAGGTATTCGGTGACCTCGCCCGTTCGCTGTCGGCTGGCTTCGCCGGCGCCGACCGGCTCTACGGCTATGCGCACCACCTGGTGGAGACGACGTTCCTGGGTACCTCGACCGGACTACGACGCCGCTTCACCCAACCCACCGGCACAGTGGAGATCAACGCCAAACGCGGCGACGCTAGCGCGTGGGCCGGGGTGAGCTCACCCTGGTTCGCCGACGTGCCGACCGATGCACTGCTGGAAGACCTTTCGACGCGGCTGGGGTGGGCGCAGCGCACGGTGGAGTTGCCCGCCGGGCGCTACGAAACCCTGATGCCACCCTCGACCGTGGCGGACATGATGATCTACCTCGGCTGGTCCATGGACGGCCGCGGCGCACAGGAAGGCCGCACCGCACTGTCGGCGCCCGGCGGCGGAACGCGGGTGGGGGAGAAGCTCACCGACCTTCCGCTGACGATGTACTCCGATCCGTTTGCGCCCGGCCAGGAGTGCGCGCCGTTCGTGCATACCGCGTCGGGGTCGGACCGGATCTCACTGTTCGACAACGGCATGGACATCGACCGGGTGGATTGGATCCGAGAGGGCACCATCGCCGCGCTGACCTACCCGCGGGCCGCGGCCGCCGAATTCGGAACCAATCCCGCGGTGCCCGCCGACAACCTGCTGATGACCGGTGGCACCGCGTCGCTGGCCGAGATGGTCGCGGCCACCGAGCGCGGCCTGTTGTTGACGACGCTGTGGTACATCCGCACCGTCGACCCCACCACGCTGCTGTTGACAGGACTGACCCGTGATGGGGTGTACCTGATTGAGGATGGCAAGGTCACCGTCGCGGTCAACAACTTCCGGTTCAACGAGAGTCCTCTGGACCTTCTGCGCCGGGCCAGCGAGGCCGGTGTCGCCGAGGCGACGCTGCCGCGCGAGTGGGGTGACTGGGCCACCCGAGCGGTGATGCCGACACTGCGGATTCCCGACTTCCATATGTCCTCGGTCAGCCAGGCGCAATAATTGACTGTGCCCGCAGACGAGATCGACACCTGGCTCAGCAGACTGGCGTGGCAATCCCCGGCGGGGCAACAGCGAATAGTCGGACTGATCCGCGCGACGTGTGCGGATGCCGTGTCATTGTCGGCATTGCCGTCCGAACTCGCTGCGGTACAGGCTCAGTCAGACATCGAGACCGTCGTTGCCGATTTCGCCGAGCAGTTCAGCTTCGACGTCTCGATGGTCACCGACGCCCAGCGCGCGGCGCTGACCGGAGCGCTCGGCCGGGATGCGTTCGGTGTGGTCATGCAAATGTACGTCGCCGATTTCCTGCCCCGGGTCGCCGCGGGGCTGACCGCGCTGGGCCTACCCGTGGCCTGGATATCCCCTGATCCGCAATGGGATCCCGAGACCGACGCCTCGGATGTGGTGTTCAACCATCTACTGCCGGGGATCGCGCGCCTGAGATCACTCGATCCCGTCACCACCGAAGTGGTGCGACTCCGCGGTGCCGTTGCGCACAACTGTCGGCTGTGCAAGTCGCTCCGCGACAGCACCGCGCTGGATTCGGGCGGTTCGGAGAGTCTTTACGACGATATCGACCGCTTTCAGGATTCAGAGTCGCTCAGCGACAGCCACAAGGCGGCACTGCGCTATGCCGACGCGCTGATCTGGTCGCCGGCACACATCGATCCCGCCGTTGCTGCCGATGTGCTGCGACACTTCTCCCCGGTCCAGGCCCGCGAGCTGACACTCGACGTGATGCGCAACGCCAGCAACAAGATCGCCGTGGCGCTAAAGGCTGATGCGCCCCGTGTCGAGCAGGGCACAGCTCTGTACTACATCGACGCCGACGGGCAGCCGGTCTACTCCTGATGGCGGTCGGCAGGCTGTCCGAAGTGGTAATCGACTGCCACGACTGTGACTCACTCGCCGAATTCTGGGCCGCGGTGCTGGGCGGCACGAAGGTGCGCGAATCGGCGGAGTGGGTTGCCGTGACTATGGCCGACGGCTCCACGACGGTGTCGTTCCAGCAGGTGCCCGAAGCGAAGGTGGGCAAGAACCGGGTGCATCTCGATGTGCTGGTTACTGATCTCGAGAAGGGTGCTGCGCGGTGCGTCGAACTCGGGGCAACTCAGGTGACCGATCGCCAAGCCGACCCCATCGGGGATTTCATCGTCCTGCTCGATCCCGAGGGAAACGAGTTCTGCGTCGTCACGGACTGAGCCGATACCGGGTCGACTTGTCGGCGGTGCGAGATAGTCTCGGCTGCAGTGCTGGACGGGGAAGGCCAGCGGATCTGGGGGAGGACTCGTGGGGACCATTCGATTGTTATGCGCGGCAGTCGGCGTCGTATTGGGCGTGGCTGGCGCGATGGCGGTACCCGCCTACGCCGGGCCGTACGACCAGATATGCGTGCGACCAGACGGTACGGTCTGCCCGCCGATGCCGCCCGGCTGCGTGCAGGAGAACGGCCTGCCGTGCTCGGGAGCGCTGCCCGATATCAACGCCGCCTGCATGCAGAACCCCGTCGTCTGCCGGTGGATCACCGGGTTCTAGAAGCGCCTTCGCGTATCGTCGTCGTGTTGAACGACCGGGGGCGGTAGCTCAGTTGGTTAGAGCCGCGGACTCATAATCCGTTGGTCGCGGGTTCGAGCCCCGCCCGCCCTACAAAACCGCTGATGAGAGGCTATTTCTGAGCCGAAGCCGGACCGGGTCGGAGAAAAAGGGTCCATTTAAGGCCCACTTTTGACGAAAATTTCCGGGCGTCGCGCCCCAGCCGTCACGGCGCGCTGCATGAGGTCAGCGACCTCCGGATGGAGCTTGTTCCTGGTGATGTAGTGGCGCAGGGTCGTTCCGGTGTCGCTGTGCCCGAGCACGTCGGCGGCAATCGTCGGGTCCGCCGTATCGGCGGTGACCAGGCTGGCCAAGGTCTTACGGAAGCTATGCCCGGTGACTTTCTCCAGAGTCTCCCCGAGATCGCCGCGCACCTGTCTCCACTGCTTGGCTAGGTTGTTGGGATCGCGCAGGCCGCCCAGCGTCGACGGGAAGATCAAATCCATCCCACCGGGCCGCGACTCGGCGGCACGGGCCAAGAGCAACGCGACAGCGAATGGCGGCAGCGAGATAACCGCCGCCGTTCCTTTCTTCGAGTTTTCCGTCGGGGTGAGAAGCAGCCCTTTTCCTGTCGCGCGGACGACTCGGTGGGTGACCGCGATGGTGCCGGCCTCGGCGTCGAAAAGCTGCCACCGGGTACCGACAACTTCCGACACTCGAAGCCCCGTCGCCAGGTGCATCAGGATCGGATCGGTCAGGTCCTTCTTGCGGCACGCCTCGGATTCGGTGATCGCTGCCAGAACAGCTGGGAGATCGGCCACGTCAATGGCCGCTGCGCCGCCCGACGGCTTACCGCCGATCTTCTTTGGTTCGCTGCGGGCAACTGCCAGAAGGGGATTGACGCCTATGGCGCCGTCGCGCACCGCGGTGTCCAACGCCGCGGTCAGCAGTGTGCGTAACTGCTTTGCGGTGGTGTCGCCGTGGTCGGCGCCGACCTGTTTTAGCAGATCCGCCAGCCGGCCTGGTGTCGAG
>Ga0209084_1001718_pt1 | contig 18014 bp, 16 predicted proteins | sample C_130820_MF_Meta_FD_187309 | JGI IMG/M metagenome (GOLD analysis project Ga0209084, IMG submission 187309) | Freshwater microbial communities from Lake Croche, Canada to study carbon cycling - C_130820_MF_MetaG (SPAdes) (version 2) | ecosystem: Environmental > Aquatic > Freshwater > Lake... | reverse complement strand
ACTTCAACTTCCTACTCGCCCAATCCTGGGATGGGATGGTCGCATTCTCACGGAGACGCCATCTTGGATTACAACGCAGCTCGGTCAGGATGCCTACGCTGCTCTTGCTGGGCTAACTGCGCATTCCGCCAAAGAGAAGATTGCTGAACTCTTGCAGCTTTCAGGTGACTTAGTTGGCGAAATTCGACCGATTGTCCATCCCGTGAAGTTCTTTGAAAAGGGCGACAAGCCACTTGAAATCGTGACGACTCGTCAGTGGTACATCCGCAATGGCGGTCGCGATGCAGACTTGCGGGCACAGCTTGTCGAACGTGGACGCCAAATCACTTGGCACCCAGACCATATGAAGGTGCGCTACGAGAACTGGGTTGAAGGGCTTAACGGTGACTGGCTGATTTCACGTCAGCGCTTCTTTGGCGTTCCAGTTCCTGTCTGGTACGCCCTTGATGCGCAAGGTAATCCCATGTGGGATCAGGTACTGACACCAGATGACGCTTTGCTACCGATTGACCCATCAACTGATTGCCCTGCAGGCTACACACCGGAACAGCGCGGAGTCGCTGGTGGCTTCATGGGTGATCCTGATGTGATGGACACCTGGGCAACTTCCTCGCTCACCCCACAGATTGCTGGTGGCTGGAGCATCGATGATGACTTGTGGTCCCGCGTTTGGCCATTCGATGTTCGCCCGCAAGCACACGAAATTATTCGCACATGGTTGTTCAGCACGGTTGTTCGTGCTCACCTTGAAGAAGGTCAATTGCCATGGAAGCATGCCGCGATCAGTGGCTGGATTCTTGATCCTGACCGCAAGAAGATGAGTAAATCCAAAGGCAACGTGGTCACGCCGATTGATCTTCTGGATGAACATGGCAGCGATGGTGTTCGTTACTGGGCCGCCAGCGGTCGCCCAGGAACCGACACCGCATTCGATGTTGGCCAGATGAAAATTGGTCGCCGTCTCGCTATGAAGTTACTCAACGCCAGCAAGTTTGTGTTGAGCCAAGGCTTTGCTCCCCCGCATGCCGTTAGCCATGCAATCGACAAGGCAATGCTCGCAAATCTGGCATCAGTTGTTGATGATGCCACCACAGCATTTGAGGCATTTAACTACACCAAGGCACTCGAGGTTACCGAGCAGTTCTTCTGGTCGTTCTGCGATGACCATGTGGAGCTCGTGAAAGATCGCGCATACGGGCTTGCCGGTGAAGAAGAGGCAGCCTCAGCACGTGCAGCCTTGAACGTTGCACTCGAAACTCTGCTCAAGTTGTTTGCGCCGTTCCTTCCATTCGTTACTGAGGAAGTGTGGTCGTGGTGGCAGGATGGCACGGTTCATCAGTCAACCTGGCCAACAAGTGGCGACTTGAATACTGTGATTGGTGATGCCTCAGAAGTTCAGGTTGAACTAGTTGCGCTTGCGGCAGATGCGATCTCACAGTTGCGCAAGGTCAAGAGTGAAGCAAAGGTTTCAATGAAGGCTGGCCTTGAGCAAGTCACATTCTGTGCCACAGCAGCCCACATTGAGCTTTTGCAGCTGGTCGAAATGGATCTTGTCGCAGCTGGTCGTATTGCGGGTGACATCACCTACACAACAACTGATTCTCCACTAGCCGTCACGGCCAACATCATTCCCACTGAGTAAGTCTTTACAAAGAAAGATCCCTGCGCAGAAATGAGTGCGCAGGGATTTTTTAATTCTTTTGTCTATGCGGACTTTTCGCGGCGCACTCGTGTGGGAGCTGGGGCTTCACGAGGAATCAGGGTTGGATTCACATTCTTGCCAACGACGTCAGCATTAATGACAACCCGTGCGATGTCTTCACGACTTGGTACGTCGTACATGACGTTTAGCAGAACTTCTTCCATGATGGCCCGAAGACCACGCGCACCCGTGCCGCGGAGTACTGCTTGAGCAGCAATTGCTTCCAATGCATCTTGAGTAAATTCCAACTCAACACCATCAAGATCAAAGAGTTTTTGGTACTGACGGACGAGAGCGTTCTTTGGCTCGGTCAGGACTTTCACAAGTGCTTCTGAATCAAGTGCGCCAACTGCCGTGAAGACCGGGAGACGACCGATGAATTCTGGAATCATGCCAAACTTCAAAATGTCTTCCGGCATAACGTGAGAGAAAATTTCATTCTCATCAACTGCATCATTTTCAAGTTCCACAGTAAAGCCGAGTGACTTCTTGCCTACCCGCTGACGAATAATGTCGTCAAGGCCAGCGAATGCGCCACCGACAATGAACAGAACGTTCGTTGTATCAATCTGAATGAATTCCTGATGTGGATGCTTGCGACCACCTTGTGGCGGAACGGAAGCAGTGGTGCCTTCAAGAATCTTGAGAAGTGCCTGCTGCACACCCTCACCAGACACATCGCGAGTGATTGACGGGTTCTCACTCTTACGAGCAACTTTGTCGATTTCATCGATGTAGATGATGCCGGTTTCAGCCTTCTTGACGTCGTAGTCAGCAGCCTGAATGAGCTTGAGCAGAATGTTCTCGACATCCTCGCCCACGTAGCCAGCTTCAGTCAGTGCAGTTGCATCCGCAATGGCAAAAGGAACGTTCAGCATGCGAGCCAGTGTCTGCGCGAGCAAAGTCTTGCCAGAACCAGTCGGACCCAGAAGCAGGATATTCGACTTGGCTAGTTCAACACCTTCATCGCGACTACCAGCGGCAGCGCCGGCCTGAACACGCTTGTAATGGTTGTACACCGCTACAGACATTGCCTTCTTAGCGGCATCTTGACCTATGACGTACTGATCAAGGAAAGAGTAAATTTCACGAGGCTTAGGAAGTTCCTCCCAATCGAGCTTTACCGATTCACCAAGTTCTTCTTCGATGATTTCATTGCAAAGGTCGATGCACTCATCACAAATGTAAACAGTTGGTCCAGCAATAAGTTTCTTAACTTGCTTTTGACTCTTGCCACAAAATGAGCATTTCAACAGGTCGCCACCAGCGATTGATGCCATGGTGTCTACCTCCCGGGGAATAAGTGTCGAACAAACCAACGACGTTTAATCAAACTACCTTGAAAGTAAGACATTCTCTTGATGAAACGCGCAAACGGCATTTACGACTGGACAAAAAACGAAGTGCGAGACGACTGAACGCCTCGCACTTTGTCTGGAAAACTAATTACACAAGTGGAACTCGTGAAGTCAGAACCTGATCGATAATTCCATAATCCTTTGCCATTGGCGCAGTGAGGATCTTGTCCCGCTCAATGTCAATGCGAATTTCTTCTGCGGTACGGCCAGTGTGATGAGCAAAGATGCCTTCCATCTCATCACGCATGCGCATAATTTCCGCAGCCTGAATTTCGATGTCGGAACCCTGACCGCCACCTTCGGTGTATGGCTGATGAATCAGCACGCGAGCGTGCGGAAGTGCGTAACGCTTGCCCGGAGTACCGGCAGCAAGGATTACCGCAGCAGCTGAAGCAGCCTGACCTAGGCACACAGTCTGAACATCACATTTAACAAATTGCATGGTGTCGTAGATAGCGGTCATCGCGGTGTAGGAGCCACCTGGTGAGTTGATGTAGATCTGAATGTCGCGGTCAGAATCAAGTGACTCAAGAACCAACAACTGGGCCATAACATCATCAGCTGACGCGTCATCAATCTGTACACCCAGGAAGATGATGCGCTCTTCAAACAACTTGGCGTATGGGTTGTACTCGCGGACACCCTGTGGAGTGCGCTCGATGTAACTTGGCAAAATGTAACGTGCTTGCGGTGCGTAATCCATGATCAATCCCCTATGCCATTCCGCCGGAACCGGTCACATCGGCCGCATTGCGAACGACGTGATCGACAAATCCGTATTCCTTGGCTTCTTCAGCCGCGAACCAACGGTCACGGTCAGAATCAGCAGTAATTGTTTCCAAAGTCTGACCAGTATGCGAAGCAATCAACTCAGCCATCTTGGTCTTTGTGTACATCATCTGCTCAGCCTGAATCTTGATGTCTGAAGCAGTACCACCGATACCGCCAGATGGCTGATGCATCATGATGCGCGCGTGTGGAAGTGCGTAACGCTTACCTGCGGCACCCGCACACAGAAGGAACTGGCCCATTGAAGCAGCAAGCCCCATAGCAACTGTCGCCACATCGTTCTTAACAAACTGCATGGTGTCGTAGATCGCCATACCCGCGCTGACCGACCCACCAGGTGAGTTGATGTACAGGAAGATATCCTTCTCCGGATCATCTGCCGCTAGTAGCAAAATCTGCGCACAGATGGCATTGGCCATCTCATCCGCAACCTGCGTACCCAAAAAGATAATGCGCTCACGGAGCAGGCGCTGATAAACCGAATCATCAAAACCAGCACCAGACGGCGACGAGCCACGTGCCTCGGGTGAATACAACCCTGGGACTTCAATTCCACTCACGAGAACTCCTTGTGTCCTAGCAGCGTGATTCCTTATCCCCCAAATAGCGAGGTTTGAATCACTTTCTCAATACTTAGACACTAACGCTTAGACCGACAATCTGTACGGGCGACCTCGGAATGTTCGCTCAGGGCATCATCACAATGAAGAAGCGAGCCACCACAGTGACTCGCTTCTTCAAAAACCTGACTATTCGTCAGCTTCACGGTGTTCACTCGCTTCGAACCTGACTATTCGTCAGCTTCGAAGTTTTCCTCATCGGAACTAGCATCGAAATCATCATCAAAGTCTTCGATCGTGGGATCGCCACGAAGTACGGACTCAAGATCAATCTTGTTGCCATTCATGTCAACAACAGCAACCTGCTCAAGAACAAGTGAGAGAGCCTTAACGCGACGAACTTCCGCAATAGCACCCTGAATCTGGCCAGCCTGAACGAGCTCATTTGCGAAAGCATCTGGTGCCATGTTGTAGCGCTGAGCTTCGTTTACTAGCCATTCGGAAAGTTCAGCATCGTTAACCTGAACGTTCTCAGTCTCAACAATCTTGTCGAGAATCAAACGGCTCTTTACGCCAGCACGAGCATTAGTCTCAAACTCTTCTTTGTGAGCGTCATCGCCGTGTCCATCACCAAAGTGCGCGTCAATTTCTTCCTGAACAACGCCCTGCGGAACCTCAACGCGAATGGCTTCCATCAACGCATCATGCGCACGGTCGCGAGCTTGGTAAGCCTGCTCAACCAAACGGACACGTCCAAGACGCGTGCGCACATCTTCACGAAGTTCGTCAATGGTGTCGAACTCGCTTGCAAGCTGTGCGAAGTCGTCATCGGCAGCCGGAAGTTCACGCTCGCGAACTTCCTTGACAGTTGCCGAAACGATGATTGACTTGCCAGCCCACTCGCCACCCTCAGGAGTGAAAACAAAATCGCGAACTTCATCAGCCTTCGCGCCACGAACAGCATCATCAAAGCCGGGAACCATGCCGTCAGAACCAAGTTCGTAACTCAATGCAGACGCAGTGACATCCGGAACTTCAACTCCATCATGGGTGCCAGCAAGATCAATCAAGATAACATCGCCATCTTTGGATGCACGCTCAACAGTCTTCAGTGAACCAAAACGACCACGCAGACCAGTCAGTTGTTCTTCAACCTGCTCGTCATCAACTTCAGCATTGTCGACAACAACCTTCATCGATGAGAAGTCAGGAAGATCAAACTCTGGGCGAATGTCGAGTTCTGCAGTGTAAATCAGACCCGCTTCTTCATCCAGTGTGGTGACGTCAACATCTGGACGGCCAAGCTGAACAATCTCGTTCTCAATTAGTGCTTCAGCAAGTGTTGAAGGGATGGCGTCATTGACTGCTTCTTCAAGAACAGCAGCACGACCAAAACGCTGATCAATGATGCGTGAAGGAATCTTGCCCTTACGGAAACCTGGAATGTTTACCTGAGAAGCGATGCGCGTGTAAGCGGAATCAATACTCGGTTGCAAATCAGCAAAAGAAACTTCAACAGTTAATTTCACGCGGGTAGGGGAAAGATTTTCGACGGTGCTCTTCACGACTCTCCTAATAGAAGTGGAGCCCGCCCCCGAAGGGACGGACTACACGGTTTCTAGAGTCGGGGCGGAGAGACTCGAACTCTCGGTCTCCTGCTCCCAAAGCAGGCGCGCTAGCCACTACGCTACGCCCCGATCTGACCCCTAGGAGTCTAGCGCGAAACCATGCGATAGTCTAAATCGAGTTCAGAGGAAACTTTGTTCACGCGGGTGTAGCTCAATGGTAGAGCCCCAGCCTTCCAAGCTGGCCATGCCGGTTCGATCCCGGTCACCCGCTCACTTCGGTCACACGCAGATTTTGTTCGCTTAGTGCCCGAGCTCGAACCTTCGCTTCGCCAAAATACATTTCATCTCATCACAAAAGATGAGAGGCATGGTCACCCGCTCACACAAGAAATCGCGCAACCAACTAAAACGAATTAACGCTCGTTCTCAAACTGCATGATCTGTCCAATACGACGAACGTGACGATCAGCGTTAGTGAAATCAGTCGTTAAGAATGCGTCAATAATTTGGAAAGCATCCTCTTGCGAATGCTGTCGAGCGCCGATGCCTACAACGTTTGCATCGTTGTGTTCGCGAGCAAGTTTTGCGGTTTCGACACTCCAAGCCAATGCTGCACGAACACCAGGCACTTTGTTGGCTGAAATTTGTTCGCCATTGCCCGAGCCACCGAAGACGACACCGAGTGAGCCGGGCTCAGCAGCTACAGCTTGTGCAGCGGCAATGCAGAACTGCGGGTAGTCATCTTCCGCGTCGTACTCATAGGCTCCATGATCTACAACTTCGTAACCCATAGAAGCCAAGTGCTCAGTCAGTGCATCTTTGAATTCCAGACCAGCATGATCGGTGGCTAAATGTACGCGCATGTTTCTATCTTTCCTGTTCCCACAACTCGGAGAGAAATCTAATCGAAAATTGGTCCGCGAGTGCGAGTGCGCTTGAGTTCGAAGAAGCCATCCGTGCCTGCGACTAGAACAACGCCATCCCACAACTTGCCGGCTGCTTCACCACGCGGAATCGGGGAAACGACTGGCCCAAAGAATGCCACGTCGCCGACGTGAATCACCGGAGTGCCAACATCCATACCAACTGGATCCATACCTGCGTGATGGCTAAGCTTCAATGCCTCATCATGATCAGTCGTCAACGCTGCATCAGCTAGTTCTGGTTCCAAACCACATTCAGCAAGTGCCTCAGCAATCACTGGTGCGTAATCATCTCCACGCTTTTGCTCATGAATGCGAGTTCCAAGCGCTGTATAAAGTGGTCCAACTACTTTGTCGCCATGCTTTTGTTGTGCCGCAATAACAACTCGAACCGGTCCCCAAGCACGCTGCATCAGCTCGACATACTTCTCCGACAAATCACGACCCTCATTGAGAACCGCAAGAGACATCACGTGCCAGCGCGTTTCAACAGCTCGAACTTGTTCTACTTCTAGCATCCAACGCGAAGCAATCCACGCCCATGGGCAAATCGGATCGAACCAAAAATCGGCGGTTTCTACAACATCACTCATAAGATAACCCTAGCCCTATCGAGACAAACCACGGGTGAAAGTGTCAGGATGTACCCACGCTTATTTTGCCCCCACAGGAGTAACCATGTCTGGAACCAATATCACCCGTTCGGAAGCAACTCTTCGTTCCACAGTTGTCTCTGACCCTACGTATGTAATTGAGCTGGATTTGACCGGTCGCCCGGACACTTTCCCATCGAAGACGAAGGTCACATTCAACGCACAAGCAGGTGCATCAACATGGATTGACTTCATCTCTCCGAAGGTTGAATCCATCACTCTGAACGGTCAGTCGGTCGACCTCTCGGCCCACGATGGTTTCCGCATAGCACTTGACGGACTTGCCGAGAGCAATGTGCTTGAGGTTGTTGGACAGGGCGAGTACATGCACACCGGCGAAGGCCTACACCGCTTCATTGATCCAGTGGATGATGAAGTGTATTTGTACAGCCAGTTTGAAATCGCTGATGCTCGTCGCGTTTACGTATGTTTTGACCAGCCTGATTTGAAGGGAACATTCCAGTTCACGGTTACTGCTCCTGACCATTGGAATGTCACAAGCAACTCAGCCACTCCAACACCTGTGCCTGCCAGCGATGGCGCTGCTGTCTGGAACTTCGCACCCACACTTTCAATGTCTCCTTACATCACAGCCATCGTGGCCGGCCCATACTTTGAGGTTCGTGATGAGTACGTCGGTGAATTTGGTACCTACCCACTTGGCTTGTTCTGCCGCGCATCACTAGCAGAGTTCCTAGACAAAGATGACTTGTTCGAGGTCACAAAGCAGGGCTTCGCATACTTTGAGAAGGCATTCCAAACTGGCTACCCATTTGGCAAGTATGACCAACTCTTTGTGCCTGAATTCAACGCTGGCGCTATGGAAAATGCTGGCGCAGTCACACACCACGAAGATTACGTATTCCGTTCCAAGGTAACTCGCTCTGCATACGAACAGCGTGCCAATACGGTGCTTCACGAATTGGCGCACATGTGGTTTGGCGATCTTGTCACCATGAAGTGGTGGGATGACCTATGGCTAAATGAGAGCTTCGCAGAATGGGCTGCCCATCAGGCAAGCGCGGTTGCCACAAAGTACACCGAAGCTTGGACCAACTTCGTCAACCAGCGCAAGGCTTGGGGCTACCGTCAAGATCAGTTGCCAACTACTCACCCGATTGTTGCTGACATGGTTGATCTCGATGCAGTTGAAGTCAACTTCGATGGCATTACCTACGCAAAGGGCGCTTCAACCTTGCGCCAGTTGGTTGCTTGGGTTGGCGAAGAGCAGTTCTTCGCTGGTATCCGTCAGTACTTCAACAAGCATGCCTGGGGCAACACCGAATTGAAGGACCTACTCGTTGAACTTGAAGCCGCGAGCGGTCGCGACTTGAAGGATTGGACTTCACGCTGGCTGGAGACAGCTGGCGTTAATACCTTGCGCCCTGAGATTGCCGTGGCCGATGGCACATACGCCTCAGTCGCCATACATCAGGAACCACCAGTTGCACCAGAAGGTGTGTCACAGATTCTTCGTCCGCACCGCATTCGAGTTGGCCTCTACAACCTCGTTGGCGACACAGTTGAGCGCACTCACTCTGTTGAAATCGATGTCGATGGACCATTGACAGAGGTTCCCGAACTTGCAGGTCTACCGGTTGCTGACCTTCTACTGCTCAATGACGATGGACTGAACTTCGTGAAGATTCGTCTCGACCAAGATTCACTGAAGTTTGCGGTTGAGCATTTGGGTAGCGTGACCAATAGCGTCACTCGTGCACTCATTTGGGGCGCGGCTTGGGATATGGCTCGTGATGCTGAAATGCCAGCCGGTGCCTATGTAGAACTAGTAAAGAATGCCAACTTGCTCGGCATGGAAGTTGGCGTTGCCCAGCAGATTCTTATGCAGGCTCGTTCTGCCATTGAACAGTTCGGTGCACCAGAAAAGCGTGCTGGCTATCGTGACTCTCTGTTGTCTGCATTACAAGCGCAGCTTCCGCAGGTGGAAGCTGGTGGCGATCATCAACTCGCACTTGTGCGCAACATCGCAGCCCTTGCCCGCACTGACGAGCATGCAGCACTTCTTGCAGACTGGCTAGATGGCGTAAATACGCCTGATGGTCTTGCTGTTGATACTGATCTGCGTTGGTCACTGCTGACCCGCCTGATTGCACTGGGTGCAGTTGAGCCTTCAGCAATTGATGCAGAACTGGAACGTGACAACACTTCAGGCGGTCAGCGTCAGGCAGCCATGGCCCGTTCCAGTGTTCCTACTGCCGAAGCAAAAGAGCAGGCATGGAAGGCAACTGTTGAATCTGATGAATTGCCTAATGCACTTTTGAATGCCACCATTGGCGGTTTCTCGCAACCAGAACATCGCGACTTGTTGGCACCATACGTTGATCGCTACTTTGCTGTACTTCCTGGAATTTGGAAGTCTCGCACCAATCAGACTGCTCAAGCTTTGACGTCGGGATTGTTCCCATCACTACTGGCATCGACGGAAATCTTGGCAAAGGCCGATGCATTCTTGGCGACTGACACTGATTCAGGATCAACGAGACTCATTCGCGAGCTCCGCGACAACGTTGCTCGTTCGCTACGCGGTCAGGAATTAGATAGTTAGTATTCGATTCGCGCGCGAAGTGACTTACCCTCGTCTTCGCGCGCGGTCGGATCGTCTAGAAATCCACCTGTGGTTGCGGCGCGAGCTGATTTCATCCATCCAGGCGCAAGCACAACAAGCGTAATCAGCCCAGAGATGGCGATCGGCAACAAGACGAAAAGCAAAATTGCGCGGGTGGCTCCCATGCCAGTACCGGGTTGATCACCATCATCACGATGATCTCCGGCGAGTGCTGGAATCGCGGTTGATGCAGTAATCACGAGTACTGATGTGCAAGTGGTAAATGCTTGCTTGAAATTTCTGGTCACAGCAACAGTGTATGCGCCTCAGAGCCAGAGGAAGAACTCGGCGCATGCAGGCATTGGACTGCGAGCAAGCAGTATTTGTCCCACACTTAAGTCATGAGCAAACTCTGTCTTGTTACCGGTGCGACCGGATATGTCGGAGGACGACTGATTCCTCGGTTGCTTGACGCTGGGTTCCAAGTGCGTGTCTTGGTCCGACATCCCGAACGCATTGCCCAAATGCCATGGCATGACCAGGTAGAAATCATTACTGGTGATGCCAACGATGTTGGAGTTGCGACGCAGGCATTGGCTGGAGTCGATGTCGCCTACTACATGATTCACTCAATCGGAGTCTCCGGAGACTTTGAAGAACACGAGCGCATCACCGCCAAAACATTTGCTGAGGCTGCCCTTGCCAACAAGGTCAGTCGAATCGTTTATCTCGGAGGGCTGGCGAATGACCCACATTTGTCGCCGCACTTGCGCTCCCGCGCTGAAGTGGGAAGCATTTTCATTAACTCAGGCGTACCCACAATTGCATTCGGTGCGGCCGTAATTATTGGCTCTGGCAGCTTGTCCTTTGAGATGCTGCGCTATCTCACTGAGCGTCTCCCAGCAATGATTACTCCGCGATGGGTTCGGACTCGCATTCAACCAATAGCCATTCGCGATGTTCTGCGGTACCTACTTCTTGCTGCAGACTTGCCCGAAGGTCTCAATCGCACATTCGACATCGGTGGACCTGATGTGCTGACTTATGAAGAGATGATGCAGGGCTATGCCAAAGTGGCTGACCTACCTAGACGCATCATCTTGCCGATTAACTTTCTCTCTCCTGGCCTGTCATCACGATGGATTGGCCTCGTTACGCCAGTTCCCAAAAGTATTGCTCGACCACTTGTCGACAGTTTGAAATCTGAAGTTGTCTGTATCGAACACGACATCAAGCAATACATTCCTGATCCACCCGAAGGTTTGCTGCATTTCGATGAAGCGGTATCTAGGGCACTTGGTCGCATTCGTGAGGCAAACGTCGCTACTCGATGGACTTCTGCATCAGTACCTGGAGCCCCGAGTGATCCTTTGCCCACAGACCCTGAATGGGCCGGTGGCTCGCTCTACACCGACGTGCGCGAGGCACCAGCACATTCCAGCGCAGAGTCGCTGTGGAATGTCATTGAACGCATTGGTGGCCAGAACGGTTGGTATTCATTCCCACTCGCTTGGGAAACCCGAGGTTTCTTGGATCGCCTGACGGGTGGTCCCGGGCTACGACGTGGTCGGCGTGATCCATTCCATCTGATTGCTGGTGAAACAGTTGATTTCTGGCGCGTTGAGGAATGTGACCGCGGCCATCTGCTGCGCCTGCGCGCTGAGATGAAACTACCTGGACTTGCTTGGCTCGAACTTGCCGTCACTAAGGATGAGGCAGGGCAAGTGGTTTATCGTCAACGTGCGATCTACCACCCCAAGGGCTTATTCGGTCACATCTACTGGTGGTCGGTCTGGCCATTCCATGGAATTGTCTTTGGTTCAATGGTGAAAAACATTACCGCCGCAGCTCGTGCACTCGATGAGGCTGCACAAACCCCTAGCCACTGAACTTCTTCAAGTAGCCATCACACACAATAGAGACGTGGATCAAAGTTTCTATGACGCGGTTGGTGGCGCTCAGTTTTTCGCCGACCTAGTTGAAGGCTTTTATGAAGGTGTTGAGACTGATCCGGTTCTGCGCCCGATGTATCCCGATGGAGATCTCACTGATGCCGGTCGACACCTGACAATGTTCTTTGAACAATATTGGGGCGGGCCAAAAACTTATCAAGAAGTGCGGGGTCATCCGAGGCTCCGAATGCGTCATGCAGAGTTCGTCATAGATTCTGATGCCCGCGATCGCTGGGTCACTCACATGAAGGCTTCACTAGATGGCCTGGAACTTGAACCGCACCTGCGGGATGAACTCTGGGCGTATCTCGTTTCGGCTGCTGAGTTCCTGATCAACTCCCCCGCAAAGTAAGCGGCCTCCAAAACTTTTATCTCAACATTCGGACCCGTAAACCGTTTCACAGAACTCATTCGGAATAATAGACGCATGAGAAATGCGTCACAGTGGTGGAAAGAAGCAGTCGTTTACCAGATTTACCCTCGCTCGTTTGCTGATGCAAATGGTGATGGAATCGGCGACATCAACGGAATGCGCAAGCAGGTTCCGTACTTAGCCAAACTTGGTGTTGACGCACTCTGGCTGAGCCCACACTACGTCTCCCCGATGCTTGATGCTGGCTACGACGTAGCCGACTACCGCGATGTCGACCCGATCTTCGGTACCCTCGCTGACTTTGAAGCACTCATTGAAGAAACACATGCGGCCGGAATGCGCATCATGTGTGACATCGTGCCTAACCACACCTCGTGGGAGCACGCATGGTTTGTTGAAGCAATGGCCCATGCGGTTGAGAACGATGCAACTGTTCCAGCCAAGGCTCGCTATGCCGATGGCCCATGGGCACGCTACCACCTGCTCCGTGGACAGGCTGATGGCACTTTGCCACCAAACAACTGGATCAGCATTTTCGGTGGGCCAGCCTGGGATGAAATTAAGGATGCTGATGGCAATGGCACCGGCTGGTGGTACTTGCACATCTTTGACAAGTCGCAGCCTGATCTGGATTGGGACAATGAGGAAGTTCAAGCGGAATTCCGCGGACATCTTCGCTTCTGGTTTGATCGCGGTGTCGATGGATTGCGTATTGACGTTGCTCATGGTCTAGCAAAGGCTGACGGATACCCAGATTGCCCGGACATGAAAGACGGCGATCCAAGCCACATGAATCCGTATTGGGATCAGGACGGCGTGCATGACATTTGGCGTCAGTGGCGTGAAGTCGCCGACGAATATGACCCTGCTCGAATCTTTGTGGGTGAAATTTGGGTCGGACCAGCTGCACGTTCAGCCCGCTATCTCCGCTCTGATGAATTGCACACTGGTTTTAACTTCGGCTACATGACTGCGCCTTGGGAAGCTGAGGAAATCCGCAAGAATATTGACGATTGCTTGCGCGAAAATGCTGTGATGGATGCCCCTGCAACGTGGGTGCTAGAGAATCACGACTGCTGGCGTGTAGCTACTCGTCTCGCGCCGATTATTGGACAGGACAAGAAGTCGAAGGCTGAGTCAGGCGAGTTGGACCTCGCAAAGACTGTTGACTGGAAGGCACCGCGCGATCTTGTCGTCGGTCGTGAGCGTGCGCGGGCAGCCATGCTTACCATGCTGGCTTTGCCGGGCAGTAGCTACATCTACAACGGCCAAGAACTTGGTCTTGAAGAAGTGTTTGATATTCCTGGCGAAATGCGTCAAGACCCTGCATTCCACAACACCAACGGTGAGAGCCTCGGACGTGATGGTTGCCGCGTGCCATTGCCATGGGGTACAGATTCAGCATCATTTGGCTTCAATGACAATGACAAGTTGTGGTTGCCTCAGCCAGCGGGCTGGAAAGACCTCGCCGCGAGCGTTCAAGATGCAGACAAGGACAGCATGCTGAACCTGACGCGTGCTGCACTGAAGTTGCGCCATGAAGAGCCTGCTCTTGGTGGGGTTACTGATGCCGCGCCTGCTTTGGCTTGGAAGCGTTCACGAAAGTCCGTGCTGAACTTTGTTCGTCCAGCCCGCGATGGTGCTCGAGCGATTCGTTGTGTCATGAATCTGGGCGATAAGCCGGTGGCCCTCGGTCGCCATGACGGCGTGATTCTCGAGAGTTCTCCAGGTGCCGTCAGTAATGACGAACTTGCGCCAAATACCAGCGTGTGGTTGTGGGCTTAATCCGCTTGGATTGACAGCAAGTACTCGCGCAAATCGGCGGGGATTCGGCACGGAGTGTTAGTGACTTGGTTGAATGTGACCATGTTGGTTTTTGCTCGCATGTGAACGGTGTCCCCGTTGCGCAACTCATAGCCGACGGTGTAGGTCGCGTTGCCCACGCGTTCGACCCACAGATGCATGTGCACTGGTTCCGATTGATAAACCAGTGGCGCAAGATAATCGATCTCGTTGCGTGCAACTACATGGCTCTCTTCAAGGTTGTTTGGAGTCATCCCCTCTTGAGCCATCAGCTGCACTCGCGACTGTTCCATATATTGAACATAGGCCACATTGTTGATGTGACCGTAAATGTCCATGTCACCCCACCGCAGGTGAAGCGGAACCACGATTTGAGTCATGGCTAGCCGCGGGTGAGCTTGCGATAGGTCGCACGGTGTGGACGCGCAGCCTCTGGACCCAGACGATCAAGCTTGTTCTTCTCGTAAGACTCGAAGTTGCCTTCGAACCAGAACCATTGTGAGTCGCCTTCGTAAGCCAAAATATGTGTCGCAATCCGGTCGAGGAACCAACGATCGTGCGATGTGATGACCGCGCAACCCGGGAACTCAAGAAGAGCGTTTTCTAAACTGCCTAGTGTTTCAACATCAAGGTCATTTGTTGGTTCATCGAGGAGCAACACGTTGCCACCTTGCTTGAGCGTGAGAGCCAAATTGAGGCGATTGCGCTCACCACCGGAGAGCACACCTGAAGGCTTCTGCTGATCTGGTCCCTTGAATCCAAATGCGCCGACATATGCACGTGATGGCATTTCAACATTGCCCACCTTGATCCAGTCGAGGCCGTCTGAAACAACTTCCCAGACATTCTTACTAGGGTCCAGACCAGCACGGCTCTGATCGACGTAGGAAAGCTTGACGGTTTCACCCACTCGCAGACCACCTTCGTCGGGCAAAGTTGATGCATCTGAGGTGTCGCCTTCGGCCATGGCCACAATCATGCGGAACAACGTGGTCTTACCAACACCGTTAGGACCAATGACACCAACAATGCCGTTGCGTGGAAGTGTGAATGACAGATTGTCCATCAAGAGGCGATCGCCAAAACCCTTAGTGAGCTTGTCAGTTTCGATGACGACGTTACCTAGACGTGGGCCAGGTGGAATCTGAATTTCTTCAAAGTCCAACTTGCGAGTCTTCTCGGCCTCGATGGCCATTTCTTCATAGCGATCAAGACGAGCACGACTCTTGGTCTGGCGAGCCTTGGCATTTGATCGCACCCAGTCAAGTTCTTCAGAGAGACGACGCTGAAGTTTGGCATCCTTAGCGCCTTCAACTTTCAGACGTGCCTGCTTCTTCTCTAGATACGTTGAGTAGTTGCCTTCGTATGGGTAAGCGCGACCGCGGTCGAGTTCCAGAATCCATTCGGCAACATTGTCGAGGAAGTACCTATCGTGCGTGATGGCCACAACAGTTCCTGAGTACTTCTCAAGGTGCTGTTCGAGCCAGTTCACGCTCTCTGCATCAAGGTGGTTGGTGGGTTCATCGAGGAGCAACATGTCGGGCTGCTGAAGTAGCAGCTTGCATAGGGCTACGCGGCGGCGCTCACCACCAGAAAGAACGCTGACATCAGCATCGCCCGCTGGGCAACGAAGTGCATCCATGGCTTGTTCGAGCTGGCTGTCGACATCCCAGGCATTGCGGTGGTCGATCTGCTCCTGCAGCGTTCCCATTTCGGCCATGAGTGCATCAAAGTCTGCATCTGGATCGCCCATCAGCGCAGACACTTCATTGAAGCGAGCAACCATCGCCATGGTCTCGGCCACGCCTTCTTGCACGTTCTCAAGAACAGTCTTGGTCTCATCAAGTTCAGGTTCTTGAGCGAGCATTCCGACTGTGTAGCCGGGGCTGAGCATGGCGTCACCGTTGGAAAGCTTGTCCGTGCCGGCCATGATCTTCAGGAGGCTGGACTTACCAGCACCATTAGGACCAACGACACCAATCTTGGCGCCAGGGAGGAATGACAAGGTGACGTCATCAAGAATGACCTTGTCGCCATGTGCTTTGCGTGCTTTGGAAAGGGTAAAAATGAACTCAGCCATGATGCATAGCCTAACGTGACCTAGCAATTAGGTCGCTGCGCACCGCATACAACAGCGCTCAAATTAGGTAGCATCAGAGTGTGAAACAGTACTTGCGCAAAATGACGGTCAAGTTTGCATTGGCCACGACTACTCTGGCAATCCTGAATGTGCCATTTACCCAGTCCTCTATGGCAAGTCCCAAAATAAGGCCGTGCCTCACGATGGGTAAGGCAGTTACCATAGCTGGCAAACCAGTAGATACGTGTGCGTCTTTTTATCTGAAAGATTCGGCCATCCATGTTGAAAGTGACAGTGCGGCTGCGAGTTACGGCGTCCTCATTGTGTCGCTCACTGAACCTCCGCAAACTGCAGTCATGCTCACTCGCGATGGCACGTCCATTCCAGTTCCCATCGACTTAGTTCCAGTTGCACTTCGTACCGACAAGACTCTTGCGCAGTATCTTTTCCGTGCGGGTTTCCGTAACGGAAAGGTTGATTCGCTCAAGCCATTCCTTTACGTCCCTGCGAGCACTATGGTCAAGCCCTTTGGAAAAATGCAGTTTACTGGTGCGGTCAAGAACATGACACCTACTGATGGAATTGCCCCCAGTGCTTGGATGCGATGGAATTTTTCAAAACTTGATGCAGAGCAAAAAATGCAGGGAACTTTTGCAAATTTGAACTCAGCGATTCGCAGTGGCCCTCTCTTGAAACCAGTAGCCCCTTGCCAAGCGCCTCTGAACCATGGTGTTGTACCCACAGCATGGTACTCACGCACTCTCGGGACTACGCAAGGTCTATCGCTCTACTGGGAGCCAGCCATGCATCGGCCACTGGATTCCGAATTGGTCGTAGTGATGGGTAGCGGTGTGAGTTACATGACTTCCACGCCGAGCATCAATGTTCTGATCAAGAACAAGTTTGATACCGGTCGAGAGTACACATTCAGCATCCATGGCAACCCGATGGGCACTCCGTACCAATTCACAGGATTGTTCGCAGCACAAACACCGGTTCGCTCTTGCAAATTTCAGTAGCAAGCCTGTCGCACTAGGCAACTAGCGGTGGCAGTTGGACTGCCTCAGCCCCTCTGCGGCTACGTTCGAACTGAGCGGTTCCACGACTGAGGTCGTGCCCGATGACATCTGCAGTGATATCTAGTGTCGTTCCACTCTTTCCGTCACGTTCCCATTCGCGCAATGCGAGTCGGCCAGCAACAAAAATTGGGTCGCCTTTGTGAAGGGAGACTGCGCAGTTCTCGGCAACATGACGCCAGCACACTACTGAGAACCAGGTCACTTCCCCATCGATCCAGCGCTGGGATTCGCGATCAAATTTGCGTTCGGTGGCAGCCATGCGAAAACTAGCCACAGGCAAGCCTTCTGCTGTTGTTGTGAAACGGATGTCGGTGGCTACATTGCCGGTAACCATGGTCATTGATGAGTTCATGTTCTCTCCCTGGTGTGAGTATCTGGGAGTCATCTTGCATGAGAGTTGGGGCGTCTGTCATGGGTCATGTTGTGGGCTGGGGACAACTCAAGATTGTGAAGCCAACCAACTACTCGCTGGTGCGTGTGGGCAGTTACACTTGAGAAGTTCTAGCGCCCGTAGCTCAACGGATAGAGCAACAGGTTTCTACCCTGTCGGTTGAAGGTTCGAATCCTTTCGGGCGTGCAAATAACGGACTTTTTTGCCCTGTCGCAAT
>Ga0209084_1001711_pt1 | contig 18060 bp, 14 predicted proteins | sample C_130820_MF_Meta_FD_187309 | JGI IMG/M metagenome (GOLD analysis project Ga0209084, IMG submission 187309) | Freshwater microbial communities from Lake Croche, Canada to study carbon cycling - C_130820_MF_MetaG (SPAdes) (version 2) | ecosystem: Environmental > Aquatic > Freshwater > Lake... | reverse complement strand
CAGCATTCGCAGGCGGCGAAGAAAAACAAGTTTGCACAGATGTAAAAGATGCCAAAGGCAATGTAGTTAAAAAAGCCGACGGTAGTGCAAAGCAAACTTGCAAGACTATCAAAACACACAAGAAAGTCGAAGGTGATGCAGTACCAGACGGCAAGAAGAAATAAAAGGAACTAGTATGCCACAATATTCAGGAAATCTAACCAACACTCCATTAGCCAATAACTTTAACAGAAGCCGTGATGCCATGAGCTCATACGGCACACGTACTTTGATGTTTTATCACATTACTATCACGGGTTACAACATTGACGCTGAACCTGGTTGGAAAGTGGAGCAGAAAGACGTAGAGCCCGGCAATCCAGATTACTATACTAACATTGGCGACAGCCCATATCGTACCGACAGTGAAGAAAGTTACTTGGAAAGCCCAAAGAGTATTGAGTATCCAATACTACGTGGCATCGCCCAAATAGGCGAAATCATGCTTAACGGAGAATTTACTGGCACATCAAGTGGAGGCGGCCATACATATGTCACAGTGGCTTTGAGTATGGACACAGTTGCGGATGGTCACTATCAGTACTTCGCCAGTAATAGCAAGCGTATCAGTGACGCTATTAAGGAAAGCATTGCAGGGTTTGCTCCAAATGCTACCGTTACAGTTGTGCCCAAATTTTTAAGCGGATTAGGTTTTTCAAGTTGGAGTACACCACAGGGTTCTAACGGTTAACGACAAACCAAACTCTTGACAGGCTCCGTTTAAAATAGTATAATTAATACTATTACTGGAGCCTTTTTTACGACTATGACTGATTATTACCAAACACTAGGTGTTGGCGAAAATGCCAGCCCAGATGAAATTAAAAAAGCATACCGAAGCTTGGCCAATAAACACCACCCGGACAAAGGCGGTGATCAAGCCCGATTCAAGGATATTAGTGCCGCTTACGAAAATTTAAGCGACCCACAGAAGAAAGCCGAATACGATCAACAACGAAGGTACGGTGGCGGCCCGCAAGTTCATTTCACAACAGGTGGTGCAAATCCATTTGGTGGAGCATTTGATCCATTTGCTGCAATGTTTAATGCACAAGGACCATTTGGTCATATGTTTGGCGGAGCACACGGACATCCTCATATGAGAAGAAATAGAGATTTAAATATACAATGTGCAATAACATTATTGGATTCGTATACAGGCAAACAATTAGAGGCAAATTTTCAACTGCCAAGTGGGCGGAATCAATCCGTGATGATTACTGTACCTGCTGGAATTACCAACGGTGATACAATTCGATACAATGGATTAGGAGACGATAGTGTTCCCGGTGCACCTAGAGGAAATTTAAATGTAACTGTTATAGTACATGCTGATGTGAATTTTGAAAGGCGCGGTGACGATCTATACACTAACGTAGAAATTTCTCCTATTGAAGCCATAATTGGTTGCAAAAAAACTGTTAGTAATATAACAGGCGAACGTATGGAAATTGAAGTTCGTCCCGGAGTTGAATCTGGTGTTGAGTTTGCCAGCAACGGTAACGGATTTACCAATGTCAATAACCAACGTAGAGGAAAATTTGTAACAGTAGTTAAAATCAAAACACCAAGAATTACTAACTTAGATATTATAGAAGAGTTGAGAATGCTTAACGAAAAAATTAAAAACAATTCAGTCTAATACAATTGACTATTAGTATTTTTTTGTATATAATAAGATAACAATTAAACAGAGGATTTATAATGGTCGAACCGAGTGATAACCTTCAGGCAGTATTTGAAAAAGCAATAGATACAGCCAAAAAACTACATCACGAATATTTAACAATAGAACATTTATTGTTTGCAATGTTATCAGATTCAGCATTTACCGATACCCTACAAGGGTACGGAGCAGATGCTGTAGCATTGAAAAGTAACTTAACAGATTACATACAGAACAAATGTGAAGAAATTACAGTCACAGATGTTGTAGTTAAACCAAAGAAAACTCAAAGTGTAGAACGTGTGCTTAATCGTGCATTTACTCAAGTGCTGTTCAACGGCCGGCAACGAATTGAACCAACAGATATCATGTTGAGTATGATGGCTGAAAAGCGTAGCTGGGCACATTTTTACATCATGCAAGCTAACATTGATAAAGATAAATTTAACGATTATTTGAATAACAGCACTAATGAACAAGAAGATGAATCGCCAACTGACTCACAAGGCGAGAAAGCCTTAAAAGCATTTACAAGTAATCTAAATGATCTTGTTGAAAAACAAAAAGTAGATCCAGTAATTGGGCGCATTGATGAACTGGAAAATATTGCGCTGGCGTTAGGTCGACGTAGTAAGAATAATGTAATCCTTGTAGGAGATCCAGGCGTAGGAAAAACTGCTATAGCAGAAGGTCTTGCGTTTAATATCGTTAATGGTGCAGTTCCAGATTTCCTTAAAGAATACAAAGTATACAGCTTAGACATTAGTGCTATGCTGGCTGGCAGCAAGTATCGTGGAGACTTTGAAGAACGATTTAAACTTGTCATTAAAGCCTTGCAAAAGAAAGGCAAGACTGTGCTGTTTATTGACGAAGCACACATGATTAGCGGTGCTGGCTCTGCGGGAAATAGTGCCAACGATCTTGCTAACATGATGAAACCGGCATTGAGCAAAGGTAACATCAAAGTTATTGCCAGTACCACATGGGAAGAATATCGCAAGCATTTTGAAAAGGATCGTGCGTTGATGCGTCGTTTCCAACGCATTACTGTCGACGAGCCCACTATGGAAGTTACTCGACAAATACTCAAAGGTATTAAGAAATACTATGAAGGATTCCACAAAGTTAAAATCCGTGACGATGCCATTGATGCAGCTATTAAGTTGAGTGTTAAGTATCAAACAGATAAGAAGCTTCCAGACAAGGCTATTGATTTAATTGATGTAGCATGTAGTCGTTTTAATCTCAAACTTGCAGACGAACGTATCATTGGTGAGCGCGAAGTTCAATACGAACTTGCCAAGATGATTCAGATGCCTGAAGAAAAGATTATGGAGACCGAATCCAGCAATCTTGCAACACTACAAGATAATCTGCAAAAAGAAGTTTATGGACAAGACCTTGCTGTTACAGAAATTGTGGATAAAATCATGGTTGCTCAAGCTGGGCTCAAAAGCGAAGGCAAACCTATTGGATCATTTGTGTTCATGGGGCCTACTGGTTGCGGTAAGACCGAAACTGCCAAGTCGCTGGCCAAGCACTTGGGTGTCAAGTTGTTACGCTTTGACATGTCAGAATATCAAGAGAAGCATAGCATCTCCAAGCTAATTGGTAGCCCTCCAGGTTACGTTGGGTTCGAAGAGAACGCTGGATTGTTAATTACACAGATTCAAGAAAATCCAAACGCTGTAGTGTTGTTTGACGAAGTTGAAAAATCGCATCCGGATGTAACATCTGTATTGTTGCAAATGATGGATAATGGATTTATTACTGGATCAAACGGGAAGCAAGCAGATTGCCGAAACATTGTATTAATTTTAACTACTAATGCTGGTGCATCTGATGCTGAAAAGAATAATATTGGATTTGGTAGTCAGGAAAAAGACTATAGCGACAAAGACTTAAAGAAATTCTTTACTCCAGAGTTCCGTAATCGCTTGGATGGTATCATTACTTTCAACAAACTTGCTAAAGAAACAATGACCAAGATTGTTGTTAAGTTTATGGATGAACTACGTGCCCAAGTTAAAGACAAAGGTATCAGAATCAAACTAGATAAGGAAAGTACTAATTGGTTAATTGCCAAGGGGTTTGATCCTAAGATGGGTGCTCGTCCATTACAACGTGTTATTGATAAAGAAATCAAGCGTCCTATGGCTAAATTGATGTTATTTGGTGCGTTGAAAAACGGAGGATCTTTGGCTATTTCTGTCAAGGATGATGCATTGGTACTACTACCTACTCCAAAAGAGATAAAGATGCCTCTACTAACTGTGGATGCACCTACGTCATTAGTCAACATAGATGCATTATAAACTTACTACGAAACTATTCCACAACCGATATCAATACAAAATAGTATCGGTATGTCCAGGTGCGGCATGGTTTCGTAGTGGTGATATAGATAAGACGTTAACTGAACTTGGGCAAGTAAAAATATTTGATACTCAAAAAAGCAGTGGGTGGCGAAGTTCTAATATTCGTTCAAAAGAAGATTTAGAATATGCAGTTAAATTAGCAACAGTAATTTCTACGTTAACAGACATTAGCATACGGGTAGAAAGCCCTTGGCTTACAATCTATAGTAACAGTAAAAACGAAATCGATGCAATTGCAAATATAGATATTGACAAAATCAAGTATATCTCAGAGCCGCCTGCTACCGGAATAAGTGTTGATACAGTCATTATGCCTAAAATGGACTTTGATTTTCGAGTTACTATAGGAAAGACTAATCAACCTAACCCTGCGTTTATTGGCTGGGCTAGCTCTAATAAAAAATGCAAATTAACTAAAAGCTGCATCAGAGAATTAGAAAAACAGCGCAGTTGGGGCGGTTCTCACTTTTATATCACAGGCAATAACAATCTGTTGCTTGCTAAGATGCATTTAGGCGGTAGTATTTCTAAAATAGAACGCATCATTAAAGCATAGTTCGTTGATAAATACTCTAAACCCAATGGAATCCCTTGGGCATGAAACTTGGGCTTAACATGCGTATACGAGAACTACTAGAAAACAATAACTTTAAAGCAGACGATTTCGTTAAGGCAACTGGCGAAAAGCGTGAAATTGACTACGACTTGGTTGAAGATTTGATACATTTCATGCATAACGATGATCATATATATCGTAGACATGTTTACCCTGTGTTAATGAAGTGTATTGACGGCATCAAAGATAAAAAATCTACACATAGCAAAATGTTTGCAGAAGCTATCAAGGAATGCTACAAACTTTATAAGAAAAAATTTCCCATACGCGAATTAGACGACGAACTAAGTGAAGATACTTGTAAACAGGCTTGCACAAAAATGTATGAAGAAGTTAAAGAACATATATCTGCCGGAAAATACAAGGATTAAAAATGTTACTACGTGAATTGTTTAGGACCATTAAAACGCCCTTGTTAGAAGGTGGCGGGAACATCTGGCCTGAAACTGTTGAGTTTTATCCAACTCCTGAGTTAGTGCAGGCATTATTGCATCAAGTTAAAAGTTATTTGAACAAAGCTGGCTTTCCACTACATTTACAAGGAAGCGGTGCAAATCAAGATCCGCAACCTGAACATAAGACTGGAGATTTAGATGTTTCAGTTGATATGGATCAAGTTAAACAGTATTTTAAAATTCCAAGTAGTAAAAAATTAGCAGATGACGACAAAACTGCTAGAGTGGCCCTTGAACAATTTTTATTAGATAATGGCGTACCAGCAACTTATAAAGCTGGTGTAACTGTACACATTAAGTTTCCATATCAAAATCAATTTTATCAGTGTGATATTAAAGTTGTACGCAAAGCTGAGAAAGTTAGCAAATTCCACCAACACGCCATTCCTCGAGGTAGCCCTTACAAGGGTGTACACAAACAAGTGGTACTGAGTGCGTTGGCTAGTGCTAAAAATATGTTGTGGTCGCCGGATGAAGGGCTATATGCTAGAGATGCCAATAGAAAGAAAGCAGATTTAGTAACAGACGATTGGGATAAAGTTGCTCAAGTATTGCTAGGTCCAGGACACACTGGTGCAAATCTTGGTAGTGCGGAAAGTATCATGGCCGCTATTAAAGATCCTGCTCTTAAGAAACAAGTACACGATGCAGCTGTAACTGGTGCAAGCTGGACAGCTACTCCATTGCGTGGTCCTGCTACTCCATTATTAGAAGCAACTGCGCCAACAGTTGGTCGCAAATATCAACACATTGAAGATTTAGTTTTTACTAATGGAAGTGTGGGTGGTTTACATGCAGTTGAAAGACTACGACATATGACCACTAAAGGTAAAGGTATAGAATTAAAGTGGGATGGCAGTCCTGTTGTTTATTGGGGCAGAGATGAACACGGTGTGTTCCATATGTTTCCAAAGAATGCCTGGGATTACATGAAGCGTGGGACCACTCACACCAAGAGCGGTGTCACTACCATGATGAATGATCCAGACGATGTAGCTATGTTTGTGTTGGGCACAGGCAATGCACAACCTGGACAAGAAGATCAGCGTCGCGCATTTGCGCAAGGACTTGCAGACCTGTGGCCGTACTTTGAAAGTATCAGTCCTAAATCGGGATATATCGAAGGCGGTATATTATTCAGTCCTCTTGCGCCAGCAAGATTGAATGCTAGTACTAACGAATACGATTTTACTCCTAATATAACAAGTTTCCATATTCCGGCAGGTAGTGCATTAGGTAAAAAAATTGCCAAAGCAAAAGTTATGGTTGCTGCAACAGGTTTTTATACCCATATCGGTGCAGACGAAACACGTTATCCAAATGCCGAGAAATTATCCACAGCAGATATTATTGTACAAGGCACAACTTATGTTGAGCATGCTCCTAAGGCAGATGAAGCGGGATTAAAACACGCTGAAGCATATATTAAACAAAACAAATCTGCTATTGATAGTTTTGTTGCAGGACAACCTGGATTAAGCAAACCCGGTGATGTGTTATATAGTTTCTTCAATCAAAACTTACGCATAGAAGGTGTTAAACAGAAGTTTGAGCAATGGGCTACAGCAAAACTAAGCAATACACAGGCACAAAAAGTATTGAGTCATCCTGGTTTAGATGCTATATTAACAGCCGTTGAATTACTAACTCATGAAAAGATGAAAGTAATTGGTGCATTAAGTTCAGGAACGCATGGCGGTATCCGTCAAACCAAACCAGAAGGCTATGTACAAGCACATCCCGGCGGCAAGTTTAAAAACGATTTACCTGGACAGTTTGTTAAAACTATTGATCAAGCCAACTGGGCTCCAAGGAAAGATAATGTTACTACGTGAATTTCTTAATCGCACTGGAGAAGGCAAAGCTGCTGTAGTTGGTTGGGGGCGTGGCATGGGTCACAAAGGTCATATGTATTTGGCCAGTAGTGTTATTACACAGGCCAAAGATCACGGAGCAGATCCTTATTTTGTTGTTAGTCGTACAGTGGGTAAAGACGATCCAATTACACCATCAGAAAAATTAGCAATATATAAAAAAGTATTTCCTAAGCACGGTCATATTTTTCATACCGCAACAGACGAAATGCCCGACTTGACTCGAGTATTAGTACAACTAAGTGAACACGGTTACACCGATGTTACAGTTGTAGTAGGCGCTGATCAAGTTAATGGACTAAGTTATGTTAAAAATTATAACGGTAAACCAGATAAAGCTGGTAACATTCCTTTTAGTTTTAATAGTTTAAATGTTATTGCCCGTCAAGAAACCAACGATCCAAGTCGCGAAGAAGAAGGTCCACGTGCCACTCCAATGAGGGCTATATTACAAGACCCTGATGCAAGTGAAGATGAAAAATTCCAAGCGTGGCGTGATGCAATGAGTCCCGAATTAAGTGACGACGAAGTACTAGACCTAATGCATAAAGCACAGCAACGTATGTCCGATCCAGAGTTTGGTAAAGCGCCTAAGAAACCTAAGAAAGAAAAAGTAGCAGAGAATCCAATTAAATATGCTAACAGGATAATAAGAGAAATGAGAGCACATCAATTTATTAACGAACACGGCGGAACTCAGGGCATACATGATCATCATAAAGCTGCCATTAAAAATGCTACTACATTTCCTAGCATGAATCAAAGTACAGGTAGTGCTTATATGGGATACAGGCTCGGTATTGCGCTAGCAGGTGCTCCAGATTATCCTACAAAAATAGAAGCAGATAACTGGATCGGAGGAGACCCGTTACTGGCTCCGTACACTGAAGAAGAAAATGAAATGATTGATGCTGCTGCAAAACAAGTGGGTGGTGGCAAGCGACAGACTTGGAGTAATAATCGTAGTTTAGAAACTGCAGATGTTAATAAAACCAGTTCAGTAGCAAAACCTAAAAAGAACAAGTACGGAGTTTAACGTGGACGAGAAATATCATTTAGCACTAAAGACAGCCTTTGCTAGCGAATTTAGTTTTTATCTAAAGGCACACAATTTCCATTGGAATGTAGAAGGCCCGTTGTTTGCGCAATTACACGAATTATTTCAAACTATTTACGAAGAAGTATATGGTGCTATTGATCCGTTTGCAGAACATCTTCGCGCTTTACAAGTTTATACACCAGCTAGTTTACAAAAATTCAGCATGCTAACCACTGTGAAAGATGAAAATGAAGTGCCAGCCTGGAGCGGTATGTTACAAGAACTATTAGCAGATAGTGACAAGATGGCTAATATATTCCGTATAACTTTTGACATGGCTGAACAAGCCGGTGATCACGGACTAAGTAATTTTTTAGCTGATCGTCAAGATGCACATAAAAAGCACAGTTGGATGCTGAGGTCAAGTTTAAAATAATGGATGAACTGGCACGTCTTAAGAAGTTGGCTGGCGTTAACGAATTTAAAGGTCTGCAACCTTACGAGCTAGACGGAATTAACATAAGTGTTACTGGCACTGAAAAAGCCAAGTTGATGCGGGAACATAATATCAAACCTGGAACTCCAGAATGGTTTCAGTTATGGTTTAGTAAACCGTACTTAACAGGTGAAAAGCCTGTGGGGAAATAAAATGAAAATTAAAGAACTTTTAGAAGGTAGACACGGATACGATGATAGCGGTATGAGTCTATCTCCAGGCAACGACGAAGGCCCTGACAGTTGGGATTACAGTGCCGCACACGATATAATCGGTGCTGGAGACCCGCGCAAGCATCGTCAGCAACAACATTATCAAGCAGATGTTCCGCACGATGTTCATATTAACGGACGTAAATGGAAAACATTTAGTTCAAAAAGTCATGCAGAAAATGTTGCTAGAAAGCTAGCGGCCAATGGCAAGCAAGTTCATGTAGCTAGATCTTTAGAAGAAACAGCAAGTGCAGGTGCTATTAGTACAGGTAGTTTGGGCGGAACTCTTGAGAATCCAGCGGCAGTTACCCTTGGAAAAGCCAAGGGCAAGAAGAGTTTTATTGGAAGTCCTGGTAAATCGGGCACTAAAGCTCCTCCACAACCCAAAGTAGTACAGCCTAAAAAGAAAGACGGAACCGCAGTTAACGGCCTTGATATGAAGGGAAAGAATATTTTTGGCCAGGCGAAAGAGTCAGCAGTAATTAAAAGACGCTAAATATATAAAGATAACGGAGTATACTCATGCCAGGATTAGACAACATGGAACCAGCAATGGACCAACAACCAGAAGGTGAAGTAATCGGTACACACGGCGGCACAGACCGTGAAGGCGCTATGGCCAAAGCTGATTTATTCAAACTAGCCAATTATTCACACAAGCTATACCAACAAATGAACGACGAAGATCAGTTGGAAGCATGGGTGCAAGCAAAGATTACCAAAGCTGCCGATTATATTGCGTCAGTTTATCACTATTTAGAATACGAAATGAAGTTTAGCGAATACGGACATCATTTAGATAATAGTGACACTTTAAGCGAAGGACAAAAAATGAAGATCAAAGAACTATTATCAGAAGCTAAAGACAAGATGAAAGATCTTAAAAAGTCCCAAGCTGAAAAAATGAAAGACAAAAAGAAAGTAGACGAAAATCGTCTAGAGCCGCACGATGAAAGTTGCGAAGTGTGTGGCGGTAGTGGAGTGAAATCAGTTCCTGGCAGAACAGCTCATCCCGCTAAAGCTGGGCAAATTGAAAAGTACTCAAAATTCCGTAAAGCAATTAAAGCAATTGCCGGTGATAAAAACGGTGACGGTGTAGTAGATGAAAAAGATAAAGAAATTGACGAAGATTTTGAATCTTTAAAGAAAACCGGTGACAGTACTAAAACTCACAAGGGCAATGTAGTAACCAAAACTGATAAAGGTATTGAACACACTCGTCCAGCATCAACATACTCAGACGGTGGCGACGATATTGCTTCAAATGCCAAATCTGGTAAGGGTGTTAAGAGTCATGCTAAAGGTGAAACTGCTGCTGAAAAGAAAGCAAAAGCACCTGCACAAAAGCAAAGTCCCAAGAGTGCTAAAACTTGGGGCATGAAAGACAGTGAGAAGTTTGACAACAGAGATGGTGCTCCTGCTAAACCAAAGAAAGAAAAAGAAGTTGACGAGACTTATGGTAAAGGTGTTTACGAAGCTAAGAAAGCCAAGAAAGATTATGACGGTGACGGCAAAGTTGAAAGTGGCAAAGATGAATACTTAGGTAGCCGTATTGCTGCAGCCAAAAAAGCTGGCAAGTTGAAAGAAGGACAAAAATGCAATCACACTGCTAAAGGTAAGTCATGCCCAGTTCATGGTCTAAAAGAATGTAGCGGTATGTACGAAGAAAAACATGACAGTGGTAGTGATCCACTAGCCAATCGTGAAAAGTATGCGGCAAGACACGGCCAAGGTCAAGTGTACAAGCCGACGCATCCAGGCAACAAAACTGGTATGACTAAGGCACATGCGTACGATATTAATCGTGCTGGACCCAAAGGTACACTACCTAAAGAGTCTACAGGTGAAAAGTCAGCTGTAGTTAAGAAAGCCAAAGCAGGCGGCGACATTGGCAAGCCAGGCAAGAGCTTTGACAAAGTAGCTAAGTCAGCTGGTGGTGGTGAGAAGGGTAAGAAGATTGCTGCAGCTGCTATGTGGAAGAACATCAAAGAAACTACAGCTTACATTGCTGAAAAATCAAAAGCTGTTAAGCCTGACTTTTTAGATATGGACAAAGACGGCGACAAAAAAGAGCCTATGAAGAAAGCTGTCGGTGACAAAAAGAAAGAGACTGTTAAAGAGTCTACAGATTTTACACGTATGCAAGAACTATCAGGACGTTTAAATCGTACTGAAAAACCAGCATTGGTCGAGAATCGCGAAGTTGATCAAATACGTGCATTAACCAAACGTCTATTGGGTTAATACAATGGACATGAAGAATTTACTTCAAAAGTTGGATGGTGTGGCTGCTAAACCAGCGGTTGATGCCAACAGCATGAAGAAATTTCTTCGTGTAGTTAACGAGGCTGAGTTAAATCAACCGGATCCTAAATACGTAGAGTATGCACAACTTATGGCAAAGTATGATATGCTTGCCAAAGAGATGGCTCCTGATGCTAGTGGGTTAGGTGTAGAAAAAGGTGCAAGTCCAGATGCTATTGCATCTATTGATGCTATCAAAACAAAAGCTGAACAACTAGCAGGTCCTAACTTACAAGCGTGGGAACAAGCAAGACAAAAAGAAAACACTGCATCAATGGCGCAAGCTAATGCTAATCTACCAGCAATGGCTGCACAATTAGAAAATGCTCCGGCTGCACAACAATCTCCAGAACAGATAGCATACAATCAACTTAGAGCACAGCTAGACAGCACAGATGCGTTAAGAGGTGGTGCTAATACTTATGCAGACGTTAGTCCAGAAGTTACTGCATCTACAAATGCAATGCGATCTAAGTTAGCACAGATGGCTGCAGCATTAAAAGCTAAAGGCATAGACGCCGAAGCTGAATATGACGCTCCAGATCCTGCAGTTCCTGCGGTTGACCTTGCTACAAAATATGTTGACGAAGGCGCTGGCATGAGCAGGTTATTATCAATTGTCACAGACAGCGATGCAACTCGTGTGGTACAAGAAAACAGTCTAAGTAAATTTTTATCTATTGTAAATAAGAATAATGTTGGTATTCTCAATGAAGGCACTAATCCACACAAGGTCAGCTTGCCAGTTCAAATGGCCATGCAACATTATCAACAGCCTAAAGAAAAAACAAAATTAACTCATAAACCAGTTGGTCGCGAAACTACTATTGGCAAATACTTTCACAAAGTAGAAGACGAGCTTGCTAAACAAAAAGCACACAACCGTCAATTGATCAATCAATATGCCAGTACTATTGCTGAACGTGTACTGATGAAAGAATCTAAACAAGAAGAAAAAGCCGAACGTATTGCTAAACAGCAGGCACTAAAGTCTATAGACGATGAACATAAAGTTTATAAGAATTCTCCCAAGCCGCATAATATAAAGTTAAAAGAAAAGAAAATTAAAGAGAATGAAATCTCAGGTCATAGTATGGGATTCAAACCTGGTCCAGGTTCTCCCGGCACGATCCAAGAATTAAGCACTGATACACTAGCAAGCTACAAAAAGAAAGCGGGCGCGGATGCTAAAAAAGCAGACAGCGAAGGCGACTATGCTCGCGGCGACAAACGCTTCAAAGGTATTAACAAAGCCACTAACAAGCAATTTGATAATGATTTAAAGAAACACGATCAAAATCCTATTAAAGAAGCTAACGCTAAAAAACGCTCACTAAAGAATTCAAATCCTTGTTGGACGGGTTACCATCCAGTAGGTACTAAAAAGAAAAGCGGACGCACAGTACCCAACTGTGTACCTAAGGAATAAGACATGAACATTAGAGATTTACTCAACAAGATTGATAACATTGACGAAGGTGGCAATTTTTATCGTCAAGATCCCGAAGGATCAATTGCAAGAGCAAATGCAAACCTGTTACCAATGCTAGGGTTAGGTGCTGTTGGTGGCGCTTTATTGGCCAATAGAGGCAATCAGAATGCCACACAACAAGGCGGTCCGCAACAAGGAATTCCTGCACCTGGACAATCATACGGCCGCGAACAATATTACAATCAGAATAATCCACAGCGCAATAACACTCCGCAACCTGCACCGGCAGCTAATATTGCGCCAGCACCCGCAGCTACCACTAATAAAATTCCAAGAGGCAACGATGCTTTAGAAGATGCAGATATTAAAAAATTAAATGCATTAGTTGATCAATTAGAAAAGACTTTGAAAGAAGGTGTTTCTTTTGATTTTGTAAAGGGTTTAGTTGAAAGTTTTGGCTATCAATTAAATGAAGACATGGAAGTTTTTGACAAAGATGGCAGAATGATTCCAGGAACTGGAACATCAAGTACCGCACTGGCACCAAGAACTTCTGAATTAAAAGGATTACCTGGTCCCGCAACAGGTACACCTCCTCCTATTACAATTGGAGGCGCTGGTAACACTGCACAGTCTGAATTAAAAGCAAAATTACAATCAGGCAACGGTATTGCTAAACAAACATCAGGATTAGGTAAATTACCTGCTGCCGAGAAAGAAATTGCAAAAGGCTTGCAAAAAGCTGGTGTTAAAACACTTGCGCCAGATGTAGCCAAAGCAGCATTGAAAGCCGGCGGTGGCAAGATGTTGACCAAACTTATTCCAGGTGTTGGATTGGTATTTGGAACTGTGGATGCTATCAGTCGTGCCAAAGAAGGAGATTGGTTAGGTGCGGGTATGGCTGGGTTGAGTGCTGTATTAAGTCTAGGTGGCCCGCTCACAGCAGCTGCATCAATGGGTCTAGATGCTGCAAATCTTGCTCGTGATTACAAACATGGAAAATTTGGTGGAGGAGCAGAACCTTCAGCGACTCCTACAGGAACTACAACACCTGGTAGAGCAAAATCTGATCCAAAATTAGCACAATTGCAACAAATGATCGGTGCTGCGCCTGATGGCATATACGGCCCAGAAACAAAAGCAAAATTACAAGCATGGCAACAAGAACAAGGAATAGCTGCCGACGGTATGCCTGGTCCTGAAACTTACGGTGCTGCTGGACTTGCAGAAACTAAATCAATGACAGTTGCAGAAAGTATGCAACATATGCAACGTCGATTGGCGTTGATTGAAAATAAATCAATCATTAAAGAAAGTTTAGAAAAGAATTATTTTATAGATGAAAATTTCTTCATTGTTAGTGAAAGCGGTGAGTTTGTTACAGATTTAACAACCATTAGTGTAATTATCGAGTCAGCAGAAAATGGCGACGTAGTACTCGATGAAGGGTTAGTATCCGATATATTAGGCGGTGCTGCCAAGTACGGTAGCAAAGCGTGGCAGGGTGCAAAAGATTTAGTAGGTGGTGCGGTTAAAGGTTCAAAAGCGCCTGCAGCTGCAGAAAAACTGGCGGGTCGTGCTAGCACAACTGGTGCCAAGAAAGCTGGACTTAAAGCTGGTGCTGCTGTTGGACGAAATCCAGGTAAAGCTGCATTAGGAGCAGCCGCTGTTGGCGGCGGTTTAGGTTACGCTCTAACCGGCGACGAGGAGAAAAAAGATACGCCTCCACCAGTAGAAATAGGTGGTGGTGGTGGTGGAGGCAATGTTGCTGCACTTCCTAGTGAGCCAGAAAAAGCACCAGAGCCAGAAAAAGCACCAGAGCCAACAAAATCAGAGTTAACAGCTGACCAAAAAGCATTAATTGCACAAATTCGCGAAATAATGGGTCATGACTACGGTGAAGATCAAAAGTGGGATGCAGCTGTAAGTCATGCTCAAGAAGTATTAGATCGTGCTGAAGGTGCAAGTGCATTGCAATTAGCAACTGATAGAGGTCATGCATCCGGTGCAGCTAGTGCATTGGCAATGAATGCAAATAAGCCTAGATCAAATAATATTGCCGCAATGCCGGCAGACAATTCAGCTCGCGCAAATTACGATAAATTTAAACAAGATGATGCTATAGCAGCAGCTCGTGGACAAGTTAGAAAAATGACTACACCACAAGGCGGTGGAAACTTTATTGATCCTAAAGACGGCATTATTAAATACCGAGGAGATGGCGCAAACGGTGATGCAGGAACAGGTAGCATTACACCATTTAACTATGACTGGTATAAGAGTGGTCAAAATCCTGACTTCTTTAACATGTTAAAAACAGCAGGGTTGCAAGTTATTCCAGTAGAAGTAAAACAATTATTTGGTTCAGCAAAAGTAGCAGGCGTGGATCCAAACAAATTGGCTGAGATACTGGCCGATATCAAACCAGTTGTAAGAGAAAATGAAGACGAATTAACTCGCTGGCTCAAAATAGCTAGAGGTTAATTACAATGGCAGACTAGTTCTGCCATTTTCACCTCTAAAATATCATAGAGCTTGCATTTACAAGATAAGTAATGTATAATAGGCTTATAGTTAAGGAGACTTACATGTCAGGACGTAGTTACGGTGCAGAAGAAAAGGCAAAGTTGGAAAGATTGATTTCCGAGGGTAGTACAGTACTACGCGAAGTAGAAGATCTAACAGTTGGATTAAAAGAGACAGTTAAGGCAGTAGCAGAAGAACTTCAAATTAAACCCAGTATTATCAATCGTGCAATTAAAATTGCACATAAAGGTGACTGGTCAGCTCATAACGAAGATTGGGCAGAAATTGAAGCTATTTTAGATATCACTAAACGTATCTAATAAGTAATAAAGAGAAGGGTTCGCAAGCCATAAATTGCATGAAGGTATTTGTCAGCCTAAAATTGACATATGGAGAATAAATGAGCTATGTAGACGCATGGTTTGACCGCGAGAATGACGTCATTAAAGTGGTTGAACGTAACAAAAAAGGTGAACGTGAGTTCCGTGACATACCTGTCAAACACACATTCTATGTAAAAGACCCTAAGGGTAAATTTACTTCAATTTACGGTGATCCACTTACTAGGATTGTCTGTAAGAACACAAAAGAACTACGTAAAGAACAAGCCATTAACAGTGGCAAGGAAGTATTTGAAAGCGATATCAATCCAATCTTTGTTACACTAAGCGAACATTATCTCAATCAAGACGCTCCTAAACTGAATGTAGCATTTTTTGACATCGAAGTAGACTTTGATCCCGAACGTGGCTATAGCACACCAGATGATGCTTTTATGCCAATTACTTCCATTGCTGTTCACCTACAATGGTTAGAAACACTTGTGTGTTTTGCTGTGCCTCCAAAGACACTGACTTGGGAGCAAGCACAGGAATCTATTAAAGACTTTCCAAACACCATGTTGTTTAAAACAGAAGCAGAAATGTTAGATGCGTTTCTCGATCTTATTCAAGATGCAGACATATTAACTGGCTGGAATTCGGAAGGCTATGATGTTCCATACACAGTCAATCGAGTAACCAAGTCTCTAAGCAAAGACGATACAAGACGTTTTTGTTTGTTTGATCAATATCCAAAACGTCGGGAATATGAAAAGTTTGGCCGCCAATCAGTCACATACGATTTTATTGGGCGAGTACACTTGGATAGTCTCGAACTGTATCGCAAGTACACATATGAAGAACGGCACAGTTATCGACTGGACGCAATTGCCGAGTACGAGCTAGGTGAACGTAAGACACAGTACGAAGGCACACTTGATCAGCTATACAACAATGATTTTAAAACTTTTATTGAATACAACAGGCAAGATACTTCACTGTTAGATCGACTTGATAAAAAGTTAAAATTCCTAGATATTGCCAATACACTTGCGCATGAAAACACAGTATTGCTACAAACAACCATGGGTGCAGTTGCTGTTACAGAGCAAGCCATTATTAACGAAAGTCATCGCAGAGGATTTCAAGTACCTAATCGAGTTAAGAAAGACGACCGTGAAGAGAACACTGCAGCAGCTGGTGCATATGTAGCATACCCTAAAGAAGGCATTCACGATTGGATTGGCTCACTGGACATTAACTCACTGTATCCCAGTGCCATTAGAGCACTTAACATGGGGCCAGAGACAATTGTGGGACAGTTACGTCAAACTAAAACAGAAGAATTTATTGAAATGCAAATGGCTGCTAAAGGCAAGTCGTTTGCAGCAGCGTGGGAAGGTGTATTTGGATCCTTAGAATATACCTCTGTAATGGATCAAGAGATCGGAACTGATATTACTATTGATTGGGAAAACGGTGATACTGATATACTCAGTGCCGCCGAAGTATACAGACTAATATTTGAAAGTAACCAGCCTTGGATGCTTAGTGCCAACGGCACTATTTTTACACACGAAACAGAAGGTGTGATTCCTGGACTGTTAAAACGTTGGTATGCTGAACGTAAAGAGATGCAGGCCAAACTCAAAGATGCTATCAAGGCAGGTAATAAAATTGAAGAAGAATACTGGGACAAACGTCAGTTGGTTAAGAAAATTAACCTTAACAGTTTGTATGGTGCCATTCTCAACAGCGGTTGTAGATTCTTTGATAAGCGTATTGGACAATCAACTACACTAACTGGTCGTCAGATTGTCAAGCACATGGCAGGCAAAGTAAATGAAGTCATTGCCGGTGAATATGACTATCGTGGCAAAGCTATTATCTATGGCGATACAGACTCATGCTATTTTTCAGCTTATAAAACTCTTGAGAAAGACATCTTGGCAGGCAAAATTACCTGGACCAAAGAAACAGTTGTACAACTTTACGACCAAATAGCTGAAGAAGTTAATAATACATTTCCTCAGTTTATGTTGAATACATTCCATTGTCCTAAAACACGTGGGGAAGTTATCAAAGCAGGTCGTGAAATTGTTGGATCTAAGAGTCTGTTCATTACTAAGAAGCGTTATGCTGTGCTTTACTATGATAAAGAAGGCAAGCGTAGCGATATAGATGGAAAACCTGGTAAGATCAAAGCCATGGGACTAGATCTCAAGCGCAGTGACACTCCAGAATTCATTCAGAACTTTTTAAGTGATGTTCTTGAAAAAGTTCTGATGGGTAAAGCAGAACAGGAAGTGCTAGATCACATTACTGAATTTCGTATTAGATTCAAAGTCAGGCCCGGCTGGGAGAAAGGCTCGCCCAAACGTGCCAACAACATTACAGATTACCAAGCCAAGGAAGCCAAGCAAGGTAAAGCCAATATGCCAGGACATGTACGTGCAAGTATTAATTGGAATACATTGAAACGCATGTACAATGACAAGTACAGCATGGCTATTACAGACGGTGCTAAAGTTATTGTGTGTAAACTCAAACCTAATCCATTGGGATTTACATCGGTCGCATATCCTGTAGATGAGTTACGTTTGCCACAGTGGTTTAAAGAATTGCCTTTTGATCATGCTGAGATGGAACAGACTATTATTGATAATAAGTTAGATAACTTGATCGGAGTACTGAACTGGGATA
>Ga0209084_1001710_pt1 | contig 18063 bp, 18 predicted proteins | sample C_130820_MF_Meta_FD_187309 | JGI IMG/M metagenome (GOLD analysis project Ga0209084, IMG submission 187309) | Freshwater microbial communities from Lake Croche, Canada to study carbon cycling - C_130820_MF_MetaG (SPAdes) (version 2) | ecosystem: Environmental > Aquatic > Freshwater > Lake... | reverse complement strand
CATACCGCCCATACCGCCCATACCGCCCATACCGCCGCCCATATCAGGTGCGCCTTCAGGTCCTGGAGGTAGTGGAGCTGCTGGACCTGGGGGCGTTGCTGCATTTGCAGCAGGTGCTAAATCTTGACCACCAATGTCACCGTCGCCGTATTTTAATTGAACTGCTACACCTGGATCAGTATGTGTTACATATTGTTGAATTAACGGACGTACATCTAAGTCCGGGTCAATGTCTCTAAGTGCATCTAAAAAATCAGGATCGTCAATTAATCCAGCTAGACTTTGGATAGCATTAATTCCGTCAGGGCCACCGCGTAATTCTTTTTCAAGAATTTTGTTTAGTTTGTCTATAGCAACTTTTTGAGAATGTTTATTTGGACTAAACAATTCGTCTTTGTCTTCTAGCATAATACGATTAATAAAAGATTCAAACGCTACTTCTGGATCAAAGCTTTCTTTCTTATGGCTTTTATATCCTTTGTTTTTCATTGAATGCGCCAACGCCCAAGGATTATCAATTTCCTTGTGTTTCTTCATTGCTTTAACTGTACCTTCCCATCCTTCAGGTGCTTTCTCATCTAAGAAGTAATCTGAAGATAATTCACATACTGGTAATTCACTTTCGTCTATGATGTTGTACAAGAACGGAAATACAGTTTTCATTTCTTCATTAAATGTACGTACAGTTAGTCGTTCAATCCAGTCATTCATTATATTTTCTGGAATTACTTTATCTTCGTGTTCAGTAAATGATTCTGCAAATTGTTGATAGTATGCAGGGCGTTGCAATCCGTGTATTTCTTTTTTAACTTCTTCAATGCGTTCAATTACCCGATCTGTAACTTCGCCCATTGCTTCTGACAATTGCAATTGACGATTTACATATCCTTTAAATTTACGCAAACTTGCTAATTCTTCACTAAGTTTAGTTATATGTTTGCCAATTGCATCATATGGGTTACCACCGTGTTTAACATGTTCTGCTAATGCACGAGCACCTGGTAAATGTTTATACGGGTATTTAAATCTTTCACCATCTGAATTTTCTACGTATATACATTCAATATGCATAGTACGCCCTGCTGCTAGCTCTGGGTTAATAGGTTGAGTGTGTTTAACTATTAAACGAGCTTCACCTAAGTCTTGGTAACTTATTCTAGAAGTTCCAAACATTTTACTTTCCATCATTGGTTGTTCCTTGGGTTTTGCTTGAAACTGATAGTCTCGTTTGTCTAAGTTGCTCTTTCCGATATTTTGTACATCAAAATTTAATAATCGATTTTTAGCAAATTGTCTAAATGATCTTATAAATTTAAATGCGTTGTGATGTGTAGTGCCAGAGTTGTCATTAACTAAATCTCCACTAACTTGTACCACAATACCGTCATCTAAGTCTAAAGTAATAGTAATAGTACCAAGTGGTTCGCCGTCTTCTGTATATTGAAACTCAAAAAATCTAGCACGGGGTATATCAACTTTTTTACTTAATACTTCTGCGTTTTCGTCACCCATTTTAATATTTGGGAAACGGGTTTGTATTTTACCATAAAGGTCTAAAGCGATTTTATCTAAGTTATTGTCCATGTTTATATTTATCACATATTAGAGGAAACAAATATTGGTAGAGGTGCTTCCCAGTCCTCAAATCGTTCTTCAATTCGCATTCTTTCAAACACCATCGGATCCCATTCTGCTAGTATATCAATCATTCTTACTACTAGTAATAATGCTGCTACTAAATCATCATGCTGTCCTGGTTTACCTTTAAAACTAATGCCGTGTGCAATAAAAGATTTTAATTCAGTAATTAACGGTTTGCTATTAATAACCATTTTATCTTCTTCAACAAAATATTTTAATTTTGAACATGCAGCAATTTTATTATTAAAGGTTGTATTAAATCCTTTGCGGAATTTACGAACATGCCCCTTTCTGCCCGGTTCACTTACAAATAATCCCGGAAATGTGTCTTCTCCTAAATTTTCAATTACTACTAGTGCGCTCTCACCAACTGTGTTATTTTCTACAGACCAATATATAGCGTTGTACTGATCCTGCCCTAATTCGTCTTGTATATACAATAATACATCTCTAAGTAGTTTTACCTGTCCCTGAATTGGTGTTATATTATGGTGCCATTCTGCAACTTGCACCATTGATGGTAATTCAAATACTGATATTGCCGAATAGTCCCCACCTGTTCCTAAACTAGGATCTAACGCAATTAAATATAAATTACCTGCAGTAGGTGCTTTATACCATCGCACTTGCCCCATTTTCATTAGTGGTTCTTTACCATACAGCTCAACTAACTTCAAACTGTTTATAAGAGTTTCGTCGTATACAAGAAATTCACACCCGTATTCACGTCTAAATTTTTCCTCACCTATACGACCAAGCTCTTCTTGTTTCCATACTTCATCACGATCTGGATGATCCCACCAATCTGATCTAAATCCAGAAAATCCGTTAATACCAACTTTGTCATCTTTTTCATTACCAAATTCGTCAAAATATTGTTGACTTTCTTTCCATATAGTAGCAAATTGATCTTCGTCACTATTTGGAGTAGATGTAATAATACACCGTCCACCAGTTGCTAGTGTAGGAGATATAGAAGTCCAAAACTCTGCAGCAATGTTAGGTTGTAAGAACGCAAACTCATCGCAATACAATAACGAAATACTCATACCTCGTCCTGTAGTACCAGTAGTAGTTTGACTTACAATACGAGAACCGTTATCAAACTCCATAGACCCTTTATTATAACTTACTACCCCTGCACGTAAGAAGTCTGGACATAGTTCGTATCCGTATCGTATACGTTGCATAATCTCTTGAGCACCAGTATATTTGTGCGCTGCAATTAGAATAGTTTGATCTGGATGAAACATTGCAAACCATAACAAGTACGCAGATGCACAGGTTGTATTATGACTTAGTATGCCATTAGAATAAAATCTATGGTCATTAGAATCGACTCCTAAATCATACATGTTTTCAAATATACCACTGTTAGAAATACTAACAACTGCATACGGACCGATATCTGTTAAAATTAAGTGTCCGGGTAATAAATCTTTTACAAATATTTCATCATATGTATCTGTGAATACAATGTGGTCATCAGCACATTCTAATATACGGCCATCTGATAATTCTAGTTTCCATATTTCATATTCAATTGTTTGTTTAACGTCTATAAGTGGTTGGTATCCGGTATCAGTTTTAATACTCCAATCTGATGCATCATATACATTAGTAAACTTACGTGTTATTGTATCAGAAATTTTATGCATTGATGTATTGCCTCTTCTTTATTTTTTTTGTAATCTTGTTCTCTAATATGAAGAACTGAAAAACCACTATCAATAATTAGTTTATCTCTAGTAGCCTCTCTTAATGGGTTTGTTTTAGCAGCAGAGTGCCAATATGCACCATCAAACTCTATAATTTTCTTATTATCTAAACATATAAAATCTGGTCTAATATATGTAGATCCAACATGTAACACATATTCTTTATTTGTATATTTGACCATTTCTAATTGGTTTAACGTAGCATAATATATACTAGGTTTAAGATGGTTAGGAATAACTTCCATAATCTCGTTAAATAACTGTTGTGATATTTTAGAATAGTTTACCGATTTAAAGTTTTTGATCCATCTTTCAATTTTTAATTTCCATTTTATAGTACCTTGTGTTGTACCGTACTTTGCTGTAAAAAATGATAGATCGCGTGTTTGAAATTTCTTATACAATGCAGATGCTGCATCTATATCACCATCAGTGTGATCAATCCAATATTCAATGTTAGTTTTATATTTGTGTTTATTTTCTGCTAAATCTATTTTTCTATTTTGAATAAAGTTGTCATGCCATTCTTTATCATATCCATTTTTAAATTTAGAACTAAACGGTGAAAACTTCCCGCCATGCTGATATGCAGGATTGTTACTACCTTTCATCTGATCACGCTGGTGTTGTGTTTTCAATGTTAGTAAACTATACGTTTGTTTATACGTAGTAGGCGACATGTTATGCATTCTAATGTGTGTTCCTAATTCTCCAGTTTTAGCTTCGCAAATTTTACAAACTAAATAATCAACCCCTTCAGTTTTATTAGCAAATTTTATTTCACCTATACGTCGTGCGTTATATATTGGGAAATCATCAGCTAACACTGCAGTAACTTGTCTAGCAGTTTGGTAACATGTTGATGTACAATATCCATTCTTAGATACATCACCGTATACTATACCGCAAGTTTTACATACACAGTTATTATTCTCTGCTATTGCACGTATACGTTTACTAAAATTAATTGATGTTGGAAACATTTTAGTTTCCAACATGATGTCGTCTTTATAGAAAACTGCTAACGGGTGGCGTGTTATATTATACTTACTTGCTTCTTGAGTTATTTGATTGCATATCGTAAAAATCTTTAATTGATATTTCATATTCTTTACCTGTTTGATTATTACGAATATTTATAACAGTTGTATCACCTTTCAAACATTTCCCACTTTGGCGAGGTAACATATTAATATTAAAACGATGTGCATGATAGCAATTTAACAGATTAACCTGATAATCAAATGGTTCAAATAACAACTTACCTTTTACCGAGTGCTGAATATGAAAAAAGTATCTTGAAAAATAAAGATATCCGTTATCAGGATCAGAACACGATTGCAAATCAATAATGTGTTGTTCACTAAATTTTTCTGTCTTGTGTGCTTTCTTTGTAAGGACACCGTCCAACGATTTACTCATATATAATCCTTGTTTGTATTTTGTATTTACAAGAAAAAGCGGACATATCGTCCGCTTTGTGAGTTAATCTAACCTTGGTTTTTTAGGAGGTTTTGATGTATATTGAAATGATAGCGTTATACGATACCCTTTACTTTCTTTGTATTCTTTATAATCATGTCCTGCTTTTTCAGCTCGTTGTTTAGCTAATTCAAGTTCTGTGCTTCCGTCTAATCCACCTTTAAAGACAGCCCATACTGCATGATCAACTAACACTGCGACATTTTTTATATTTAAGTTAGACTCAACTATCTTTTTTTTTGTGTACGTTCTTTAACATCTTCGTATAACGATGAAAGATGTGTAACTAGTGATTCGTTACGGATATTCCACGGGTTGCCGCCGCCTGCTTGTTTAACACTTTCTCTACCTTTACTTGCCAAATCGTCCCCAGTAAATACAGATGCATCAAGACCAAATACTTTTGACCCTTTATCGCCTTTTACTGAATTCTCATAGTCGTCACCGATTACTATTTCTGAATTGTCATCTTTAGGTTCGCTGTGATGATCTCCGCTAATGCCTGTTAATATATCCATTAAGTCACGGATGCTATCTGCACCTTTGCTATTAATTGTAACATTCATACTAAGAGAATCGTTATCATGTGCATCACTACCTCCTACCATAACTGCAGGCATTTCCATACCGCATTCTTCAACTGATAAATTTTCGTCAATTTGTTTCATTGTTTGCATTAACTGTGTAAAGTCCATTTTATTTTCCTAATGTAGCTGTTGGCAGTGTAACTTTTCTAGAACCAATTGGACTAGGAGAACCTTTCTTATCAGCTTTTACACTCTGTGCTTTTTCAGCAGGGGCTTTTTTTGCTAATAATTTGTCGTTAACGCCTTTATATTGGTCGCCTTGATGTTTAACTTTTCCAAGTTCTTTTAACATTAACATTGCTTGAGTTTCGCCAACTAAGTGTTGATTATTTTCTTTTTCATAATCTTTACCAAGTAATGCTTCACCTGTTTTTTCATCATATTGGTGATTTAAATCTAATTCTGATTGTTCTTTAAGATTGCGTACTTTAATACAACACTCTGAAAGTCCTAATGATTCTGCAGCAAGTTGACGTACTTGAAAACTAGTCGCTGGGTATGTTAATACTACATCATACACCATTGCGCTAATGTTTTTGTGATCAGGAAAGTCAATTTGTGTTTCTTGTATAGGAGTACGTGTGCCACTTGAGAATGACTCAAGTGTGAATCTTTCTAATGCACCTTTAAATTTATCAATTTGGCAAGTGGTAGGGTCACCTACCACTTTAACCTTAAATTCATAAACTTGTTTTGATTCTACTAAATGTTGTCTAAATGATTTCATAATATATCCTTGATAGTGTATTTATTTCATATTCTTTAATTTTTCAATCAAACTGTTACGATCTGTAACAATAAATCCATCACCAGGAATATTAATACTAGTGTCTTCCGGATGTGTATCACTATCTAACTTTTGTTTTTTAAGTTGTAGTTCGATCATTTTGAGTTTTTTATCTATTTTTGCTGACTTAGCATCAATTGCATTTTTAAGCATGCTAGCTGCTACTTCAAATACTCGTCCACTGTATCTAGCTTCAACGTTCATTCCTAAATCCATTAAGTCGTCATATGCATCAGTTGCACGTTGAGCAAGTGCATCAAACTCGGAATCACTAATGTCGCCTAGTCCTTTTACTTGAGGCAATGCAGCTGATATTTTATCAAATTCTGCAATGTCTCTAAATAGAGGAGTTGACACAGGAGGAGGGGGAATTTGCACTGCTGTTTCTTTTATGATAGTTTTACTTTCTGGTAAATTTAGGAGCTCTTCTAATTTGCGTGTCATGAATTATCCTTATATAGTGTACTATTTAAGTTATTTAGAACCGTTGTGAAAAATATCATCTTCATTAATCACTCTAAATGTTAATCCATTTTGTTTACAATATGCAGTAGCTGCTGCCCATTTGGCTTGATTTTTAATAAATTGCGCTTGATTGTATTTGTTCTTTCCTACACGTTCTAATATGTGTTGACTTGCAGGTTTTATTTCAATTACTTCGTGATGTAGTTTATTGTGTTTATCTACATATTGAATAAAAAAATCAGGTAGATAAATTGTATTACGATTAGTTAGCGGATCTCGATACGGAATAGTTATAGCTTCACTGGCCCACTTTTGAACTCCGGGATTAGTATCACACATATTCATAAAATTCCATTCCCAAGAACTTCTGTAATACGGAATTTTAGTTCCAACATACTTTGCAGGGTTCTTAGGAGTAAATTTTCCTTTAGCAAATTTACGACTACTCATACTAATACATTTCTTGATTCGTAAACGTTATCTATATATGAAACTCGATAACCAATTAAACTTGTTTTTTCGCGATATGCATTGATAATTTGCGCAACAATTTGATTTAGTTGAATTGTTGGGAATGTTTTAAGTGTATCTAATAATACAAATACATTAACATTATCAGCTTTTGCTTGATTTAATAACACAATTGCAGTGGCCCTGGCACTAACAAGATCAAAGTCACGCCGTTGGAAAAAGCCAACAACTGCATCAATTTCGTCAGACGGAAAGGAAATGGTGTTTACAAAAAACTTATCAAAAAACTGTTTAATTTCAACTTCACTAGATGCAGCTGCTGGAGGTAAATTTGTAATCATTTTAAATTCCTGCTGTGTATTCTGGAGGTATTTTTCCAGTTGTTGTTGTTGTTAGATCACCTGCACCTGCCAACACTTGTGTTGCAACAGTAGTATCGGTATTATCAGTAGCTTGTGGAATAGCTATGCCTTGGTTACTACTAGAAATGACAGTTTGATATATTGCAGGGTTAACTGCGTTTGTCGACGCTGTTTTTTTAGTTGTCACAGGAGACGCAGCAACAACTGAATCGGTTGTTATAAGACCCGAAGTTCTAGTAAATGTTGGTGATGTACTAATATTTCGTGGATAATCACTAGTTATTGGCGACATAGTCCAATCGTAATGTACTGCTCCGAATCCCTCCATTTGTCCACTATCTACATATCCTGTATCATACGATACTGCTTCATATGCTAGTTTCATGTCAAATGCATGTGCAAGATTTTGAGAATAATCAATTTTACCACCAGTCCACGAGGTAATAACAGGGTTAATTAACTTGTAACTAACATACTCGTGCCTAGCCATTTGATAGATAATAATATAATTAAAGAATGGTTTTATCTGTCCAGCATACCCGTATGGACTTGTAATAAATGAAGATTTGCGAGTTGCATTTTTATTATATGCACCTTTAACTAATGTAGCATTTGGGTCATTATAATAATATTTGTAATATGCTTGCCATAATTGGTTTATTAATCCCATATTATCGTCATGAAATGCAATTTGTGCATCACTATACTTATGTTGATATTGTGCAACTTTTTTTCTATTATATTGATTTAATATATCGTGTTGAACGGTGTATGCCGGTAAGTCAACAGACTTTACTAGCAGATTAAGTTCTTCTTTTAGTGTGTGTAATGTTGCAATGTTAACATTTTTTAATGAAAGTGCTGGCCAATTAATGTTAAACGCAACATGAAATAAGAACTTGTTTTTAGGTAATAATCGAAAGCTGTCGTCCGCAAAAATCCGCGATGCATGTTGCTGGCATCTAATTTGTTCAACCGGGTCGCCTTTTAAATATTCGTTAGGTACGTATGTCATGCATATATTTATCTATTTAATAAACTGTATACTTAATACATCAGTCATAAAAAAGCCCGCTTTCACGGGCTTTTTGAACTTGTGTTTTACGGAGCAACTCCAGAGCCGCCCATAAGACTTGAACCAACTACTCTATCTGTTCCTTGCGTGGCACCGATAGCGCCACCGGCGGTTTGGACACAGTTGTCTGGTTGGATAGAAAGAACAATTTCCATTGCGCCAGCATCTGAGTAAGTTAATTCGCCAAATGTAGTGTTTTGGATATAACAGCCATAACATTCCCAAGTTTCTAAAATAGAACCAGGGTCTTTAAAGTTGCCTGCGTTACCACCATCTAAAACATTAATTGTCATTCTGAATTTATAATCACCTGCAGCAGCAGAAGAACTTTGTTCAAAAAAGTCAAATTGTTTCTGATTTTGTTCACCAACAACTCTGTTAACAATACCTGTTGAATCGTCACGTAATGTAACAGAAATTGGTTTCCATGTAGGTTTCCCTGCATAGTTAATTTTACTGTTGTATACGTCAATAACTTTGTTTTCAAAATCAACGTTTGGTCTTGCAGCTTTTACTACTTGTTTAGTTAATTCAGTAGTATCAGACGCAGCTAGACCTAAGCCGTCAAATGTTATTTTGAACCGGTATTTAAGTTTAGGCATTAATAAGCCTGTGTTATCAGCTCCATTAATTGGAACTGAAAAATTTGATAATGATGAAATCGTTGCCATTTATATTCTCCGTTTATCCTAATGTTTTAATTTCACCGGTATTTTTCAAACGTAGCGGAATGTAAATAAATTCCACTGCTTTTGTTGGTTCAATTGCGACATCAAGGTACAATTCGCTGCGATCAATTCTTGCAGGTGTATTATTTGTAGTATCGCACACAACAACGAAGTCATACAATGCACGTTGTCCCATTAATTCAACTAACATCGACTCTGCAGCATGTTTAATTTGTCTACGTGTTGATTCGTCGTTTGGTTGGAACAAGTACGGTCTAGACAACAAACTAAACTGTCTACGTAAAAATACAACTAAACGAGCAACGTTAATACGATCTAATGAACTTGCATTAGATGCACGAGTATACTGACCAAAGTTAACAAATCCAGATCCTTGAATAAATGTAATTGGATTAACTTTAATTGAAGCTAACGTATCACGTTGTCCGGTATTCAATGCAACAGTTTGCCATTCTTTGTTTTTGTCAATGTAGCCAACTGCGTCAGCATTATTAATAACACCACGTGAAGTACCAGCTGGAGCAAACCACGGATAGCTAACATTGTCATTTAACGCAATAGTACGTAACATCATGTAACTAGGCGGAACTACAATTTTATTTCCTAAGTTGTCGCTAGTAATACCCCATGGATAAAAGAATGCCATGTATTCATCACTTGCTACTAGTCCTTTGTCACCATCTTCTGATACTAATGCAGCATTGCTGCCCCAGTTACTTAAAGATGTTGCATCTGGTGTTAAACGAGCTGGTGTATCTGCAACGATAAATGCAGTAATACCGCGATCGTAGTTTAATATTTTCATTTCACCTACTAACTCTGGATAGCCAGGAGCTGCAAGTAAGTTGAATACGCGTGATTCTTCATCGCGAATTTGTTGGTTTGTGTTAACCAATGCTTGTAATGATTGAACAACTACTTTGCGTTGTGCAAAACGACCAAATGCACCTGATCCGTCTTCATTGTTAGCAGCTTCGCTAATCCATGTATTTGGATTATAGTTAACCATTGCTTCGCTGTTAAATCTCAAATTACGAGTTAATACGTTAACATGATTTTTTGCAAAACGTTTAACGTTAAATCCGCTTCTACGCAAATTCCACAATAACATACCTTTTGGATATAATTTTGGATTTGGCGCATCAAAGTCTACGAAATCAGCAGCTGCTCTATCAGCGTCGCTTAATCCAAAGCCGCCTAGTAATTCGTGAATTGTCGATGGCTCAGTTGCAACACCATTGTTGTTCCATCTTGCATCGGCAAATAAAACACCGTTTTCTGTAGTTTGATCTGATTTATCAATTAACTGCCATTCTTTAGGAAAGTTGTTATATCTATAAATCTGCGGATAATTTTCTTCGTCTGAAGTATCAATCCAAAGATCACCATCTACAAGTGCAGTTTTGTCAGATTGTAATGTTGGTCTAGATGCACTAATGATTGGACCTTTTGGATCAGTTGCACCAACACCTTGACCATGGTCAACGTTACGATACGCTCTCCATGTAGTGCCGTCTTTTACCATAATATCAACGTCGTCTCTGTTAGCATCATACCAAATTTGACCGTCTGCAGGATTACCTAATGGAGCTGAATCACTTGGAACTACAAATGATGCATCTCTGTTAGTATTGTATTCAGACCATAAACTTGCAATATATAAATCAGCAGCATTAGTTGCTTCGTCATTACTATGTTGATAGAAATTAGTAGTTAAATTAGGATCAAACAATTTTTTCAATGGTTGTCCGCCAATATCTTCAAATTCAATATCTCCGCCAATAATGTGAGAAATACGAATTTTGTTAGCGCCTACTAATTCTGCATGAACATTACTGTGTGCAGTTGGGATATTAATTTTAGTTAAGATTTCTTGAATAATATTAGCAACTGTTTCAGTAGCTGATACATTAAATGATATCGTTCTTTCAAGTAATACAGTAGAACCTAATTGGCTTTCTTTAACTTTAAACGAATAGTTACCTGATGGGAACGTACTGATTGTAATTATTCCAGACTCAATAGTAGTAGCAGAGACATCAGCACGACGATACATTTTAAATGATGCATACGGTTTTACTGATTCACCAACATTATACTTAACATACAACGTATTTCCTGCAATGTTAATACCGCCGCCTGTTGGATCAAGCCCAGCTAATGCAGCGCGACCGTTAGCATACAGTGGTGCTTTTGCGCCAACCCATGATGCAGTTTTTGCACTATATTTACTAACAACAATATCAGCGCCTTTATTTACGTTTGTAATTTTAACCCATATAGATCCAGTTGGAATACCGTTTACAGTATCTGCGTTAATTTCATCTTTACGTTTAAATAACGGTACGTCGGTATGCGCTGAAATATGTAAAACAGGTGCTTTAAATATAGTTGAATCGTCTGTATCAACAGTAAATCCAAATTCAAATTTCACAGCAGTACTACTACTAGTGCCGTTTAAGTCAACAGCTACACCAGTTGAATAAATTTCTAACTTGTTGTTAATTGATGCAGCAGCAATACCTGCGTTAGATAATACTTCAATACTATTAATTGCAAGAACTAAATCTTCTAAAGATGTATGTCCAGTTAATATTTGATCATTAATCGTAATTGAATCAGTTGCTAAAAGTTCAACTGAACTGTTTCCTGCTTTAACAGTAGGAATACTAGATGTCCAATCAGGTGACCCGACTTCTACCCAAGTACCTGCAGGATTAAATGATTCAAATGTTTTATACCATAATTTAACAAGACTAGATACTGCAACTATTGCATAATTACCACTTGATCCGATGCTTGCTTTTGGTGTATAATCACCTGCAGCAAAGTTTAATACTTTAGTTACATCAGTAATAACAAGAGGAACAATGCTAGTAAATGTTTGACCTGATGGTACATTTTGAAGAGCCGAGTTCCACAAAAACAATCCCCATTGAGTACTGTTTGTTTCTAACCATACAGTTCCGTCAGCAGGTACACCACCTGGGATAGTTGCTTTTCCATTAAGTTGTTCTAAGTCAATTGATGCACGCGCGACATATGCACGATTACTCACACCTAAATAGCTGTAAGCAGCTTGCAAACCATATTCGTTTTGCTCGCCTGCATGAATTGGATTATTGCCTGTGTCAGTTTTAAATACCGGTGTACCAAAGGTATCAATTAAATCTTTTTGACTAGTAAGTAAATATACTTTACCGTCGTTTTTTGCTAAGGTTCCAGGAGCAATCCCTGTGTTTGACCCGTTTAATTTATTTGAAGCAGAGGCAACAAAAATTAAGGGTATTGTACCGGCGCCGGCGGAAGTATAAAAACTTTCGTCTTCAACTGTAACGCTTACACCTGGTGAACTAAGTTGAGCCATAATTATAATCTCCATATATACAAGTTCTAACTGTATTTATAGTAAATTGTAATTTTATAGCATTAAACCTTAACTATTTCTATTACTTTTGCGTATAACGAATCGAGTGTGTCGTTATTTTCAAGTACATGATCAACTGTTAACCCGTACCATGCCCATTCACTTTCATGAATTCCGTATTGTTTTAACATTAGTATGTCATCTATATTACCAGTTAATGCGCCGTTAACAAATTGATACCATTCTGGTTCAGGACCGCGTTTTACCCGAATTATAATACCACCTAAATTTTTAATAGTTTCAAACTCGTTAGGAAATCTACAATCGCTTATAACTACATCAGTACCTACATTACGTAATTTGTTTTCTAAACTAGCAATCCAAATATCGTCATGGAAACTTCGTCTACCAACTTCAGTACCCCATAATTGCAGTATTAATCGCGGTGTCAATTGCGGCATTCTTAATTTATCTGCCCACCATTGATCAACTTGTTCACGCCATTCTCTTGACTCTTTAGTTTGACCTTCGAGTAATGTTCTATCCCATCCAAATACTGCAGCAACTGCATCTTTTAATGTACCTGCAAAACTTTCACGTTTAAAGTTATGCTCATCTACTAAGTATTCGGCAATCGTGTCTTTGCCTTCACCTATGTTTCCTACAATTCCAATTATCATAAAATTCTCCTAAAAAAGCATTATACACTATTTTTAGAAGTTTGTCAATCTAACCCAAAATAAACGAATAACCAGTTCCGCCAGAAATATAAGTTTCAAGTTCTTTGTCAAGCGCAACAAGTTCTTCTTTACCTGCAGTTTTCATGTCATTACCGTTTAGTGTAATACCACCTCCTGGGCCTGCAATAGTTGAAAAAAGACTACGTGCTTCTCCTAACATAATTTTACACGTTGCAAGTGTGTAATCACGCAACCATTGCTTTGCATAGATATCAGTTAACAATACAAAATCAGGGCGATAGTTATATGATTTGATTAATATTTGTTCACCGTTTGCAAATGGTCGTTGTAAGATTGTTAAGATATGGCTTTGTGGTTTCCATTTGAATTCAATATAACTACCAAACATTTTACCAACTAATTTTTGATATCCTGCAAATAATTCGTAAGTTGCAAGTCCGCCCATCATACTTCCACTCATTAAGTAAGTGTTAGTGTATGCTAAGTTAAATGGTTCAAATAATGTGCCGCCTGCACCTATACCAGACCGTGAACCAATAGCACGTCTAAATACACTTTGTACTTCTATAATCTCATCAGGCAATCTGTAATCGTTTTGATCTTGTATTAATTCTAAAAAGCTGTAACTTTCTTCTACAGCATTTGGACTGCGTTGTCTAAAGCGTGTTAATGCTCTGTCTAATGCAGTTTCGTAATGAATAGGGTCGAGGTCCAGATCAATCATACCCGAACCTAGCATAGCTTGCACATATTCAAATACTTTGTTTCTTTCTATCAATGATGTTGTTTCGTCAGACATAATAGTTCTCCTACTATATTTATCGTAAGATAAATATGATAACACTCAAGGAGAAGTACTTTGCCCAGATTAAGTTTATATAAGCCGGAGAAAGGAAATAATTACAGATTTATTGATCGTCAGATATCAAGAATGTTCCAAGTTGGAGGTACAGATGTTTATGTTCACAAATATTTAGGACCAAAAAATCCTTTAGAAGGAACAGCTGATCAACCAATTTACGATGTAATTAAAGAAACAAATATTCAAGATTTATTGTTTTTAGAAAATCGTGATCGCAAATATGAAGAAGAAATCTATCGAATTCGCGGGCATTATCAACTTCAAAATCTTAATTTTAATTTAAGCCAGTTTGGTTTGTTTATTGATAACGACACTGTATTCATGACAGTACACCTTAACGATATTATTACATCACTCGGTCGTAAACCATTAGCGGGCGATGTGATGGAATTACCTCATTTAAAAGACGACTTTGCATTAAACGACTTTGATGTAAGTATGCCTAGATTCTTTGTTATAGAAGAAGTTGATCGACCTAGTGAAGGATATAGTGCTACATGGTATCCGCATTTGTACAGAATTAAACTTAAAAAACTTACAGATAGTCAACAATTTTCTGATATATTGGATAAACCAGCAGGTGAAGATTCTAATTATGCATTACGTGATTTATTAAGTACTCGTAATAAAGAACTAGAAATAAACGATGCAATAGTAAGACAAGCCGAAGCTGACTCGCCGTTAAGTGGTTTTGAAACTAGACATTTTTATACATTGGCAACTGATCCTATTACAGGACAAACATTGTTAACTACAGTTGATTCTGATGAAATAGATACTAGCTATGCTAGTCAATTAGTTGATGGTAATTCAAACATTAATGCAGCCAGTCTTAATGCAATACCGTTACGCACCGGTTATACAGGTTACTTATTTGGTGACGGATATCCGCCTAATGGCTATGTATTTGGACAAGGGATTCGTTTCCCAGAAATGGTAGCTAAGGACGATTATTTTTTAAGGCTTGATTTCTTACCAAATAGATTGTTTATGTTTAATGGCCAACGATGGTTAAAAGTTGAGGATAATGTACGCATGACGTTAACAAATACAGATTCAAGACAAACATTAAAAGCTGGATTTATTAACAATAATAAGTTTATGTATACTGACGAAATTGCAACAGATTACGTTAAACTATTCAAAGGCGATACAGAATTTGTTACTGCAATTAACGAAAATAGTGTTGGATTATATCTAGTTCTTAAGTTAGAAGTTACAATTTTAGATTTTGCAATTGCAGACTATGAATTGTTATGCACAGTTGAAAATTCTGTAATTAAAGTAACATTGCCAATAATTGATGATACACAGGTTACTATTCCGTTTGACGGTGCATGGCGTGTTAGTATGTATAACCATAGAGAAGCAGAACGTCAAAGTTTATCAAAAGCACTTAAACCAAAGGCAGATTTATAATATATAAGTAAAAGGAGATTATATGCAACATTTTTACGACGGCGCCATAAGACGGTACGTTACGCAAACAATAAGAGTTTTAAGCGAATTTACTGTTCGATATAGCGACGGCACGTTGCATCGTGTACCAGTTGCATACGGTGATGCTGATAGACAAGCTGCAACTATTATTAGACAAAATTCTGAAAATTCTGTAAACTCAATACCAAGAATTAGTGTATACATATACGGTTTAGAATTAGATCGAGAACGATTATCAGATTCTACGTTTGTTAGCAAAAAACAAATTAGAGAACGTGATATTAACGGAAATGCGTATACTAATAATTCAGGACGTAACTATACAATAGAAAGATTGATGCCAACACCATTTAAGTTAACTATGAAAGTTGACATATGGACAGCAAGTACTGATCAAAAGCTACAGATTATGGAACAAATCTTAATGTGGTTTAATCCTAGTTTAGAATTGCAAACTACTGATAACTACGTAGACTGGACTAGTATAACTGTGCTAAATTTAGACAGTGTTACATGGTCAAGCAAGGCTATTCCTGTTGGTACAGACACGCCAATAGACATTGGCACATTAACATTAAGTACGCCTATATGGATTAGTCCTCCTATTAAAGTTAAACAAATGGGTGTTATTACAAAAGTTATTTCAGGAATACACGATGTAAATTCAAATTATATTTCAGGGTTTGGATCTGATTACATTGTTCCGGAGTCACTGCCGTCAACATTGTTAACAGAAGTTGTTACAGTAATGGAAGATTATACAATTGAAGTATATAACAACCGTGTAACACTCCTTAATTCAACTGAAAGTAATTTAAAAAACAATTTATCATTTGATATGCCGGAACCTGCATCATTGCCAGTTAACTGGAACCAAGTATTAGATTTATATCCTAAAAAGTTTGTATCTGGTGTGAGTAGATTATTCTTAATTCAATATAACAGAACAGAAATTAACGGCACTGTAACAACAGATGATTTTGACGAAACAATTTTGCATGTAAACTGGGATGTAGATACGTTAAATTCTAACACTGGCATAGACAGTGACGGCCATTTGGATACAGATTTTGAGTGGAATCCAGATAATAATAGAATAAACAGTCCTGGAACATTTGATGCAATTATAAATCCATTAACATACGATCCTCGTTATCCAATAAGTCAAGATGTTGAACAACCGTTAGTACCTGGGTTACGATTATTATTAATAGAAGACATTGGATCTGCTACAAATTTAGACGGTGCAGATGCATGGAAGGGATTAGACGATAGTGAGTTAATAGCTCATGAAAATGATATAATTGAATGGAACGGTACTAAGTGGGTTGTAATTTTTGATTCTCAAAACGAACACGATACTATGATATGGCAAACTAATTTGTATACTGGTATACAGTACTTATGGAACGGAGTTGCATGGGTAAAAAGTTTTGAAGGTATATATAAGGTTGGTTCATGGCGATTGGAAATATAAAAGATCAAATTATTTGTAGTGGAGCATTAATATACTCCCAATCTACACATAGATTTCTATTGATTCAAAAATCCTCAGGTAAACATCAAGGATCTTGGGGATTAGTTGGAGGTACTAACTTAGCTAACGAAAACCCATGGCAAGGTCTTACACGCGAAATAGAAGAAGAAATTGGATTTATTCCAGCCATTAAAAAAACACTACCGTTAGAAAAGTTTGTATCTAACGATAGCGTCTTTAATTTTCACACATACTTTTGTTTAGTTGAGAATGAATTTGTACCAACATTAAGTGATGAACACATTGCGTGGGGATGGTTTGATTTAAACGTTTTACCTAAACCAATACACCGAGGTCTAAATCTTAGTTTGCGTAATAAAATTATTCAAACTAAGATTCAAACATTAATTGATATAATTGATAGCCTTTAAGGTGTTAATGACGACGCAATAATACTAATGCAACACTATTCAATTGGTAAATTAGTTCCAATAGAACTATACTTATCTCAAGATTGAGGGGTTGAATACGGTACTTATGTATGTGTAGTTGACGCTAATGTTAAAAATTCAGCGTCAACTACATTTGCATGGAGTAATTTAGAATTCTTACCTCGCAATTTACATACAGGTCTTAAAACAACCTTAAACAACTCTATAATTAAAACAAAAATCGAAACTATATTAGCTTTAGAAGTAGCAAAGTGAGCATTAAGATAATACGTATGTTTTATATGTACACCATGCTCCGGAGGTACCACCGTTACCAGCAGTAACAGAGTTGGCTGTCGTAGAAGCTGGCGCACCAGCGCCTCCAGTTGCGTATGCTAGCACAGATACAGCAGCCCCAGTTCCAACATAGTTGGTGGTAGCAAGACCACCAGTTGATGATAAACTACTATCAGTACCAGCAGAGCCGCCTGAACCACCAGATCCGGCA
>Ga0209084_1001705_pt1 | contig 18078 bp, 22 predicted proteins | sample C_130820_MF_Meta_FD_187309 | JGI IMG/M metagenome (GOLD analysis project Ga0209084, IMG submission 187309) | Freshwater microbial communities from Lake Croche, Canada to study carbon cycling - C_130820_MF_MetaG (SPAdes) (version 2) | ecosystem: Environmental > Aquatic > Freshwater > Lake... | reverse complement strand
AGGGTAAGCCAAAATGCTTGCCACAAAGTAAAGCACATAATTTAGGTAAGAAGGGTCGTAAATATGCGGCAGCAAAAAAGCGCAGAGAAGATCCTAATCCAGAGCGTAGCGGCAAAGCTATCAATGTTGCTACAAAAAAGAAAACTAATGAAGTACATGAAGTGTGCCCTGAATGCAGCGGAGCAATATATCCCGAATCAATGATTAATGAAAAAAAAGATGCTTGTTATTATAAAGTAAAATCTCGCTATAAAGTATGGCCAAGTGCATATGCTAGTGGCGCATTAGTCAAGTGCCGCAAGAAAGGTGCAAAAAATTGGGGAAATAAGAGTGAGTCTGCTATGGATGAAGCGGCAAATCCCGCGCAGCAAGCAGCAATTGCTATCGCTATGAAAAAAGCTGGTAAAAAGCCAAAGCATGTAAAAGAATATGATGAAAAATTAGGAGCTGCTGAGCTACCCTTTACTAACGGTCAACTGGTTAGTTTAAAAAATATAAAAGACAGGCTGTTAGGTAACAAATATAAAATTACTAATATTTTTCATGGTGGTGATAGAGTGAGGATAGTAAATCAAAAAACTGGAAAACCTCTAACTGTTAGACTTGACGATATTGTTTCGTTAAACGAAGCTGCTCAACCACTGCTATCACAATTAACAGCATTAGAAAGTGGATATGTTCAAGCACGTAAAGCTACCAAAGCTATTAAATATCTTGAAGGTGAAGTGCAACAAATAGTTGTTCAAGTACAGCAGATTGCTAAACAATCAGGCGTAGATATGCAAGCATTTGAAAGTGCAGCCGCCGAAGTAAGTCAGGCTTTTAACAGTTTAGAAAGTTCAGTATATGGATTGGATGAGACATTCAAAGATCAGATTAGTAGCATCCAAAGTCAAATAGATGATTCAGAGCCACTAGATGAATTTAAAGAAACTCCGAGATTTATTAATTCAAAAACTTCTCAGACTCCTAAACAAGGTGACGGTGGCCGTCCACCAGTCAGCCGAGGTGGTGGCGGTGGCGGTGGCGGTGGCGGACCAAAATTTAGTCGCGGCGATGTTGTTTGGGTAGCTGATTTAAGTAAAACAAATAGAAGTCATTTCCCTAGTGACTGTCCTGCCGTAGTAATGTCAAGAGACACACATAGGATGAAGGGACAACCTTACCAATATACACTGTATATAATGCACGATGATGAAGTAGGTCCAAGTGCTTGGTATCCTGAAAATTATTTAACACTTATTCCAAAAAATACCCTAATAGCACAAGTATTCAGTAAAGGTAAAGCGGTACCTTACAAAGAACTTGGATCTAAAATTAAAGCAAGATTGATTAATTACTTTGGTCCGCAAGACCGTGCTAGTGGTACATCATTAAAAGAATCTGCAAAATCTATAGATAAGTTAAGAAGTATGCTAATGAACCGTATTTTAAAAGCACATGACGATTTGATTGAAAAATTCGGTGAAGTTGCAGTAAGCAGAGCAATTGATGAAGTTGCCGAAGAATACGGTGACAATCAAGAACAGTCAATAACTGATACTGATATCACTGCGTTTACAAAAAAAGTATTAGATACTGTATTGGCTAAAGACAACAAGATCGAAGAAGGTCCATCTATATTCTCAGGTGGTTACTCCGGTGGTGCACCTCGTCTATATAAAGCAAAACCTGCAGGATTAGAGGAAGACAAGAAAAAAGATCCTTCGAAGCCAGGGATAGTTCGCTCTAAAATAAACAAGAAAACAGGCGAAGGTATTTTTTGGACAAAAGAGGGCAGGGCTGCCGAGGCAGCAGATCGATTGGGCCCCGGACCTCCTTGTGTGTACTGCGGTAAGCCAAGCGGTAACCATAGAATTAGTTTTGGTAAGAAAAATACCAATGTAACTCATATCAATCCTGGTAAAAAAACTTCAGATGGCTATGATGATAGCGATGCTGATGAGTGGGGCGCAATGTTTGGCGGAATGACTCCTGCCGAAGATCACATCTATACTCCGTCCCCTGGTTGGAAAAATGTAACACAAGATGAAATAGACTTTGGTATACGCACAGGAGTTATACCAGAAGATGAGTACGAAGAAAAAGATTGGGAAGATGACATCTATACAAGACTAGCCAAAATCAGAGAGCGTATGGCACGTGTTGGTAAGAAGGGTGGTCATTTAAGAGTTGTTAAAGAGTTAGATACTTGGAACAATGCTGAAAATTACAAAGCTGCACCAGCTGGATTAAAAAAAGAAAGTTCTATTATGAAGGGGTTAAAAAAGTGAGGGCATCTGACTTTACTAAAGAATATTATACCCTTATCGTTAATGGTAGGCCTAAGGTTACAAAAAAAGATTTTGAAGCACTAGTTCGTTTGGCCCGAGATTATAAAAAAAAATTTCCTAATGATGAAGTGGAAGTTAAGTCTAGTCACGAACTAGACGAAGGAAAAATTATCCCTGCAAATTTTGTAGGTGGTCATTTAATTAAAATGATTCCTACTAAAGCTGATCTATTATATGATTTGGTAAAAAAGAAATTAATTAAATTACCCAAAGCTCCAAATGAAAGTAAACTGATGACGGAAATAGCGTACATAGTATCTGAATTAATGCATGATAATCCAAAGTTAGAACCCAATCTTAAAGATTTAGGCTTATTGGGGATAGGCAAAAAAACAATGTATGATATAGCTAAAGTATATATTGATAGAATGAGAAACGATGGTACTTTAGAAATTCTTGGCTATGAATCAAATGAGTTAGAAGAAACTAATAGTACTGGCATGGGCGGTGGTTCGGCAGGTGTTGGTGGCGGTGGCATGCCAGGTGGCACATATGAGGAAGAATACGGTCCTTTTAAAACAAAAGGTAAATTTAAAAGAACAACAGCAATGACTTATTAGGATTTAAAGTATGGCGCACTTAACAGATATAAATATGTCGTATGGAAAACATTTTTTAAGGGCATGGGCAATAGCAGGTGTATTAATAGTACACAGCGTATTCCCGAATATTTGGCAACATAAAGCCAGTGATATGATTAACAAAAGGTGATTTATGAAAAAATTGGTATCGGCATTATTTGGATTGTTTTTGATTGTAAGTATAGCACAAGCTCAGGACACACTTGGTATCTGCAAGGGTGAGTATGCATTATGTGCGGCATCTCCAACTACACCAACTGGTAAGATGATGACTGTTAACGGCAAACAGTTTAGAGAAGGAATGGCAGTATGCCCAATTCTTAATGGTAGTTCAATTGCCAACTTAAAATTAATGAAGCGCACCGTTAATGCAGATGGTTCTTGCGATACCCCAGATCACACAAAGAAAACTGTTTGGTCATTGTTTGGTGTCCCGGCAGAGACTAGTTACCCACAGCAACCAAGTTGGGCAGTTGCACCAGCAGCGTTTCGTTCATTCACAATTGGCACAACGCCAGAAACAGGCATGTCGAACATGTGGTCGTTCCCATGCGAAGTGCAGGCTCAACCAGTCAACGGTGCTAAGTTAGCAAGTTGCTATGGTCCTATCATGGAAAGTCCATGGACTAGCAATCACGTAAAGCCTGGTCAAATAGGATTTACACAAGCAGCAGATGGTGTTATTTATCCAGTTGGCGGCAACGCTATCTCCTTAGATAGTATAAAATAGGAATTAATATGTTATCAGATCAGTTAAAAGTACTGTTAGGCAGCACATTTGTTGTGTACACAAAGACACACGGCTTTCATTGGAATGTTGAGGGATCTAATTTCCCTCAATACCATAAATTATTAAACAAGTTCTACGATGAGATTTATGAATCTATAGATGTTATTGCTGAATATATCAGAACATTAAATGTATATACTCCCGAAACATTAAGTAGAATGTTAGAGTTAAGTATAATTGAAGAACAGCCAATGATACCGCGCGCTCAGTTGATGCTAACAGAACTTTTAGCTGATTATCAAGCGATGACAGAACTAGTAACTGAGATTTTTGATGTCGCTACTGAACAAAATGCACAAGGTATTGCTAATTATATGGCAGAGTTACAAGACTTGTATACTAAGCAAGCTTGGATGCTACGCGCCACTCTTAAAACGCAACGAGAATAATGAAAACTAATGAAGTTTACGGAATTTCTACTTGAGAGTAAATTTTACAATGCTCTTTCGGTAGCTAAAAGAGTAGCAGATAAACTTGGACATAAAGTAGTTAAATCTGAAAATGGTAAGTTCACAACTACAGATCACACTGATCCTAGACCTAAAATAGTTCCTAATCTAGATAGGATAGATATAGAGCCTAGATTAAAAATTGAATTAAAAAAATTACAACAACAAAAGCGAGATTTTTTAGCCTTAAAGGCTAAAGTAGAATCGGGATTTTTATACGGTAAAGAATACAAAGATCAACTCTCTAAAGAAAAGTGGAAAGAAATAACACAAAACCTTAGAGATGTGCATCGACAATTAAAGTTCTTACCTAAACAGTACAAAGAAGTATATAACCTAAAAGAGGAAAGTCCTGATACACTAGAAGGAAGTTTTACAGTTGATCTAGTAGATAGTAAAATGTGGTTGTGTCAAAAACTAGCTAAATTACTTAAAGGAAAGTCAGCAGGTAGAATTTATGCACTAGGCAGCTGGTATGGAAACATTGGTATATTCTTACAACAAGCTGGTATAAATTTTGACGATTTGGTATTAGTAGAAACTGATCAAAATTTATTGGATAAAAGTGAAAAATTACTACAACCTTTATATGATGAAGGCAGGCTACTGCTACTGCATCAAGACGCTAAAGACGTAGTTTATGAAGAGCCGGCTACGGTTATCAATTGTTCTACGAATGATATGGATACCGATTGGTTGACAAACATACCAAAAAATGTTTTAATAGTTATGCAAGGTCGAAACAACTTAGACGATGTTCCTACCCGAACTCCCTCAATTGAAAAATTTGACGATTTATTTCCACTACGAAAAGTATTCTTTTTAGGAGAAATTCCATTAAAAGATCCTGAAGTTGAATATGACCGATATATGAAAATTGGGTCTAATTGATAAATACTAGAATAGGAACTCTATTATGAAAAGCGAAGATTTTTTAATTGAAGGTAAACACAAAAAGAAGCCTGCAAAAAAGCTAAAAAAGCACGACGACTGGGAGGATACGGATGAGACTCCCGTAGATCCTGATCAAGATCGCGTACCGCATATCATAATGCAATTACGTAAAGCATTAGATGTTGATGGTGATTACCTTGTAACATTTCAAGATGGAGCCAAGCATAAGATTCCTAAAAATGTAACCAGACATTTTATTCAGAGATATTTGACACTTAAACCAGCTGATCGTGAAGTAATGCAAAATATGGCTACTAAAGATTTAGAAGGATTTAAGAAAGCATTACACGCTGAGTTTTCGCCAAATACTGAGCCAAGTATATACGTTAGATAATATATGAGTAGTGAATTAAAAAAGAATGAGAATATGTATGAAGATATTTTCCGATATACGGATTTTATTAAATATTCTCTATTCCTACGGCATAAAGTTACTGTGTAGTTATCAAACAAAAAAGAAATTAGACAACCTCCTTATTAAGTACTCTGAAATTTACGGCATTAAGTTGCTTGCCAATGTTGTCACAACCGACAGCGATTATTTTATTGAATTAGATTCGATTACTTTCAATAAGGATATGCCACCAATCGCAATTTATATAATTCCTCCTTATCACAACTCAGTTTGGTCTGACCAACAGAAAAAATTCTTAGATGCATACAAAAAGGGGCATTGGAAGGTTGCTAGATTTTATATTAATGGGCTACCTAATGTCAAATCTAGCGGATTACGCGACCATGCATGGAGAGGCCGTCTAGCTAAGTATTATGATGCGATGCTAGCAAGAATGGACGGAGAAGCGCCGGCCGATTGGAACGGTATATTTAGAATTATAGAAAGCTGATAAATACTATAATGCGCTCACAAGAATTCATGCACACATTGGCCGATGATAAAAATACCGATATTTCTTTAGAACAAGAAGTCGATAAATTTGCTCGTTGGGCAGGCAGAAGATTGCACATTAAATCTATGCCCGGTATTGATCTAAGCTACGATACCAAAGACGCACAAGACAATCATCATACTGGTAGACATGTTCACGGGGATAGCACAGTTTGGGTATATGCTAAGAATAGAAACTTAGTGGATATACTTAGAACAGTATTCCATGAATTAGTACATTGGAGACAAGATGAGATTGGCATGATTAAACCCGGTGATAGCTGGCCCGGGAGTCCAATCGAAGTAATGGCAGATGCACTTGCTGGGAAATATATTAAGGTATATGGTGAGAAGAACCATCACATCTTTCAATAGATAATTTACAATTTGCAAAATGATATCGTTTCATGTTTGCTACTCCGCCTGATGTATTACAATGAGGGCACTGTATGATGTGTTGCGGTTTCTTTTTTCCCTTTAAACTGTTGCTTATGTTAATACGTGCCTCTAATGATCTAGGACCGTATTTTTTACCTAAATGAGACGCGGCTCTTTTTGTCCTAGTAGTAATTGATTGCGGTTTACCTTTACGATTTTTTAAAGCGCCACTTATTTTAGCGCGTGTTTCTGGTGAAGGACTTGGTCTTTTCTTTCCTTTTTGTCTAGCACTATTTGCAGCATTTTGTTCTGGTGTATATCTAAATCCTTTATTAGCAATACTTATTTTAGCGCGGGTTTCTGCCGACTGTATGTACCCGGACATTCCTTCACCGCCGTCTGTCCTGTTATGTAATATACCAGTATTATTGTCTTTGCGACCATACCAACGAATCATTCTCCTTTCTAATGCGAGTGCCCCTATTTCGCTAAGATTGGTTTCTAAGAATACTATTCTATTTTTATCTTTAGGAGTTTGAAAAAATTCATTTTTGCGATGTTTCCATCTTCTACCGTGTCCCTTGCCAATGTAGTAGGGACTACCGTCTTTCCTCAAGTAGGCATAAACATAATAAATAAACATGCTGGTGCTCCTCTAAAGCATTAGAGTAGTTGGGATTTCTCAGATCCGCGAACTACACTTTTATTTATTCCAGGTATATTGACTTCTTTGTACAGTTAGTATATCATAATTAACTTACAAGGAGATTCTATGACGACGACTCGCAGTTTTAATAATGAAGCAAAGATCAAGTTGACACAATTGATCAATGAAGGTTTAGCTGTTATGCAAGAAGTGGAAACCCTAAATGAGGGTTTAAATGATACTGTTAAGGCTATTGCTGAAGAATTGGAAATTAAACCCAGTGTGTTAAAAAAGGCTATTAAGGTGGCACACAAGTCTAAGTTGGGCGAAACTAATAAAGAAAATGAAGATTTGAATACTATTTTGGAGCTAGTAGGTAAGACTCTTTAATGTCATATATTGACGCGGTACACGCTAAAGATAATGATAGGATATTTGTTGTAGAGCGCACCAAAGAAGGTAAGCGTACCTACAATGAATATCCTGCCAACTATGTGCTGTATTACTCTGATCCAAAGGGTAAGTATCGCTCTATGTTTGGCGATCCTGTGAGTAGATTTTCTACTCGCAAGAGGGCGGAGTTTGAAAAAGAAAAGCGTATCCATTCTAATAAGAAATTATTTGAAAGCGATATCAATGTTGTGTTCAGATGCTTGTCTGAACATTACATTAAATCAGACGCACCGAAATTACACACAGTGTTTTTTGACATTGAAGTAGATTTTGATCCAGAAAAAGGATTCTCTCCGACCAATGACCCTTTTAATCCAGTTACCGCAATTTCGCTGTATCTAGATTGGCTAGATCAGTTAGTAACGCTAGTGATTGCTCCAAAGCACATGAGCCAAGAAACAGCCAATGACATTGTAAATCAATTTGAAAATTGTTTGCTGTTTACTAGTGAAATAGAAATGTTTGAAACATTCTTTCAATTAATTGAAGATAGTGATGTGCTAACTGGTTGGAACTCAGAAGGATACGATATACCATATATGGTTAATCGTGTCACTAAAGTAATGAGTAAGGATGATACTCGCAAATTTTGTTTGCTTGGTCAGATGCCTAAAGTCCGTGAGTATGAACGATTTGGCAAAGTAGAAACAACATATGACTTAGTTGGTAGAGTTCACTTAGACTATCTTCAACTATATAAAAAATACAACTATGAATCACGACATTCTTATTCATTAGATGCAATTGGTGAAATGGAAGTTGGTGAGACTAAAACAAAGTATGAAGGTACCTTAGACCAGCTATATAATAAGGATTTTAAGAAGTTTATTGAATATAACCGACAAGATACTATGTTGCTTGTTAAAATTCACAATAAGCTAAAATTTCTAGAATTAGCCAATCAACTAGCACATGAAAATACTGTATTGCTTCCAACGGTTATGGGTTCTGTAGCTATGATTGAAATGGCTATTATGAATGAAGCGCATGAACGTGGCGTTGTAGTTCCTGACAAGCCTAGACGAAATCCTCACGCAGTAGAAACCCAACCGGCTGCCGGTGCATACGTTGCTGTACCAAAGAAAGGTATTCATGAATGGGTAGCAGCAGTTGACATTAACAGTCTGTATCCTAGTGTAATTAGATCACTTAATATGGCTCCAGAAACTATCGTAGGTCAGCTACGACAAACACTGACTGATCAATATATGCTTGATAAAGGCAGAAGGTTGGCTAGTGAAAAGAAACGCTATAAAGAAGATGATGACCCTGAAACAGGTAGTATTTTGTGGGAAGGATTATTTGGTTCTTTGGAATATAATTCAGTCATGAATCAAGACCGCGGTACTATGATTACGATAGACTATCATGACGGTAGATCAGAAGAGATGAGTGCTGCTGAAATTTGGAAGATAATCTTTGACTCTAATAAACCATACATACTCAGTGCTAATGGTACAATCTTTTCATATGAAACTGAAGGAGTGATTCCAGGATTGCTAACTCGCTGGTTCAGTGATCGTAAAGTAATGCAAAAAAATCTTAAAGAATCTACTACGCAAGAAGATCGAGAGTATTGGGATAAGCGTCAGCTAGTTCGTAAAATTTTGCTTAACTCTGCATATGGCGCACTATTAAATGAGCATTGCCGTTTTTATGACAAACGTATTGGACAGTCAGTAACTTTATCTGGTAGACAGATCGTTAAGCATATGAGCGCACATATCAACGAAGTAATTACGGGCGAATATAATCATACTGGTGAAGGCATTGTATATGGTGATACTGACTCATGTTATTTTTCTGCTTGGCCCTTGTTAAAGGATGAAGTGGTAGCGGGTAAACAAGAATGGAGTAAAGAAATTGCCATTCAAATTTATGACGGAGTTGCCGAACAAATTAATAAAGGCTTTCCAAGTTTCATGGAAAAAGCGTTTCATGCACCACGAAAGAACGGGGAAATCATTAAAGCAGGAAGAGAACTAATTGGTGATCGTAGTCTGTTTATTACCAAGAAGCGTTATGCTATTAACATCTTTGATAAAGAAGGCAAGCGTAAGGATACAAATGGAAAGTTGGGCGACATCAAGGCTATGGGTCTTGATCTTAAACGTGCGGATACTCCCAAATATGTTCAGAAATTCTTAATGGAAGTACTTGAAATGGTCCTCGCTGGTGCAACTAGAGAAGATATAATTGCGAAGATCAAAGAGTTCAAGATTGAGTTGGCTAAGCAGGAGAGTTGGACTAAAGGTTCACCCAAGTCTGTAAACAATCTTACTACATATGGTGAAAAAGAAGCAGTTAGTAAAGTTGGCAGAGCAAATATGCCCGGGCATGTTAGAGCAGCACTCAACTGGAACTATTTGCGTAGGGTAAATGGCGACAACTATTCTATGAAGATAGTTGATGGAATGAAAATTATCGTTTGTAAACTACGTTCTAATGCACTCAACTTCACAAGTATCGCATATCCAGTAGATGAATTGCGACTGCCAAAATGGTTTATTGAGTTGCCATTTGATGATGCGTTAATGGAAGATACATTGGTTGATAAAAAGATCGGCAACTTGCTAAGTGTGCTGAATTGGGATTTAAAGTCAAATACTAACACAACCTCTACTTTTGATGATTTATTCTCATTCGGATAAACTCAGATTGACATTCACATTAAAATCCACTATATTACATAGTACGGATGCCTAAATATTCTAACACAAAGGAAAAACATGAAAGATAATTTACTTGATTTGATTCAGCATACTAATAACTTAGGAGTTATTGATTTGCTTAAGATTATTGGTTCTGATACCAAAACTAATATCCACGCACTAGCAGAAGATAAGACCGTAGTTGTTAATGGTACCTTTAAGAAGCCCATTGCTGATTTAATCGGCACATTCGGTATGCCAAATCTAGGAACATTAAAGACCATTGTTTCATTTGATGAATATAATGATACTTCTATCATCACCATTACTCGAAACAAAGACAATGAACCAACTAACATCCACTTTGAAACTGCTTCAAAGGATTTTATCAGCGACTATAGGCTAATGGCTAAGAGTATGGTCGAAGATAAGGTTAAGCCAGTTGCATTTAAGGGTGCAAAATGGGATGTTGAGTTTGAGCCAACTATCGACGCAATCGCTAAGTTGAAGAAGCAGTCTCAAGCTAACTCAGTAGAAAATACATTTACTATCAAAAGTGAAGGTAATGATATTCGGTTGTATTTTGGTGATCCGTCTAATCATTCAGGCAATTTTGTTTTTGCTACTGGTTGCGGCAAGTTATCTAAGGCTTGGAGCTATCCAATTAAAGTCTTTACTTCTATCGTAGATTTGCCTGGAGAGAAGCGAGTTCGCTTTAGCGATCAAGGGGCAGCGGAAGTAACAGTAGATAGTGGCATTGCTGATTATCAGTATCTATTCCCGGCACAACAGAAATAATGAAACAAGTAGACCTCACTAAAACACATAAATCTGATTGGGCATTGTTCTTACCTGCAGTCAGCAGTTTTTATATTGCTGGTTTAGGTAAGCAACGTGAAGGGGAAAACTATTTCCCTAATGAGCGCATTCCCGCAGGGTTTAATGGCGATGTAGAAAAACTAAACTTTCTTAATAGTAAAGAAGGTTTATTCTATTATAAGTGGGGGTTGTATAGTGCAGGTCATGCTAATTTAAATACTACTGTTGACGACCATGCTGAAAGCATTATTCGCAAACGTGAAGAAGGCACTTTTATGTTGGGCGATAGTGGTGGATTTCAAATATTAAAAGGTCAATGGCCGGCTGATTGGAAGAATCCTAACTGTTCACGCGCTATGATAAAACGTAAAGCTGTATTAAATTGGATGGACACATACATGGATTATGGCATGTGTTTAGATATTCCGTCACAGTCTCTACAGACTTATGATATGAAAGACAAAAATGGTGTATCACTTCACGGTATACAAACTATTGAGCAGGCTATTACTGCTACACACATCAATAACGAATACTTTATTCAAAATCGCAATGGTAAATGCAAGTTCTTAAATGTATTGCAGGGGTTAGATCATAAACAAAGTGATGCTTGGTATGAAGAAATGAAGAAATATTGTGATCCAAATATCTACCCAAACAATTATTTTAATGGTTGGGCATTTGGTGGTCAGAATAAAATTGATATTCATCTTACCTTAAAACGCTTGGTCCATATAATCCACGATGGTTTACTTGAAGAAGGTAAGCACGATCTTATTCATTGTTTGGGTACCAGTATTTTGGAATATGCAGTGATCTTTACTGCTATTCAAAAAGCAATTAGAAAGTATCATAATCCAAATCTACAAATTACATTTGATTGTGCTAGCCCATTTTTTAGTGCGGCTAAGGGCTTGGCTTACTTCAACAACAGCATTGAGCATGGCAAGAAGTGGGCTTACAGTATGGAAAAGACTGCTGAAGATAAAGACTATGCAACTGATAACCGAAATTTTAGTGATGCTGTGTTGGCTGATGGTATCCATAAGGTCTTTACAAATAGTCCTGTAACTGATAAACTACTTATCAGAGATTTGTGTTACAGAGGGCAGGGCTTCATTGGACAGCATGGTAAAGAAACTAAAACTAGCTGGGACACATTAAGTTATACTCTTTTACAAGCACACAATGTTTATCAACACATGACCGCAGTTCAAGAAGCCAATGCTAAGTATGAGCAGGGAATATTACCTAAAATGATATTGCATAAGTTTGATGATATCAAGTTTGGTGATATTATTGACAACATTTTTGCATTAAAAGATAGACAGAAAAGTTTAGATATGATTGATCGTTATAGTGAGTTTTGGATGCAAATCCAATCAGGTAGTCAGGGCTTTTCAGGCAAAAAAACTATGAATAGTAACACTAAGTTTCGTGAATTATTTGATGGCGGCAATTCTGTAAAAGCTAAACCTAAAAAGAAAGTCAAACCTGCTCCACCTGTAACTGTAGAAGATAATCCATTGTTTTCATCAGGAGTTTAATATATGTCTTATTCGGCTGATATTGCTATTTTAGAACAAAAGCGTACTGATTTTCTTAAACAGTATAACGAAGCCACTGCCCCCGATGATCGCGACCAGTTTCTTAAATCGTTGGGTATGATAGAAGACCAACTTAAGAAATTACGTCTTTTAGAATGGGAAGAAGCCACTCAGCGTCTTGATTATAGTGAGGATCGATAATGGATATAGATGAGCAATTAATTCAGGCTAGAGCAGAACGCATATTGCGTGTGTCTAATCGTGCAAAGCGCATGATATGGGTTACCTTTCAGCGTGAAGGGGTACATTGTTATCCTGCAGCGGCAACTGATCCCAATTTAGCAGATGTTAGTTTTTTAGCGAACCCACATCGTCACATCTTTCATTTTAGGGTGGCGATAGAAGTATTTCACAATGACAGGGATCTTGAGTTTATTCAATTTAAGAGGTGGCTTGAAAGTTTATATCAAGGCACTCTTGACCTAAATAACTCAAGTTGTGAGATGATTAGTGATGACCTTTATCAGGCTATCGCTGTCAAATATCCCAATAGAAATATTGAAATTAGTGTATCTGAAGATAATGAAAATGGTTCACTAATTAGATATAGTTTGTCTTATTCACCGTCTGTGTTAATTTAAGGAAGTATAATGTCGAAGAATGATAGAATGAATCCGCGTGTCAAGCGTCTTTTTGAGGACCTCGAAGATTATCTAAGGTTTTGTAAAGAATTTGGATATCGTTTTGATGAGGCTGATCTTTATAAGGATCGTAGCTATGTTTGGCGTCAGTATAGCAAATTACTTGCTGGTAAGCCAGTGAAAGATATGTGGGTAGAAAATTCTAAGAGCCCCATGCAAAATGCGTAAGCTACTATACATGGGTTTAGAGCCTTATAAGGCACGATACACTCTGCAACTACAAGAGTGGAATGAAGCTGTCTTTAAGCGCCGAGGCATTAATTATGTAATGGTGCCTGGCGATACTTTGAGTAATGATCAGGCTATCGTTACTGGACAGGTGCTTGACGCCCATGGTAGAACTTATTTTGGTATGAGTCAATTAATGAACTTGATTCGTATGATGAAATCAGGTGAAGTTAATAATGAAGATGTTGTGTACTTTGAAGATATGTTTCAGCCCGGTATTGAAAGTCTTCCTTATATCCTTAATCAAATTCCTGCTGACTTGCGTCCTAGGATATTTGTTCGGTGTCTTGCTCAGTCTATTGATCCTGACGACTTTGTGCATGTATGGGGAATGAGTGAATGGATGGGGCATTATGAAAAAATGGTTGATTCATTTGTAGATGGCGTATTGGCTTCTAATGAAGAAATGGTAATGCATATGAAGATTGCAGGCTGGAAATCTCCAGTCTATAATATTTCAGGCTTAGCATTTGGTAAGGATGAGGTGCTTAGTCGTGTTAATAATCATATCAAAGATTTCAATAATCGTGCTAACCGCGTAGCATTCTCTGCCAGATGGGATCAAGAGAAGCAGCCCGACTTCTTTATGGATCTTATCGAAGAGTGGAATCGCAGAGAAATGCCAGCAGTTGAATTTGTGATTTTATCAGGTAGTAAGTTAAGATCAAATAATGAAAGTTATATGGCTCGCACACGCAACCTACAACAGCAGGGCCTGCTTAAAATCTATGAGGATTTAGAAAAAAATGACTATTATAATTTACTTAATGATACAAGGGTTCTTTTCAATTGTGCTTTGCAAGATTGGGTTTCTAACACCGTATCAGAAGCCGACACTCTTGGCTGCAACGTATTATATCCTGCTTACCGTAGTTTCCCTGAATCTTTCGCTAATGATCACACAAGGTTATATGTTCCATGGTCAATAGATGATGCAATCAATAAGCTAGCGACATTATTACAAGCACCCCATACAAATATGGGTAAAATCAGTGATTGGACTAATAATACTATTGATCGTATTTGTGATATCATGGAGAATAATGGTGAGCAGTGGCTACGAATGAGTACTGACTATCGTAAGCACACTAGAGAGAGTAAATTTTAATGAGAATCGAAAATGAAATTTTGCTAGACTTTAAAGACGTACTAATTCGTCCTAAGCGTAGTACTCTTGCTAGTCGCAAAGACGTTGACTTATCAAGAAAATATAAATTTCGCTGGAGTAGCAAGACTTGGACTGGTGTGCCTATCATGGCTGCTAATATGGATGGAGTTGGCACATTCGATATGGCAGAAGCACTGTCTTATGTTAAGATGTTTACTTGTTTAGTTAAAAGTTATACTGTTAAAGATTTCAACGAACGATACAGTTATGCTATTCAACCCAATATCGCGGTCAGTACTGGTATTGGCGAACGAGATTATGTAAATCTAGTATCAGTACTTACAGCACATCCCAACATTGACTTTATTTGTGTTGATGTTGCTAATGGGTATAGCGAACATTTTGGCGATTTTATTGCTAAGGTTCGTGAAGAGTTTAAAGATAAGACTATTATTGCGGGCAATGTTGTTACCGCAGATATGACGCAGGAGTTGATTTTACGTGGAGCAGATATTGTTAAAGTTGGAATTGGGCCTGGATGCTTCACTCCTGACACTCTTGTACTAACCGATGAAGGTTGGAGAACGATATCTACTATAAAAGAAGGCGACTTGGTATTAACTCATAATACGATTTGGGAACCCGTAACTCATTTATGGAAGTTTGATCATCATAGACAACTTGCTACCGTTTCGTTAGAAGATGGTAATGAGTATAAAATGACTCCTGATCATAAAGTTTTCGCAATACATCAGTCTAACGCTGATCAATGTAAGTGTGATGAAGATATTCAGCGGTTGGGTGAATGGGTACCTGCAAAAAATTTGAACAGTGAGTGGTTAGTAGCTACAACATAAACTGGTTCTATACTCATTTTCACGATCTAGAGATGCGATTTTTCTAAATTAGAAACACTAAAAGGTGATACAGATGAAACTTGTAAGAGTTAAAGAAATTACTACAGAAAACTATATCGGGGAAACTCACGATATTGAAGTAGGAGGCGTGAGCGGAAGTCACTCATATGTGGTAAAAAACACAGACGATACTACAACCGGGTTGGTGGTGCATAATAGTGTGTGTACCACGAGACTCAAGGCTGGCGTTGGTTATCCTCAGCTTAGTGCTATTATTGATTGCAGCGACGCTGCTCATGGACTTGGCGGACACATCATCGCAGACGGAGGATGTACCTGCCCAGGAGATGTCGCTAAAGCATTCGGAGCGGGTGCTGACTTTGTGATGTTAGGCGGAATGCTTTCAGGACACGATGAAGGCGGCGGTAAGGTGGCTGAAGATATGTATGAACTTGCCAAACTACAACCAGGAACTTATGCCAATGACTATGAGGTCAAGAAATTTGTAGAATTCTACGGTATGAGTTCAGAAGAAGCTATGAACAAGCATCATGGCGGTATAGCCGAATATCGCAGTAGTGAAGGTAGAAAGGTCCGTGTACCATATCGAGGTCCTGTACATAATACTGTAAATGATATACTGGGCGGAATTCGTAGTACTTGTACTTATGTAGGCGCACCCAGTCTCAAACAGTTAAGCAAGTGTACTACATTTGTCAGAGTAACACAGCAATTTAATGGCGTGTTTATTCAGTGAATAAATACATATGCTACACAACGGTAGCAAGTTGATTGACGATTATCCGTGTAAGGAAGGAGAAAAATAATGTCGTATAATAAAACAAAAACCAGTCCCGAATTGGGCCGTAAAGTTCATGAATATCTAGTTAGAATGGGGGTAGAGACTCCCACAATTGATAACAAATTAGCGCGTGGTGAAAAAATTGACATAATCGAACACCACATGACTAAAATCATGGAAACATTAGGGTTAGATTTGTCAGATGATAGTCTAATGGAAACTCCCAAGCGTTGGGCAAAGATGGCGGTAAACGAAATCTTTTGGGGCCTTGACTACGAAGCATTTCCTAAATGTACAACTGTTGATAACAAAATGCATTATAACGAAATGGTCATAGAACGCAATGTTAATGTACAAAGTAACTGTGAGCATCATTTGGTAATTATCGATGGCTTAGCAACTGTTGCGTATGTTCCCAAAGATAAAGTATTGGGCTTAAGCAAGATTAATCGTATTGTAGAATATTTCGCTAAGCGTCCGCAAATTCAAGAGCGGTTGACTGAGCAAGTATTTCACGCATTGTGCTATATTTTAGAAACCAACGATGTAGCAGTTATGATTGATGCTAGACATTATTGTGTGGCAAGTCGTGGCGTGGAAGATACTGGTAGTTCTACGGTCACTTGTCGTTTGGGTGGTGGATTTAAATCTGACCCGGCAGCAAGAGCAGAGTTCTTAAATATAGCCCGTCAAACTTGTAAGTAAAATGCACGTAACAGGCAGAACAGACTTTAACAAAACTTGGCTCACCGAAATGCCTGAGGGTCTGGGAAGTTTTCATACCTTCAATCAACTAGAGTATAATATCAATGATCTCAAAAAGAACAATATACCAGTAGAAGATTTGGGCAGCGGGCTGAAAAAGATAGAACTAGATCAAACTGTGTATTATTGGTACGAGAATAGTGATATGGTGCTATTAGGAGTAGAACTAGACAAGCGACCACAAGGATGGGTTGTTCGATTAACTGGAAAAAATCCTAAAATACTCAAATCACCTCCTTTTGCTAGTGACTTATATGATGCGGTTCTAAGAGACAACAAACACCGTAGCATTAGAATACTCAGTGATGTCCAACTTAGCGATGAGGGGTATGATATCTGGAAAAAATTGTTTGCACAGGGTCATAAAATATCGGTATATGACAGGACTATTCCGGGCAAGTCATTCCAGACTTTTACCTCAATGGAGGATTTTGACAAATATTTTAAACACGATGATTCTGAGTATAAAAAATATCAATATGTGATATCTGAATCAGGATCTATGATAGCTGAAACTAGAAGCCATTTTAGTACTAGACGTTATAGAGAATTGTCTGGGTTAAGTCTGGAAGATTAATAGCAGTATGGGTACAGCGAATAATGAATAAGTTAGACTTGCATGGTGTTCGACATCAAGAAGTTGATCGAATGGTAGAGAACTTTATATTGATGAATCAGGGCAAATTGCCACTAACAATTGTTTGCGGAAACAGTGGAAAGATGATAGACTTAGTAAATGCTGTGGTCCGTAGAATTAATGTAAAGTCAACTATGTTACAGTATGGCACTATTAGAATAATCGATTTATAAGGAATATGATGACAGTAATTCAAGCAGAACGATATCACGATTTTTCAACAGGTCATCGTGTATATCAACATGAATCCAAATGCGCTCATTTGCATGGGCATAACTATAGAATTCATTTTACAGTAGAAGCGCCAAAGCTAGATAGTATTGGTAGAGTTATGGATTTTTCTGTAATTAAGGAAAAGCTTTGCGTTTGGCTAGAGCGTGAGTGGGATCATAAGTTTTTAGTATGGAGTCAAGATCCATGGTCTGCTACACTAAAAGAATTGGATCCAGATGGTACAGTGATTGTAGATTTTAACCCAACTGCTGAAAACATG
>Ga0209084_1001704_pt1 | contig 18082 bp, 27 predicted proteins | sample C_130820_MF_Meta_FD_187309 | JGI IMG/M metagenome (GOLD analysis project Ga0209084, IMG submission 187309) | Freshwater microbial communities from Lake Croche, Canada to study carbon cycling - C_130820_MF_MetaG (SPAdes) (version 2) | ecosystem: Environmental > Aquatic > Freshwater > Lake... | reverse complement strand
AGGAGCAGTTAATGGTTCGTTGTTGTACAGCCACATTGATTTTTACCTATTCAAGTTAAGATAACTTTACTTAGGGTTATTCTTCATCTTCAATTTCTTCTTCGTCATCAATTTCCGTTTCAATTTCCTGGAGTTGTAAATGTTCCAGAACTATCTAAAGTAGCAACAAATGGTCCATTTATTAATTCATTAGGTGGAGTTGTAGCTGCTGAAATTGGATCCCATTTTTCTCCATCAAATATGTATCCAGCATAGGTATTCCCTGTTTCTGGATTAATAGGGAAATTTAATGCTGTCATTATAATAACTCTTTAATTGTAATAGCAAACCATAAATCTAACTCTGTAGCACTATCTAAACGTTTTAAACATAATGTAAGCATTTTTCCATCAATTCCACCAGTTAACGGTTTATCAATTTCGTCTCCTTGTACATTTTTACCGATAATAAGTCCACTATGGCGCATAATTGTTCCATTTGGTATGGTAAATGTATTACCTACATTAGTAGAATATTGATCTTGATAAATGCGATACTGTGCATATGAACTTGAATTAATATTAGTCCAACCTGGAATAGTTGCTCCACTAATAGTTAAGTCTCCCTCATACCATTCATACATAATAGTGCTTTGAGCAGCATTATTATTCCCAAGTTCATATTCAATAATTTTCATTAAATTATTAGAACTAGTTCCAGTCGGATTAATTCGAATACTAATCATAGGTCTCATCGTGTCATCCATAACCCAACCACGATGAGATGCTAACGCATGATTATTTATTGAATGTAATTCACCTACATCACCGCTTATAGTAACTGGTATAGGATTACCTATATCATTTTTTATTTCTTGATTGTTTATAAACAAGTATGACATTAGATAATTCTCCATCCATCTCTATAGATTAACGATATTGAGCCATTATTGATTTGTAGTGTAAAGCCTGCTGGATCATTATCTACAGTTCCTACTACAGTAATTGGATTATTTGCACAGTTTCCAGATTCATCTTTTATTACAAGAGATCTACCAGAATCAGGAGTTACAGGAAGAGTAAGCGTAACTGCTCCAGCATAATTAACACCAATGTAATATTCATCCCCATCGATTACATAGCTTGATGATGTTATGTAATTAGTTGTATACACAACATCATGTGGATTTACTTCTGCAAACTCAAATAACTTTGTTACAGGATTATATCTTAGATATCTTCCAGCATAGATACTAGATCTATCAACATCATCTAACCAACGAAAATTTACTTCACCGCCACCTGCGCCAGCCATGGAAATTTTAGTTAACCAATTTTCCATATACTGAATTTTATCAGTTAAAGCCTTTATTTCTGGAGCAACTGCAGGAAGTTTGGGTTGATTAAACAAGTCTACATTAGTTTTAAATAATCTATTATAATGTGAAGCATCAGTTAAATCTTTCTTAGCAACTTTTTCTTCTATAAATTCTTCTTGGATTATTTCAGGGGGTGTTGGTTCTACAATTGGTTGTAATTCCGGATACAGTTCCGGAGTTGTATTTTCCAACAAGTTAAAAAAAGAATTATGTTTTATTTTTTCAGATAAACCTAAGATTTCTTTTTTGGGCGCGATAGATTCTCGTTTTGCTTCAGAAATCAGGTTTAAAAAATCGTTTAGTTCGTTCATCTACAGTACCTAAATGTATATTTACAATATTTAGGTACTAAAAAGGGGAGCTTTGGCTCCCCAAGTTATTTACCAATGATCAACACCAGTAATTGAAATCTTTAGATCACCTGTAGCTCCATTAATTTCTACATTAGGAATAACAATATCAGTTATTTTACCAATCCCGCTGCTGTTATCAACGGTAATGTCAAGACTTTCAGCTTCTGGAAATTTTTTTAACACTTTAGCGATATCTTCTAATTCGCTGCGATATAAAGATACTGTACTTTCACTCATTTGAATAACGCCTTTCTTAAAATGTTAGTAGAATATTGTGCAACTAAAAATAACACATATGCTCTATATTGACTAGACAAATATGCATCATGGTACAATAAATCAGCAAGAATTTTTAATATAATATCATTACGATTAAATCCTTTACTTAATATTAATTCTTTTGTTTCTTTAGTTAACACAGCCTGACGAGCCAATTCTTTGTTAAACTTATCTTTTGGATGCTTAAATGCAACCGACCAGTCGACCTTAGCAGTCCCGTCAGGGTATTTAGTTATAGTTGTAAGGATAGTTAAACATAAATCGCTTAAAGGACCACCTGAACCTAATTTAGCGCCATTTAAATACTGGAAGTTTGTACTTGTTGCAATTTTTGATTCAACAGATTTAACTAATTCTAGCGAACTTGGAGGATATCCTAATTTATATCCGCGAATTTGAACATTATCACTCCAATTTGGTTTAAAATAAATACCCTCTTTGGAAATGTCGGCAATAGTAAAAACATAACTAGTATTAATTGCCATATTCATCTCAGGCAACCAGCCATTTTCCCAGCCATTTTCTCGTTCAACTTTCCGAACAACCCGAACTCGATCACCAACTTTAAATTCACGCATATTTTCTTCCTCAACTAAGTTTAAATATTTCTCACGAAACCACTGATTAACTTTTAATCTATTATCATAAACAGCGTATAAAAATTCATTAAACACTGCATCCCAACACATACCAACAACATTAACTTGTTTACCTGCTAATGATAATTTTTCAAAAGAAAAATCAATTGAATTTTTCGGTACTTGTAAAACTTTAACATTATCTTTTAATTTAAGCATCTCTAGTCTCAACAAATTGTTTAATTATATCTAAATTTACAGGAGTAAAATCAATTGCCTCCATAGAAACATTATAATATCTGGTATCAGGGACTCCATCTAACATAATCATATCAGCATGTAAGTGTCCATGAATATTCAATTTCCATCTGCCTAATTGCGATGGATGAACAGGAACATGTGTTAATACAAAATCGTGTTTCTTAATTACACCATATAAATCTTTAAAGTATTTTAGATATACTGATGGATAGCAAGAATCGTGATTACCTTTTACAAGATATTTCTCACCATTCATTTCATCTAATAATTCAAGATATTTTTTGTTAAATGTAACATCTCCTAAGAAGTAAACGATATCATTTTTACCAACAACTGAGTTATGTTTATAAATGATAGTTTCATACATTTCTTCTAGTGTATCGAATGGACGATATCTATTGCCATTTTCATCCGTAAATTTAATAATATTTTTATGACCAAAATGGTGATCGCCACAGAAGAATACTTCAGACATTATTTTTCCTTTTTTAATCGTTTATACATTATAATTATAACGTATAAAGCCGGATTAGTCAAGCATTTGTTTAAATAAATATATAGATATAACATTCAACAAAGGAAATCAATATGTTAAGATTTAAATCTTTCCTAACTGAAGCAAAAGAAAACAGTAAAGCTGGCGCAGCCGCAAATACTAATGGAGTCAGACATGAATTAATGTCTCTAGGTGTTATGAATCATATGGCAAGACATCATGGAGCAATAAAACGTAAATCTGGTAAAGAATATCCAAATTTACTTAAAATGAATCATGACGAGTTACGACATTTTTACGATAACCATATTGCTACTGCAAATTTTAATGAGGAAATGCCAGAACATTTTAGAGATAAAGACGGACAAAGACCTCATCAAGTATTTCATCAACATAATCATAAAATAGAGCATGATGAATTATTTAATCATTTTAAAAATTCAGTAGAACATGTAAATAAATTACATCATCATTTAAGAGAACAAGGCTTAAATCCAGAAACTTTACATAATATTTCATGGACATCCAAAGATGGTGATGTTAACGAATTTATGAAAAAACATGGTGATAATAAAAACCGTCAACAAAACAAAGATGGTGACGATTTTGATGGAATGGCATCAATTAAAGATAAAGATGGAAATACAAAACACGTTGGTATTTCAATGAAATGTGGTTCCAAAAAAGGAGCAAAACCAACATTAAAAAATAATACGCATAATACTGTATTCGGTAAACAAAATAGAGGAGAATTATCTCCTGAATATCAAGATATTGCAGATAAATTTCATAATGATTCGTCAAAACATATTGATAATTTTGTGGATAAAGTAAAAAAACATTATAATCAGGAATCTGATACTGCCAGAGGAAGAGAATTTAAAACGCATGAAGATGCAGAAAAAGTAAAACCAGGATCTTCTCATCCAAATGTTCATAAAAAATTGCACGCTGTTGAACAAGCTAACTTAGAAAGAAATTCTAATGTTGCCAATGACTTACATGCAGCATTATCAGAAATTAATGATAAAGAAAAACAAAAAGGTTCGACAAAAGAAATTTCAAATTATATTAGAAGAAAAGCTTCGGTATCTTCTCCTGATGTTGTTCCTGTTAGAGCTGCAATGACAATTAACCCAAAAACTAATCAAGCAGATAGCCATCATTTCGAAGATCATTCTACACACTTAAATAATATATTAGATAATACGCATCATTTTAATATATCAAAAAGTGGCGGAACGGTTCATATTGATGCACACGATAAAGATGGAAAGCATTTATATAGATTTAGTCAATGGTCTAAAGCTGGTTCAAGAAAAATAGATAAAACGACAAAAGTATTGGTAAAACAAGAAGGACCAAAATCAGCTTTACATGAAAAACCTACAGACAAAGTTACAGCTACCGCTCCAAAAAAAGCGTCAACTAAAAAAACAACTACACCGAAAAAGGAAAAAAAAGTGAATCCAGCAAAAGATAACCCGCATTGGGATGAAAAAGCTATTGGCGAAATGTTAGATAACATTATGGGTAATAATTTAGTAGAATCAACTGATTCATTTAAAGCTGTACTATCAAATAAAATCGCAGCTAGATTACTTGAAGCGAAAAAATCTATCTATTCTGAGAGATACGATAAAGATTTAGATAAAAATAAAAATGGTAAATTAGATTCAGATGATTTTAAAAAATTAAGAGCTAAAAAATCAGTTTGTTCTGAAAGATATGACAAAGATTTAGATAAAAACCATAATGGTAAATTGGACTCAGATGATTTTAAAAAATTAAGAGCTAAAAAACATAAACATGTATGCACTGCTGCGTGTAATGAAGACATCGAAGCAGCATTAAATGAAGTGTTAAATCCTTCTATGGGCGTAAAAGCATATATCGATGATTTTATCAAATCAGATGACTCAAGATTTGAAGGTGATTCTAAAGAAAAACGTCGTCAAAGAGCTATTGCAGCATTCTATAATGACAAAAAATAAATAAATATATAAATAATAATTAATTAACCCAAAAGGAAATATAAAAATGAGTAATTTATACAACGATCCAGATGATTTTGACCTAGATGAAGATGATTTCGAAAAAGAGTTAGAAGAAGATTCTATCGAAGATATTCAAACTGAATCTATTAGAAATATGATTGAAACTATCGTATCAGGTAATTTAGTTGAATCTACACAATCATTTACTGATATTATCTCGTCTAAAATTGCAGCTAGATTAGAAGAATCTAAAATTGGTGTTGCTCAACGAGTATTTGGTATTCAAGAATCGCACGACGACGATGATGACAATGATCATGATGATTACAGCAAAACAATTAGTAAAATGAAAAAACCAAAAGAAGATGATGATTATAAAGATGAAAAACATGCTGAAGTAGATGATGATTCATTTAGTAAATCTCTTCATGGAAAATTAAAAACAGCTGAAGATATTGATGATAATCCATTATCTGATGATGAAAAAGAAAATCCTGATGATAAAAGAGTTCAAGCTGGATTAGCAGCTCGTGCAGCTAAAGGTGAAATGTCAAAACCAAATGCTCACAGAGATATTGATTTAAGACAAGGATCTGTTACTTTACAACATGGCGATGCAAAAAGAATTAATAGCTTTATGGCTGGATTAAAACCACAAAAAAGACAAGAAGTTATGGCTCACATGCAAAAATCACCTAAACATTTTGACGCGGTTCATGATGTAGTTAAAAAGTTCCCCGCACCAAAACAAAATACATCAATTTACGGCGAAGATTTCCAAGCAGAAGCTCTTGATATGAGTTCATTAAAAGCCATCGGCGGAAAATCTCGTGGTAGCGTTGAAGATCAAAAAGCAAAAAGAGCTGCTACAGTTAAACCATCAACAAGTCCATCTGTTACTGGCGCTGGGGATAAACAATCTTATTATAACCCAAAAAATGCTCCAAAACAAAATGAATCTCTAGGGAATTATTTTTTTGAATCTACTGTGGTTGGTAAACCAACATATGATGGTGATACATTAACTACACATCATACGCATGAAGGAAATCATTTTACAGCTCATACTGAAATCGATGATGATGGAGATTTACACCACAAAATTGCAGATTCAACTGGTAAAATGATTCATGCGCATCATTCTTTCCGTGATTGGGATACTGGAAGAATTTCTCAACAACCTGCTCATGGAAAATCACAAATATTTGATAACGAATTACACAAAAAAATATTTGATGACCACAAAAAAGCAACAAAAACTCCTTTGAAAAAAATATTAAGCAATGATTAATATAAAAAGGATTATAAATGAAATCATTTAGTGAATTTCGCCAATTACATGAAGGTTCGGTGAAAGATATTCATCAAACCATTAAACATCATATTGGTCCTATTTTTGCTTCTGGAGCTGCTCCAGTTGAAATGAAACACATTAAAAAAGCTGTTGATGCTGTAGTAAAAGACCACAAAATTACTCCAGATGCAGCTAGAAAAATGGTGGACTCTTATTGTAAGACACCTACTATTCCAAAAGCAAAAGGAGCGTAAAGCTCCTTTTTTTATTCATTATCTTTATACAAAGTTTCAATTAAAAAATATGTGAGTATAACAGAAAACGCAGCAATCCAAAGCGAAATCATAATATCTCCTTATGTAAACCAATTGTAGATCCCATAAGAATCTATTACACAGAAAAAAGAATATCGCAATTTTAATGATGCAATATTTTTACAATATGCATTTATTAAACATAATCCATGCCCTATCAAAAAGAAAATAAATGCATATTTTGTATACGGTTCAATATTTGTTGCAATTAAAGATCCAGCGATAAGAAAGTTTACAGTACCAAGCCAATTTAACATAAAATCCTATTTTAATAATTAATCCCAATTTATTTAGTTTATATAAATAGAAGTAAAAAACTGGAGAAAGTGATGAATAAAATACTAGCATATATAAAAGAACCAAGAACTCTACAAGGCGAATATAATAAACTATTTTATGTTTATAGTCGACTAAGAGAACCAAGTAGTCATGCCGCATTAGCTGCGATATTTGCCGTATTTGGAACTAATATTTCAGATCAAATGTGGAATAATGTAATGAATGGGTTATCTGCTGGATTTGCTATAGCAGGGGTATTCCTAAAAGAAGATAAAAAAGGAGAATAAAATGAATTTTTTTAGTAAAATAAAAGAGGCATTTGTTGGATTAGGTAAAGTGGCTCCAACATTAACAGCAGTAGCAACAACAGTGGAAGTAGCAACTGGTCACGCAGATTTAGTGGCTTTAACTCAAAAAGCAGGTGATGCAGCGGCAAAAGTTGGCGAGGAAGTGAATACTTCAGGAGATTTAGTTGGTGCAGTATCAGAACAAATATCTACTGTAGCGGCATCTGAAGGTGAAGCTAAAATTGCAGATGTAGCAGGTAAAGTTTCAACAGTAGCAAAAGCAGCCAAAAAAAGTAAAAAGTAATAATATAAAAAAAGCCAGAAGTATTGCGCTTCTGGCTTTTTCTTAATGGTTACTTATGTTTCGCGCCACAAACGGTGCAGGTATAACCTTTCTTTTGGTCTTCGTTCATGACCCGCATATTTTTACCATAAGTTGCATCTTGGTATTCAGCAGCTTTGCCACCAGTACAGTTACAACGTTTTACTTCAACAGTTACAGCCATTTTAACACCTCGCTTTAGTTAAACAACAAATTAATTATACTATATAAACTTCTATTCGTCAAGAATATTTTGTACTAATTTATGCAGGGATATATGCATCATCTTCCATTACCATGTTTATTAAATCGTCATACATTGTATTAGCAAGTTCACTTGATGTTTTTGTTTTCTTACAAATAGTTCCAAAGAATCCGCTTTTAAGTAAATTTGCGATATAATGATGTGGATTACCTAAAATCGCTTCAAACATATCCGGTTCCACTACATCACCGTCAATCGTTTCTTTATAGATTATAATATGGTATTTAAAACCCAAATCATGTTTCTCAATTGGTTGAGCATTATCTTTATATGTAAATGCCGAAATATCTAATTGCTCTTTTTCATCTAAGATAAACATAAAACCATCGTGTATTTCTTCATCATAAATTTCTTTTAAGTAGTGTTTCATAAGAATCCTATTTTATGTTGTTATAGATATATTTATTTTAAATGCAAAACTATGGAATATAGAATAAAACCACCGGAAATTAAACAGATCTATAATAACTTAAAATCATCAGCTAAAAAAAGAAATATAAATTTTACATTAACTTTATCTGAGTTAAATAATATAAGTTTTCCAATATCTTGCCCTGTGCTGAATATACCATTAAAATGGCATAGAAACAAACCTCAAGATGATAGTTATAGTTTCGATAGAATTGATAGTTCGAAAGGATACGAAATAGATAATCTACTAATTATATCAGTAAAAGCTAATCGAGCTAAAAATAATTTATCCGAAGAAGAAATAACTAAATTTTGTAACTATTATAAAAATTAACAGTCATCGCAATCGCAATCTAAGACATACATTAATATAGCAATTGTTGATATAATTGCTATCATTACTGCACCAAATTCATCCGCTACAGTTACATTTTCCATAATACCTCCAGAATAAAAAAGGAGCAAAAAGCTCCTTTTAGTTTATTCATAAAAACCAACCTTTATAGTTGGTTTTTATGGTACATCAAAATTCGTCAATACATTCTAATAACTTGACGAGCTTTTTTTCGATAAAATACTTCATCAACATCTGTTTTGAACCTGTTTTTGGAGCTTCATACTGTTCAACGATGGCATCTTTGATATCCTGGGGAGTCATAGTCAAATCAATTAATAATTTATTTCTCTGAATATTACGATAATTTTCAATATCTGGGTTATTAAAATCTTCAGTTAACATAACAGCTTTTTTCTTAGCTGTTAAAGGTTTCTGACGAATACCCGCAACAAATACATCATCATTAGATAATACCGATGGAATACCATCTCCAGCATCACCAGTTAATATCTTTTCTTTTAACTCAAGTTGAGGGTTTTCTGATTTAACATAAATCCCCAACATTGGATTATACTGTTTAACATTAGAATATTGATGTAATTGTTTAAAATCGCCATCAGAACTAATTATAATTACAGTTTCATGAGCACTAATTCTAGGAACTAATGTACCAATTACATCATCAGCTTCAGCTCGCTCAACATGCACCACTTTATACGGAAAAATAATTTTTAAATCTTCGCGAACTTCATCAAGCACTTCAAAAATAACAGTCCAGTCTAATTTAGATGCTTCTCGTGCTTTTTTTCTTCCTGCTTTATAGAATGGAAATACTTCTTTTCTCCAGTATTTTCTGGAGTCGCAGCAGATAATTACTTCACCATATTCTTTTTTAAATTTATGTATATGCGATCTAATCGAGTTTAAAACTAGGTGCCGACATAAATCTTTACTTAAAACATTAATTCTATTTGATGCAACCTGAGACTGCAATCCACTAATTACTACTTGGTTAAAATCAATAAGTATAGCCATTATCATTTCCTTTAGTTAATTTATAAATATATTATACCATACATATATTAAAAAGTCAAGCATTATTTCTAGGATCCCCATATGATAAGATTTAAACATTTTTTAAAGATAAACGAAGAACTAAATGATAATGAAAAAGCCGAAGTTGCTACTTGGCCACAAAGAACAGCAAAAGCAACAAAAGCAACTGATCATTATTTCGGTAAAGGGGTTGAAGATAAACATACTCCTTTAGAGGGTACACATAATAAATCAGAGATCCACCATGCCATTGAACGTCATTTAGGAAAAGAAATTACGCAAGATGAATATAAATCTGGTCAAACAAAAGACGAACACGGTAGACCAACTAGAATTGGTAAATTGTTAAATAAAACGAAAGCTCCAGATGAATTATCTCGTGGGTTTGAAAATGATTCAACTCGTCAGGGTAAAAAGTTTTCCGGATTATCTGTAAGGACAACTAGAAGCGCAGCAGGCGTTGCAGGGCAAACTTCTCGTGGACAAAGTTGGGAACAACAATCATGTAAAAACTTTAACACAGGAATTAATAGAAAATATTTAAAACCTGATGTTAAAAATGGTGCTGTTGTACATTATTTACATGATGAGAATGGGAAAGAAATTGCTAGATCTACTGCGCAACCATACACAAATGATGCTGGTCATACAATATATAAATCGGATAGTTATTATGGCATCGACCACAAAGGGTTCAAAGATCATGTAGAAAAAGCTAATAAACAATTATCAGGTGAACATAAAGGTGGTAGCATAGTTTATACGAAAAATAAACAAGCTTATGATAATGATGGTAATCATCAAGAAGTACATCCAAATGCAACTAAAGATCATTTAATTAATGAATTAGATAAAACAACTGATAGGTCAATAAAAAGAAAAATAATACATCATCCAAATACTCCATCAGATGTATTAGATAAAATACAAAAAGGATCTAATGAAGATGATAAAGCTACGGTTGCTTCTAATCCTCATGCAACAACTAAACATTTAGATAACGCATTAAATGATACAAATCCAGATATTGCTAGAATTGCGGCAGGAAATCATAATATTAATTCAACGCAATTACATAAAGCAATAAATCATCCTTCTAATGAGGTTAGAAGTCAAGCAGTTTTAAATCCTAATCTTAAACCTGAACATATTGATAAAGTATTAAAAGATAAAGAACATTTTGATCCAGTTACTACATCTTTAGCTGTACAACATCATAATGCAACAGAAGATCATATTAAACAAGGATTAGCACACGAAAGCCAACATGTAAGAGGTGGTGCTCTACAAAATAAAAATATTACTCTTGATCATTTACGACACGCAATGAAAGATCCAACTAATAACGCATCAACAAAAAGACAAATAATGTTTCATGATAAAGCGGATAAAGAACTTGCGAGTAAAGGATTAAGCGATCCTGATGAATTTACACAAAAATTAGCCAAAGAAAGATTAGCCAAAATGCAATAAAGGAAATGGGAGCTTTCGCTCCCATTTTTTATTTACCCGAATAATAATTCAGAAACGGACTTAACCTGAACTCCATTCTCAGTAACTACTCCATTTACAACCTTGCCTGTTGATAAAGTACAAACAATAGTATCATTACTAATAGTTTCATTAATCATCACGGTAGAAAATCTACCTTGTAATTCTGACATCTCTTTTGGCGTTAAATTTACACTCATATTTGCTCCAATTCTTTTGCGTATAATACAATATTTGTTGTTTCTTGCAACTCAACCTTTTGCTCAACCAAAGATTTAACTTTTTGCTCTAACTCAACAATTCTATCTCCAGTTAAATTCCAAATCTTCATATCTAATAATTTACTGTCAAAATTATTTTCTTCTAAAATACTAAACAATTCAATCTTAGAAGCATTTTTAAATTTATTAACATTACCTAGATAAAAATAGATAAATCTTACTCGTTCATTTAAATCAATAATATCATTATCAAGGATTTCAATTAATTTATTGATTCTATCTGTATATTTACCTAAACGCCAATCGATAAAATAATCAATAATTTCATTAACCGACCCAAACTTTCTCAATTTACCAGTAGGCAACCAACACGTCAAATTTTCTGTTACTGTTGTAACTAATTTTAATTTCTCAAGAATAGTATCATCCTCCATTGAATTAAGGATTCCGCGCTGATAGAACACATCAATATCAAATCCTTCCTCTGTTGAATTATCTTCATAATCTTTAATAGAATTATTCTCTACTAATTTATTAAGCTGTTTTTTAATATCATCAAGATACATTCCTATAGGTAATTCAGTAATCTTTACCTGAGTAGCATTAATTCTGGAAATAGAACCTTTAATTTGATACTTATTATCGTCAAGTCGAGTTACAATACCTTTAAATCCACGAAAATACGGTAATAATTGAAATTTCTTAGATCCTCCAGAGAGTTTCGTCTTAATATACTTTGCAAGTTCCTTTGGATCTCTTGAGAGGATCGTAGAAGCAAAACCCGTACCTATTCCTAGCGAGGTGTTTAAAAGCACTCCAGGGAGGATTGGAACGAAAAAATTAGGCTCTATTTTAAAGTCATCCTCGAATAAATGTTCTAAGATAATATCATCTTCTTTACGAAAATATAATCTAAAATTTTTCGATAATTTAGTAAAAATATATCGAGCAGCTGCAGGAACAGGCGATAATCTTGAACCAAACTGACCAATAGGAGAAAGTAAATTTAAATTATTTGAGCCAGTAAAGTCTTGAGCTAGATTACAGATAACTCCAGCAATTCCTTGTTCTCCATGATGATAATGTGTAGTATGGGCAACCATACTTGCTAACTGAGCTACTTTTATTTCTTCTGTTACATTTTTTAATAAACATGTATAAAGAACTTTTCTTTGTGTTATTTTTAATCCATCAATTAAATTAACGATTGACCGTTCGTTATCATAATTGGCATATGGCTTGTATTGCTCCTGAAATAATCTTTCAATTGTAATTTCTTTCATAATTATCCTTCAATATTCAACCATTGCTTTCTTTTATCAGCACTACCAGTATCTTTAGAGAATTGTAATGTAAAAATATCTACATCACCAACTTCACTAATAACCTTTTCTAAATTACCGCTAAGGTCTGTTAGGTACTCTTTCCATTCTTTACTGGAACTGGTTCCTAATCCTTTGTAATATTTTGACTCATATTTTTCATTAACATGTTTTTCTTTCCATTTCTCAAATAATACTAAATCATGGAAAGCTAATGTGTCTTTTTTATACTTAACTTTAACAATCGGGGTATTTAAAATATGAATAATCCCTAAAGAGAATAATTCTGGCCAAAATTTAAAAAATGCATTCAATAATAATCCTCTAATACCAAACCCATCCAAATCTTGGTCTGTTGATAATACAATTTTACCAAATCGAATATCCTCAATAGAATTTACCTTAACTCCAAACTGAAGCCCAGTAATTGTCATAATATTTTTAAACTCTCTATTTTCAAGAATATCTTTTAATTCCATTGGCATTACATTTATGGGCTTTCCGCGTAGCGGAAACGCAGCCATTGTTCTAGGATCTCTACCTGATAATAAACCAGATAAAGCTGAATCACCTTCCGCAAGAAAAAGCATTGCATCACTACGCTGTTTAGTAGAAGCATCATGGAATTTATCAACTCTTCTTGGATCGGCTTTATCTAAGTTCTTATTAGCTTTACGCAATTCAGCTAATTCAGATGCTTTTTCTTTAGCTTGAACCCAGTCTAAAATAGACTGGATAATATCAGATTTTAATAAACCTTTAATAAATTTATCGCTAACAGTCCATGAAGTTTTCCATTCAGATGCAGGACTAATCATATTTTCTTTAGTTTGACTGGAAAATCTAGGGCGGTTAACAGTTCCTGCAATAAAAATTCTAAAATGATTTTTAATATCAGATGGTTTTACATCAACTTTATGTTTCTTTTTAAAATGTTCGCGTAACTTATTTGTTACTTGATCAACAACATAATTAACATGAGTTCCACCCTGATAGGTTTCTACTGAGTTAATAAAAGAAATTTGCTCAAATCCATCAGAATCGGTAATGCCAACATTCCAATCTTTACTATTATCGGTAAAGTAATTATCTGAATATAATGCAACATAATCGTCAAAAGATCTAAATCTAATTAATTCCCCATTAAAATAAAATTTAATGTTTAAGTTATTCGCAGCTGCATCTATTACTTTTTTCTGAATTCGTAGAATATGGTCTGCATCTAACCCACTTAGTTTAAAAAATTCATAATCTGGAGTAAACGTAATTTTAGTTCCATTTTTAGTAAAATCTTTAATTATAGGCTCTGAACGCTCGCGCATACCGTTCCAGAAATCTTGGGTTAGTTTTTTCTTACCATCACAAGATTCAATCTTAAAATTTGTTGATAAAACATTAGTCAACGTCGAACCAACACCATTAGTTCCAATTAGCGATTGGTCTTCATTATCGTTAAAATTAGAACCAGCTCTTAAATTTGAAAATACAGTTTCAGCGATATAAGTTCCTGTTTGTTCATGAAGAACTACAGGAATACCTCTACCATCATCTTGAACGGAAATTTCATCAAAAGTTATATCGACTTTAATTTGAGTTAATGTGTCTGCTGCTCTTTTTCCTTCATCAATTGAATTATCGAGAATTTCAGAGAAGATTTTAATAAAAGCTGGGATATAAGAAATATCTCGCTTTTCCATTTTCTTTGTGGTGTTGTTTAGCACCCATTCTTGACTTGTTTGAACAGAAGTAGAACCGCAATACATGCCAGTACGTTTTCTAATGTGTTCAATCTCGTCAAGAACTTGATAAGTTTGTTGAATGTGTTTTGTCATAAAATACTGTTAAAAGTTTATGGTATAAATATTATATAATATTTTTTTAAATTAGTCAAGCATTATTTATAGGATTCCCTTATATGTTAAGATTTAAACATTTTTTAATGATCGAACGGTTTTTAATGAACGAATCTAAAATCGATGATTATAAAGCACAAGAAACAAATATCTCAACTAAACACGATCCAGATGCACAACATAAATCTGCAGCTGATATTATTGACCATTTTCATAAACATACTCCAGGCGGTAATGTCCAACATACTCGTTGGATGATGGACCAATATAAAAAAGGAGAAATAAAGCAAGAAGATGCTCATGATATGCACGATACAGTAAAGAATTTTGAGAAATACAAATCAAAATTACCTAAGAAAAGAATAGAACAATATAAATCAGTTTCAGAATTAAAAACGGCTATGCATCCACATAAAGAAAAAGACGAGGAAGTAAAAGCTGTTAATAATTCTAAAGTTGTAAATGGTTCTACTGTTGTGCACAATAGCCCTAATCTTACTGCATATCACGTTCATACAACAGGAGCAGCTCAGGAATTAGGCAAAAAAGATAATGGAGAAAAATTAGGCTGGTGTACTTCCATCACAGATCCAAGTAAAAATATGTTTCAACATTATAACGAAAAATCTAGAGGTAATTTTCATATTTTACATATGCATAAAGAACAATTTCCCCATAGAAGAATTGGTGGTGTTGGAGTAAATGGACAATTTCAAGATGAAAATAATAAAACAATTAAAGGCGAAGATTTCCATAATTTAATACACAGAAACCCTGAATTAGAAAAAATTCCTGCTATCAAAAATTCTAGACACTATAAAGTACAAAAAGCTTCAGACCCTACAAATAGTAAAGAACATTTAGATAAATTAATTAATGATAAAGATGAAGATATTAGAGCAGGTGTTGCAGCCAATAAATCTGCAACTAAAGAGCATCTTGATAAACTTATCGAAGACGAAAGCGAGCATGTTAGAAACACAGTTTTTAAAAATTCTCCATATAAAGAACATATAGATAAATATACAATTACGCATAAAGATCCAAAAATTAGAGCAAGCGTTGCAACTAATCCAAATGCAACTAAAGAGCATCTTGATAAACTTAGTAATGACGAAAATGAAGACGTTAGAACAGCTGTAGCAGAAAATACATCACATAAAAAATATCTAGATAAACTTGTTAACGATAAAGACCACAAAGTTAGAGCAGCTGTAGCAAATAATCCGAATGCAACTAAAGAACATTTTGATAAACTTGTTAACGATAAATCCGAACACGTTAGAAAAGCAGTTTTAGTAAATTCGCCGCATAAAGAACATATAGATAAATTAAATTCTGATGAAAGCCCTAATATTAGAGCCAATATAGTTCATACCAATAAAAACGATAACGAAAAATTAGGTAAATTTATTAATGACCCAGATGATTTTGTAAGATTAAATGTTGCAAGAAATACTACACAGAAAGAACATTTAGACCATTTAGCTGGAGACAAAAGTAGTAATGTTAGGCTAGCTGTTGCAAAAAATAAAGCTGCAGATAAAGATCATTTTGATAAATTAATTAACGATAAAGAGGGAATGGTTAAAATTGCTGCAGCAGATAACACTCCACACAAAGAACATTTAGATAAATTAATTAAAGACAAGTCTCCATATGTTAGAGAAGCTGCCGCAAAAAATCCAAATGCAACCAAAGAACATCTTAATATATTAGCAAACGATAAACATAAAGATGTTAGCATGGCTGCTAAACGAGAGCTTACTAGAAGACCTTAAAAATTTGGGGGAGCAAAACTCCCCCATCAATTCTTTATAAAGTTACATTAGCAGAAATAATTGAATCAAGTCTAAATGAACGCCATCCTGAATTTTCTAAATCCCACACAGATAATACTTCGGGATTTTCTACTTTAACTTTCGCTCCTTCTTTAATCTCTACCACAGGTAATAAATCTGATTTTAAAGTGCATTTCATTGTTCTTTCTGAACCATCAGTTTTTGTAAAGACAATAGTTCCAGTTCCATTTTGTAAGTTAGCTTTTAATGTATCTTTATCGATTTGTGTCATAATATAAATTCCTAGATTAAATTTTAAGATCTTTTTCAGTGAAAATACCGAACATCGCTTCAGCGAAATCTTCGGGGTATAAAGTTTTAGAAGTTACTACTTGCTCTTTTGAAGCTTGTTTAGCTTTGTTACTTGATGAGTAACTCAATTCCATCAGATAGTGTTGACGGAATATCAGATTTTTTAAGTTCATTTTTCTGGTTTCCTAGTAATATTTGGGGCAATTTGAGGCTGTTGGTTAAGATGGTCCAGAGTTTTGCCCAATAATTCTGGATCCATCGGAGTTACAATTTGTTTAACAGGTTCTTGTTTCGGGATACTGTTATATACGTCTTTAATACTGTTTAAAATTGACATTCTTTTTCTTCTTTGTTGGTTGAAAATCGTCATACTCTAACTCAGAAAACGAAACTTGATTCGTTTTGAATTTCTTAATCTGTTTGGTTTTTCTAGGCTGGAAATCGGTATAATCTTCCATAAGAATATTGCTGTGCTTTTTCATCTGTTGTACTATTTACTAAGTTTAATTTAAAAGTTCTGGATATACTTCACGAACTAAATCTGCTGTTAAGCCTTTAACCTTCAAGTCTTTGTGTAACATGTTAAAGAAAATCTTAGCCTCTTTAGGTTCAAAAGATTCTAGTAACTGTAACAAAAGAAGGTTACGTTTTTCATCTGTTAATGAATCAGCAGTTGGATCTCCTTTAACGAACAAATAGGCTCGACGAATTTCTGATTCAATTCCAGCATATCTAATTCCTAATAGAGTATCTGGTTCAATATAATCTGTTGGAAAATTATCTTCAACATAGAATTGATAGTTTGGATTAAATGTATATTTTAATACTTCTTTAAAATGATAGAGATTATTTTGTTGAAGAATTTCTACTCTTTGTTGTTTGTTTACTGCTAGATTAAATTCATCTAGAATTTCATGTACGTTCTTAATCATAAATTAATTTTCATTTAAAGTTACTGTTAGAATCAATTACTGATTCCATATGGTTAATTTCCCGAAGGGGGAGATTTGTTTCTACATTTTTATTTATTGTAACTTGAATTTTTGTTTTCGTCAAGCATTTATTTAACAACATTAATCTAGCGAAGCAATGTGAGCGAAGCGAACATTTAATTTGATACTAGTCTAATCCTCGCTTCGCTCGATTGATTCCTTCGGAATCAAGATCCAGTTTTTCTTAGATTGAATTTCTTTGACCCCCGTTCATGTATATGAAT
>Ga0209084_1001702_pt1 | contig 18090 bp, 15 predicted proteins | sample C_130820_MF_Meta_FD_187309 | JGI IMG/M metagenome (GOLD analysis project Ga0209084, IMG submission 187309) | Freshwater microbial communities from Lake Croche, Canada to study carbon cycling - C_130820_MF_MetaG (SPAdes) (version 2) | ecosystem: Environmental > Aquatic > Freshwater > Lake... | reverse complement strand
TAATGAAATTGTTGAAGAAAACAACTATTATCCTTTTGGTCTCAAACATAAAGGGTATAATAATGTGGTAAATGGGACTCAACACAAGTATAAGTACAACGGAAAAGAGCTTCAAGACGAGCTGGGACTTAACATGTACGACTATGGTGCTAGGAATTATGACCCAGCTTTAGGAAGATGGATGAATATTGACCCACTGGCTGAAAAAATGCGTCGTCATAGTCCTTATAACTATGCTTTTAATAATCCAATCTACTTTATTGACCCAGATGGGATGGCGCCTGATGACCATATATTTGATAGTCGTGGTAATTTTGTAAAAGATACCAAAGTTGGTAATAGTGTTAAAATCAGAATTGGAGATAAACTATATAGTCCTTCACAACTTAATACATCTCGAGGCTCAAGAGCCGCTATGAGTAAAATTGGTGCTTTTTATGCTGGAAAAGTTGGTGCAGATGGAGGTACTAAAGTTACTACAGGTAAAGGAGATGACAGTTCAAACGAAAACCAATCTTATACAACTGGAACAGCTATCTCTTTAAATGTCAATGGCGGCTTTAGTAAAGATTTAGATAACATATCAAATTTTAAAAGTATTATGAAACACGAAAATGGTCATAAAGAAGATAATGAAAACCCTAAATTTGAAGGTGATTTATCAACTCATGCCGATGTCTATATTGACCAAATGAGTCACAGCTCATTTAGTTCAACTACCTCTGATTTCAAAAAAGGAAGTGCTGGTTCTTTTGGTAATTATTTATTAAACATGGATAAAAGTACTGGGTTTTCTCAAAATGATATAATATCTAAAATGGATTCATTTAATCAATCAAACACAGGAGGACTTCAGATAAAACGTTCAGGAGACAATTTTGGAAATTTTTCTAAAGGTACTTTAAGTTTAGATCTCAAATATGAAAGTCAACCATATTCAATTCCATATGAAAAAGTTAAAAATTAAATTATTATTATCATTATTACTAGTTATATCATTTTCATGTGATAAAAAATATGAAATAAAAACTACTTTTGAGACAAAAAAAAATGAATATTGGAAGTATAAAGATGCTTGTGATGGTGGCCGTGGACTTTTTTTTAAGTTTTATAAAGACGGAAGTTATGACAAGTATAATAGATTTATAGATGACGGTTTTGAATTATTCAATAATGATGGTGATTTAATAGGTGGAAAAAGAACTTGGAGTATAAAAAATGATTCTGTTTTTGTTTGGGATAATGAAAAATACAACATAGAAAAATATGGAAAGCAAGAAATAATTCTATCATATTATCATTATAAAGAAAAAAACAAAAAGTGTATAATAACTCTAAATAAAGTAAAGTAAAAAACTCAGGCCCGCTTCAAAAAGTATTCCTCGCTTATACTTCACAAATACCTATGACTTTGCATCCTTAAAATCAATTTTTTACATTAATAAATCAGAAAGCTTCTTAAAAAAAGGGACTTTTTTTTTACAAACAATTAGCAAAGTCTAAGAGCTAAACCGATTAAAAAAAAAAGGGGCAACAATCTGATTTCAAATTTTCACATATAGTTTAATAAAATTTGAGGAAATAAAAATATATAATTTAATATCAATCACTTCCATGTTTCATTTCAACATCTTTAATAGATTAGGCAACTGTATTTTAAAATAAAAACTTAGAGGAAATTGTATTAAGATTGTAGTGATTTTTGCATTAATAATAAATTAATAATTTTTTTTTGAAGACTACTAAAAATAAAATATCCTTTTTGCGTTAAAAAAATAAAAGGTAGTCAAATAGCGAACAATTATATTACTTTTACTACAATCTCTAAATAAGGAAAGAAGAATAATAATTCTTGATGCAAATAGCTATGAAAATTTGCGAATTCCATATTCCTTTAAAATTTAAAATAGCATTTTCCTATGAGAAATATTTTTTTTATTCTAGTGTTAGCCGTTTTTTCAGCCTGCCAATCTACCAAAATTAAAAATGACAGATTTAAGGTGTCATCTTCAAACCCTGAATTGGGCAGTATAGGACAATCAAAATCACTATTCGATTTACAAAATGATTTTGAAGTTAGAACATTGCCTAAATTAGAAAATAATATCCGGCTAGCCATTGAAGTAATTCCTTTCAATAAAAGACTAAATCATTTTTATAAAGCTAAGACAAAGTACAACCAAAACCAATCAAAAATACATTATGCAGATAGCCTACAAACAAAACCGGAATTAGTTACTATTCGATTTCTAGATGTTATAGGATTTATAACAGAATTAAACGCAACACACAATGCTTCCGTTTTCAGAATGCTTTTAGATACCCAAAAATCTAAAATTATTTCAAGTGTAGCTGTGAATCTGTCACCGGTTGAAATCACCAAAATCAAAAAGGCAGACACCTACTATTTAACTAATCCTCAAGATAATAAGTACAACTTTTTATTATATAAATTGGGTAAAAAAACAGATACGATTTCTGTTAATCCAGAAGCTATAGTAGCCTACAGATGGAGTAAATTGTGTTGGGCTGTTACTGAAAAAGGAAATTGGTATATTGCTGATATGATAGAAGGTGGAAATAGCTGCAAAGGGAATACAATGCCAAGAATCAAAAAAAAAAGAAAATCAAAAAATTTGTCTGATATGTAAATCGTCAATAACCTATTCATTTTTAGTCCCCTCTCCTTTAGTGAGGGAACTGGTGAAGAAAAATAATACCAAAAATGAACAAATCTCTATTATATAATTTCCTGCTATTAATCTCGCTTATTATATTTTTTTCTTGTGAAGATATTCTTTTTGAGAAAGATATTTCGACTGAAGTGCAAGTTCTAATCGCTCCAGTAAATAATGCGCAATTTTTTTCAACAGGAGTTTCGTTTAATTGGCAAACGGTACCCGATGCTACAAATTACCGACTTCAAATTGCAAAACCCAATTTTGATAATCCAATTCAGTTTGTACTTGACACATTGATTAAAACGTCCAAGTTTACACAACAGCTTCCTATTGGTGATTATGAATGGAGAGTAAAAGCATCTAACAGTGCCTATAATACGAAGTATACAAGCAGTCTATTTTCAATTGTTAGTGATACAGATTTTCAAAGTAACGTAGTAGTTTTAAACACACCAACAAACAATTTAATTACAAAAACAACACAACAAAACCTTACTTGGCAGTCTATAATTGGAACATCTTCCTACCAAATTCAAGTATATGATGCAAATAACACAGTCATCAGCGATCAAACATTGACTGCTACAGTTCTTAATTATAATTTTTTGGAAGGTAATTATTTTTGGAAAGTAAGAGCAAGTAAAGGGACACAACAAACATTATATTCTGCTCGCAATATTTTAATAGATTCTAGAATTCCTAATACCCCTGCTTTATCCTTTCCGGAAAACAGAAGTATTACGACAAACAAGGATGTTAATTTCCAATGGAGCAGAATCTCGATTACAGGAAGCGCGGAAAAAGACAGTATTTATATCTATACAGATAACGCATTAACGGTTTTAAATCAGAAAAACGAAGCAATCAGCCCTATTACAACAAATCTAGATTTAGGTACCTATTATTGGTTTGTTAAGTCATTTGACCTAGCAGGTAACATAAGTAATAAAAGTACTACTTTTAGTTTTACCATAAATTAAAATGGCTTTAAACTCAAAAAACTAATATACAAATTCTAAAATAAAATTGATTAAGGAACTACGGAACTGGATTTGAGTTTTATTTAAAAAATAGAATAACTCTAAAAAAGTATCGAAAATTATTTTTTATAAATAGATTCAATACAATTAAACTCTATGAAAAACAAAAAAAATATATTGATCCTATTGCCAGTGGTACTTTTGATTTGGGGAGGGGTAATTTATCAATTTTCATCTTTTTTAAATACAGAAAATGCAACTTTATATAAAGTAAAAGAAATTAATATAAAACCATTTAAGTTCAAGGAAAGAAATAAATTTTCAATAAATATAAATTACAGAGATCCTTTTCTAGGAAAAATGTATACTAATACCCAACAAGCTCCCAAAACTAATAGTACTCTCAAAACTATAAAAGCAATTAAACCCGAATTAATTATGGTTTGGCCAACAATACTTTACAAAGGAATTGTTTCAGATACTAAGGAAAAAAATAAGGTTTTCATGATGGTAATAACAGGTCATATTTTTTTAATGAAAAAAGGAGATATCGAAAATGATATACATATAGAAGATGGAGACAATGCATCTGTATCTGTAAAATACAAAGGATATAAAAACATCATTATGATTGAAAAATGAAAACAATCCTTAAACTTAAATCAGGAGCATTACAATTTGCCGTTTTTGTAGCGGTTTTAATTGCGCTACTTTTAAGTGGATTGCTATTATATGCTTATACGTTTATCTATATGAAAGAGCAGTCAAAAGGAGCAATCGAAAACATTCAACTTTCAGATACCGGAATAAAGTATCTGTTAAAGCAATCTGAAATCAACACTGATACGCTAACCACTAATGTTTTTAATAAAGAAAATCAGTCAATCAGAGTCTATTTATCTTCATGGGGAATCTTCGAAAAAGCATTTACAATAAGTAAATTTCGAAAAAAAACATTTATTAAAGCAGCTGTTATTGGTTCCTTAATAAATTCAGAAAAATCACCTACACTAATATTACAGGAAACACAAAATCCATTAACAGTAGTTGGAAATACAATAATTAAGGGTATTGCCTATGTACCCACTCAAGGAGTAAAACCAGGAAATATATCCGGTAATAGTTACTATGGATCACAACTTATTTATGGCCCAATATATAAAAGTACTCCTACATTACCTAAACTAAACAAGAGCACTACAAATACACTTTCCTTTTATCTAAAGGACTATAAACCAATTATTCAGAAAGAATATATTAATTTGGAGACCAATTCAAAAATAATTGCCTCCTTTAAGGAAAAAACAAAAGGTGCCTATTCGAAAGAGCCCATTATTTTGGAAAACCGAGAAATCACGGGAAACATCATTATCAAATCAGATACTTTAATCCGAATAAAAAAAACAGCACTGCTAAAAGATCTAATATTAATAGCTCCAATTATTGAAATTGAGGAAGGAACGATAGGAAATTTTCAGGCAATAGCATCAAAAAGAATTATCACTGAAAAGTTCTGTACTCTAAATTATCCTTCAGCTTTAGTATTATTTCAAGACAACAAAAATGATCCAAAAACAGTTACTGCAAATAAATTTGACAACCAAATTTTTATCGATTCTGGAACAATTATAAAAGGAAGTGTATGCTACATTCAAACCAACGAGATTCCCGATTTCCAAACCCAAATAGTATTAGAAAAAGGGGCGAAAATCAAAGGGCAAGTCTATTGCAATGGTAATTTTGAGATAAAAGGTACTGTATCAGGGTCCGTATATACCAAACAATTTATCGCCAATCAGTCGGGTTCCATATATATAAATCATATTTATAACGGAAAAATTGAAAATGAAAATATCCCCACTTTTTTTGGCGGTATAGTATTAAAAGCAAGTCCGAAAACGATTATGAAATGGTTATATTAAAAAAAATAAAATCAGCAACCTTAGTCGAAGTCATTGTGGCTTCAGTTCTAATTGTAATCATTTTTATGATTGCCAGTATTGTATTAAATAACGTAATGTTGAATGCATTCTCCAAAAACACACATCCTATAGAAAATAGATTAAACGAATTGGAATACGAACAACGAAACGGAATGGTAAAATTGCCCTATAAGGAAAAATACAAAGGTTGGGAAATTGAAATTAAGACAAACTATTTGGATTCAAAACAGGAGCTAATCATTTTGGCTATTAATGAGATAAATAATAAGCAAATTACAAGAAACCGAATTTATGTCGAACAATAAAATAAAATCATTCACACTTCCAGAATTATTAGTCGTCATGATTATAACCGTAATTGTCGTAGGCATGGCTTTTAGCGTATTACGAATGGTCCAGAGACAAATTCATGCAATTCAAACAAATTTTGAAAGAACAACTAACTTGGCTCTTTTCGAACAAAGATTATGGCAAGATTTTAATGAAATGAATTCCATTCGTTATAAAGAAAATATCCTTATTTTAGAATCTGAAATGGATACAGTAGTGTATTTGTTTCAAAAAAATTATATACTTAGAAACAAGGATACTTTAAAATTACAATTAACTGCAAATAAACTATATTTCAAAGGAAAAGTAGTTAAAGAAGGAGATATAGATGCCTTATCAATCTCGGGAAATTCAAAGCTTCCCGAATATGAAATTTTTGTTTCTAAAATAAATGATTTAACCCTTTTTATGAATTCAGAAAATGGCATTTAAATTAGAAAATACTAAAAAAACCAATACGTTACAAAACAGGAAAAAACCTGGGTTAGAGGAATTGTTAAAAAAAGAAATTGTTCTTTTTGGAGAACGTTTCAATAATAAAAAAAAACAAAGTTTCTATTTGGAACTAGCAGTTTTACTCAAAGCCGGAATTACTTTTAAAGAAGCACTTACATTAATTGTGGAATCTTTGAAAAAAAAGGCTGATCAAGAGTTAATCCAATCCATTCTTAACGAAATTGTTAACGGTAAGCCTTTCTCTGAGGCCGTGATGGCTTCAAATGCTTTTTCAGAATACGAATACTATTCCTTACAAATTGGAGAGGAAACGGGCACAACCGCGCAGGTTTGTAAGGAATTAGGAGCGTTTTACGAACGCAAGAACGAACAAAAAAGAATTATTATAGCAGCACTCTCCTATCCTTCCATAGTTATGACAACAGCGATTGCAGTTGTAGTATTTATGTTGAGTTATGTAGTTCCAATGTTCCAAGATATATTTAGGCAAAATAATGTAGAACTTCCCATGTTAACAAAAGTGATTGTGAAAATATCTGTTTTGACCAAAACATACGGTTTTTATAGTCTATTACTCCTTTTTATAGTTTTTATTTTAGGTCGTGTATTTAAGGACAATCCTCAATATAGAAAAATAGTTCATTATTCGATATTGAAAGTTCCTGTTTTAGGCTCCTTTATAAATAAAGTATACTTGGCCCAATTCACACAAGCCGTAGCTCTATTATCCACGGCTAAAGTACCGCTATTGAACAGCATACAAATGGTAAAAAAAATGATACGTTTTGTTCCATTACAAGATGCACTCGAAAAAGTAGAGAAGAGCATTTTAATTGGAAATAGCCTAAGTACAAGCCTAAAAGAAAATACACTGTTTGACAATAGAATCATCTCTTTGGTCAAAGTAGCAGAGGAAACTAGCCAAACTGAATATGTGTTCAAACAATTAAGTGAGCAATACAATCAAGAAGTAGTACAACAGTCTAAAACAATGACTACTGTTTTAGAACCTTTAATTATACTATTTGTAGGTATAATTGTTGCTGTTTTATTGGTGGCAATGTATTTACCTATGTTCCAATTGAGCAGCGCTATCGGCTAATAAAAAGAATTAATCCATTTTATTTAAGACTCCATTTTGCTTATTTATCAAATTGCTCAAAATATAATTTATTAATGTTTATTGTTTGTTACCACTGAATATTAATACATCAGTACACAAAATATATTTTTTTGTTTTAATAAAAAAAATTAAAACAAATTGTAAGTTTTATTTAAAAAAAAAACTCCGTATTATTTCCAAATTATAAAACTTAAATACAATACTTAAACAAATACTTTGAAAGCGAATAAGTAAGGCATCTAAAATTAAATCTTAAGAAAGGGAAATTAATACTTTATTTAGTAGTTTTAAAACAGACTAGCAAATATTACAATTAATACGTTTTAAAAGAAATTAAAATTTTAATCCTTTTTAAACCCCCTATTTATAGTACTAACAGAACTTCGAATAGTCAATTAAACAATACCTTATTTATAATTTTCTAAACTTAAAAAAAAACCAATTTTATAAGTAAAATATTACTATGTATCAATTTATACAAAATGTGTATGTTGCGATAATTTCATTAATAAATTGTATTTATTGCCATTTATATAAAATAAATCTCTTCATAAGTATATTTAATAGATATTGATTAAAAAAAAACAATAATTATCCATCCAAGAAATAACTTGTTAATTTTTTCACAAACCTTTCTTAATATTTTGTAAACATTTTGTTTTGTTTTGTAATATTGAGTGGATATAAAATTATAATCTACAATTTTAATTAATAGAATATCTAATTAAAATCCTTCATTTAATTTCAAATCTAAATGAAAATAGTTTTTATACATATTTATAGAGACATAAAACAGGCTTCATAAATCAAGAATTCTGGCAGATACTCTAAAAGTAATACCTCTTTTTAAAAATATATATTGCTTTCAATTAGGTTTAACTTAATACTAAAAATAATCTCAAATGAAGAAAAAATTAAACTTTCTATTAATTTTTTTGGCTGTGTTTTTTTGCCAAAAAAATATATCTCAAGTAAATACTGATTTAAGACCTTCTATAAAATCACCTGAGATAAACAAATTTTAACAGTATATGAACATGCCGGTAAATTTAGTTTCAGGAACACCACATATAAGTATTCCTGTCTATAATTTGACTTATGGTGGAATGTCCTTACCTATATCTATTGATTACGATGCTTCTGGCGTAAAAGTAGAAGATATAGCTTCCTCTGTAGGACTTAAATGGAGTTTAAATGTAGGAGGAACAGTTAGCCGCATTATAAAAGGAGGTCCTGATGAAGGAAATTTGTATGGACCTCAAAGAAAAAGTAGAATACAAACATCCGGATATTATTTAGATTATGGATTAAGCAATTTGAATAGTGCTTTAAATTCTTTTCCTGAAAATGGACAACCAGTAAATCGATATGGTGAATTTAATACTTGGATGGATGATGTTTTTCAAAGTTATCTAGATGCACAACCCGATTTGTTTTATTTTAGTACTCCAGAGGGAAGCTCAAAATTTGTATTTAATGATCATCGAGACATCGTATATCTTGAAAACACGGATTTTATAATTAAAGAAACTTTTGATACTTTCTCAAATACATTTATTTGGAATGCTACTTCTCCAAATGGAATCAGATACAATTTTGGAGCTAACGACATAACAGAAAAAACTTCAATTTCAAATGTTGGTGAAAATATTTATCAATACAAGACAAATGCTTGGTTTTTAAATGAAATGTTTAATCATGCTACGAATGATAAAATAACAATAGAATATATAAACAATAATTATTCTACTATAATAAATAATGCTCCAAGTAAAACAACGACTCCTTGTATTCCTTTTTTACAAAATGGATCACAATGTGGGAGTCAAGGCGAAGCAGTTGGTTATGAATATTTTGCACAGAGTCCATATTCAAATAACAGTACAACTCCAGAAATTTTCTCAGGAGGTGGAAATGGTCCAAATCTAGAAAATAAAGTAATTTCAAAATTAATTAGTAAAATTAAAGCAGGTGCTACTGAAATAATTTTTGTTTACAATACAAGAAACGATTTAGCTCCTTTAAATAACAATTACGGAGCAATTACAGCTCAGCAACTTGACGAAATAAAGGTGATGCAAGATGGTATTTGTGTAAAAAAGTTTAATTTTAATTACTCCACAACAATTTCAGGTGATGAGTTACCTGCAGGACTGGCTAACCAACCAAACTCTATCGTTTTAAAAACACGATTAATTTTAAATAGTTTTATAGAATCAAATTGTGACGGTTCAATCACTAAACCTTATTTTTTTGACTATAATAAAACAGCATTACCAAATAAAATATCTTACGCTCAAGACAAATGGGGATATTATAATGGTAAAATTAATAATCCATCACTTGTTCCAGTTTTTAAATTTTATCAAAATTCAAGTATTTATGCAAATCGTGCTGTTGATTTTTCTTTTGCAAAAGCAGGTGTACTTGAAAAAATAACCTATCCAACTAAAGGAACCGTTAATTTTGAATATGAACCTCATCAATCGGATGTTCCTACTGACTTTTTCTACGAACCAACAGCAATTAGCACAGTAGCTAGCTTACAACCAGAACCACCATTAGAGCAATTCAATGATAACATTTCCTATAATTCAACTATATTTAAATATAATTTTCCTTCTAATCAAATATTACGTTTAAACAGTAATTTATATTTTCCACATCCAGCTTATAGTCCAAGTTCAGTTTCTTATTGTGGTCCTTCATCTGGTTCTTCTACGGCAGTAGAGATTGTAGATAATGTTACCGGAACGGTTATATCAAGTATAACTTATGCAGAATTAAGTAATACGGCTCCAAGTTATAAATTTGTAAGTACATTTTTAGACCCCACTTTGTTTGTTTTTGATCGGTTATATACGATAAAAGTATATGGTGCAGGTCCTCGTGGTAAATGTAATCATAACATGACTTCATTGTCAAATCATCTCATTGTCCCTATATATGATGTAGGTGGTTTACGTGTAAATAAAATAACCCACAAAAACCATGATAATATCGTTGCAAAAGATATTAATTACACCTACTTTCAACCTAAAACAACTTCAAACCCAAAACCAATTTATAAAATTGATTACAACTACATTAACTCTTTTAACGAACTTCAGAATTATCCCACTATACTAAGTTATTATAATGTTGATAGTTTCAGGAAATACGTTATGAACAATAATTCTAACTACATATCCGGATATTATTACTACGTATCCTCAGGAATAGATCTGTTAGATGTTAATTTCATAGGACCTGATATTACTTATGGAAAGGTAGTAGAAACGGATGGTAATGGAAAAACAGAGAGTAATTTTAATACTTATAAATCTTACTTTGAGCTAAATGGGTACGTACAACCTAAACAAATTCCTGCAGAGCCTAAATTTCAGTCTCTTTTGGCAGGTGAAAAAATTTCTGTAATTAATTACGATAAAAATAATATTATACAAAAAAATAATGGAACTGTTTATAATTATAACAGTAACTATACCGTAACTAATTACCCTGTTGTTGGATTAAATGTAAACAAAAATGAATATGGACTTATATATTACCCATATACGTTAAAGGGCCAACTCAAAACTATAAAAACTGAAACTGAAACAACTAACCTTGGTGGTATATCCGTATCTAAAACTAGTGATTATGAATATACTGGAGTAAATCACTTTCAACCAACCAAGACAACGGAAACTAATAGTAAAGGTGAACAATTAATTACAAAAATGTATTATCCTGGCGAGTTGAGCACAGAACCTTTAATGCAAGATTTGTTAAATCAAAATAGAAAAGCTAAACCTATAAAAGTAGAATCCTTCAAAGGAGTAGAAAAACTGTACGAACAAAAAACTGTTTATGCAAATGATGCAACAACGAGTAATCTATTATTACCTAAGTTTATTTATGCCGCTAAATTTCCTAACGCTTTACCCGTTATCAGCATACCAAATGTTGGACAATTAGAAAGAAAAGTGACTTCGGAAAAATATAATATTAATGGCCGTTTATTACAATTCAGTCCCGAAAGTGGTTCTCCTGTTACTTTGATTTGGGGCTATAATAAAACACAACTTATTGCAAAAATTGAAAATGCAACTAACTCTCAAATAGCAACAGTTTTATCAGTTAATGATTTAAATTCCGTTAATGAAACTTATATAACAGCAATTAATAACCTTAGAACAAACAGCTCTCTTCCTAATTTAATGATAACCACCTATACCTACAAACCATTAATAGGAATAAGTACGGTAACCGATCCAAAAGGATTAATAATGTATTATGAATACGACTCTTTCAACCGCTTGAAACTTGTTAAAGATGCTCAAGGAAATGTTCTTTCTGAAAACCAATACCATTATAAAAACTAAATTAAAAGAAAATGAAAAAATATATATACTTTTTAATTTTGTCTATAAATGCCTATTGGGGATATGCTCAAAGTACTAATAATTCACAAAATAATTTAAGGGCAGCTCCCATAGAGGGCGATTGCACCCAATGTTACCAATGGAATATTGATAGAGATGGTGATGGCTATGGCGATCCTAATACCTCTGCTTTTGCTGACACTAGGCCTAATGGTTTTACAGATAACCAAGGTGATTTAGATGATACTAATCCTAATATTACCTATCTCCCACCCCAAACATTTTATCAAGATGCTGATGGTGATACTTTTGGGAATCCAAATGTTAGTGTCTATTACAGTTTTCCTCCTGCAGGATATGTGACCTCTAATACCGATTGTAACGATGCCAATGCTACTTTAAATCCAAATACCAAGTGGTATGCTGACAATGATCTTGATGGGCTTGGAGACCCGTCTAGTTTCGTAACACAATGTATAAAACCAAGTGGAAACTATGTCCTTAACAATACTGACAACTGCCCCTTAGTTTCAGGCACGAGTGCAGATTGTAATAGCCTTTCAGGTGGTGCTTCTCAAGATCAAAACTACATCAAAACAACCACTTATAAAAAACCTTCTTCTACTGTTATACCTAATCCTACCATTAGTCAAGCCGGTCAAAGTATCACCTATTTTGACGGATTGGGAAGACCCATTCAGCAAGTAGAATACCAAGAGTCTACAACTGGAAAAGATATTGTTACACATATCAAATATGACGATTTTGGGAGACAAACTAAGGAATTCCTCCCATTTGCCTCTTCACAAAACTCTTCTGCTTATATCAATCCAGAAACCTTAGTTCCAGATTTAATCTCCCAATACAAGTCCAAATACGGGGACATTAATGCCAATCCTTTCAGTGAAATAGAATTGGAAGCTTCTCCTCTAAACAGAGTACTCCAGCAAGCGGCTCCAGGAAATGATTGGGCAATGGCAAACAATCATACCATAAAAATGGAGTATCAGACCAATATAGCAAATGAAGTTAAATTATATCTCGTTGCTCTTTCATTTGCAAACAACACCTATACTCCTTCACTATCAGTAAGTACTGTCAATGGTGGATTTTACTCTCCTAACGAACTTTACAAAACCATTACTAAAGACGAAAACTGGAGTGCTTCTGATTTAAACAACAAAACAACCGAAGAATTCAAAGACAAAGAAGGTCGTGTAGTGCTTAAAAGAACCTTCAATAATGGTGCTCACGACACTTATTATATCTATGATATTTACGGGAATCTGACCTATGTTTTACCACCAAAGGCTGAGGGTTTAACGGACATCGCTACTCTAAACAACCTATCCTACCAATACACATACGATTACCGCAACCGGCTCGTAGAAAAAAAATTGCCCGGAAAACAGTGGGAATACATCGTATATGATAAACTAGACCGTGTTGTTGCAACGGGTCCAGCTAACTCACCCTTTGGAGAATCCGTTGCTTCAGGATGGTTAATAACTAAATACGATGCTTTTAGCAGACCCGTTTACACTGGTTGGATGAACTCAACCTTAGCAAACACCACGGGACGTAAATCCTTACAAGATGCTCAGAATTTAGCAGTAGTACTCAACGAAAACAAACAAACTTCTGGTGTCATAGATGGTATTGCTGTATATTACAGCAATGAGATTGCACCAACTAATTTCAAGATTCTAACAGTCAATTATTATGATAACTATATATTCCCCGGTGCTGTAACAGTACCAACAACTGTAGAAATGCAACCAACACTAATTGAAAGCAAACACTTAAAAAGTTTGAATACCGGATCTTGGACAAGGGCCTTAACCACAAACACATCCATACTTGGAGAAACATCATCTGTTATTTACGACTCAAAGGCAAGGCCGATTCGTTCGTATTTAACAAATTATTTGGGCGGCTATACCTATACCGATACTAAACTTGATTTTGTAGGTGTACCTCAATACAACATTACCTACCATAAGCGAACTAGTGGTGATACTGAATTAAAAACAAAAGATAGCTTCATCTATTCACCCCAAGGAAGACTGCTTACCCATACCCATCAGATAGGTACAGCAGTAGCCCAACTATTAGCTTCAAACACTTATGATGAACTTGGACAACTCATCTCTAAAAAAGTAGGAAATACGGAGGCACTGCCTTTGCAAAAAGTAAACTACAGTTACAATATTAGAGGTTGGATGACTGAAATCAATAAAACGGGTTCATTAACACAAACTGGTGACCCCAAAGATTTATTTGCTTTCAAAATAAATTACAGCACTATTAGCTCCGGTATTTCAGAAGTTAAAGCACTTTACAACGGAAATATTGCTGAAACCTATTGGAATACAGCTGATGTACAACGATCCTATGGTTATAAATACGACAATTTAAATCGCCTAAAGGATGCTATATTTCAAAAAGAAAATATTACTTCAAATGCTTATAATGAAAATTTAACTTATGACAAAAACGGGAATATTATGTCGCTTATACGAAACGGCGCTAATGAAACTGCTACGCAAATAGACAACTTGATTTATAGTTACGGACCTAATAACACACTAAACCAACTCTCAAAAGTTACGGATAATAGTAATAAAACAATTGGATTTTTAGATAGCCCTGACAATACGCAAGATGATTATACCTATGATGCAGATGGGAACATTAAAACCGATAGGAATAAAAACATTCAGAGTATTTCTTACAATCATCTAAATTTACCTGTTAACATAATAATACTAAAACCCATTACTGGGACATATCCCATAATTTCATATATTTACAATGCAAAAGGTGAAAAACTAAAGAAAACTGTAAATCAAGCAACACGTATCCAAACGATAATAACCACAGATTATCTAACTAATTTTCAGTACATCGCAGAAACAAAATCTAAAGGTGGATATAGTGCCACTTTAAATTCATTCTCAACAGCTGAAGGCTATTTTGAGCAACAGGGAACAGTCCTTGGTACCGGTCATTATGTATTTCAGTATAAAGACCATTTAGGAAATGTAAGATTGAGTTATAGCGATAATAATAACAATAATTTAATTGAAACAAATGAAATTCTTGAAGAAAACCATTATTATCCTTTTGGCTTAAAACAAATGGGCTACGGATCTACAATATACAGCACTAATTCTGCATTGAAATATAAATACAACGGTAAAGAACTGCAAGACGAGCTGGGCCTTAACATGTACGACTATGGAGCGAGGAATTATGACCCTGCAATTGGGCGTTGGATGAACATTGACCCGCTAGCGGAACAGATGAGAAGACATAGTCCTTATAATTATGCGTTTAACAATCCAGTTTATTTTCTTGACCCTGATGGAATGGCACCAGATGCTACATTTGGTATTAACAGTAATGGTGAAGTAAAGAAAATCGACGACAAAAAGTATTATGATAAAAAGGGCAATGAAGTAGATAAATTGTACGCTATAGATGACAAAGGCAATAAAAAGGATGTTAATAATAGTGGTTCCGTTAATGATGCTGATTCAGTAGAAACAAGGGCAGGATTAATTGGTCATTTAGAAAACAAAAGAGCAGGGTCAGAAAAAAATGTGGAAGGTGGATATTATAGTTCAATAGGAAAACAGAGTTCTCAAAATGAAACAGATTATAAAGCCTTATTTAAATTCGCTGCTGATAATAGTTCAGCAGAATTTTCATTAACTTCTTTTTCTCATAAGGGTAAAGACCTAATTCAACTGAGTACTTTTAGAGATGGTTGGAACAGCCCAAGTCCATTTCAATTAGGTATTGAAAGTCCAAATAAGAATGTGTCGAGCCATATGCATAGTCATCCAGATATAAGAACGAATCTTGATTCCGAAAATTACAGTATGGGTGGCGACTATCAAAATGCCAGAGCAGATAATCGACAATACCCTAACAACGTGTATTTTCCAAATTCATCAAGGTTATACAAGGTTACAACACAAGGAATACAATATATTAAGAAAGTCAAATCATCCAAAGTCCTTTAAAGAATCACATTATGAAATATATTTTTATTTGCTTGATTTTTTCATTACACAGTTGCGATGAAAAAAGCAGTTTGCATCCCGAACTAGAAAAAGTAATACAACAATACCAATCCAAAATACCAATCCCTCAATCAACTGATTTAAAGAATTATGTTTTCATGTACGAAGTAAACTTTTCCCTAAAGAACAAGGATACTATTATTCGTATTGTAAGACTGCCATCTGGGATACCCAAAAACTCTAGTTGTTACGGAATTTACCAGACAGAGAAAATAAAACAAGTCGTTATATATGATGAAAAAAAATTGGGTGAAAAATTCATAGAACAAAAAGTGCGAAATATAGCATTACAGAAATATCAACTGTCGGAAAAAAAGAAGCATTACGCAGATTATCCACCTGTCTATTCCTATAAAGTTAGCGGGGTAAAAATAAATTTAGTGAAGATCGACACAATAAGCGATAATTGGATAAAATGAACCCGACCCACCATCCCACAGATGGGACTGCAACAGCAACTCCTGATGAATATATTGGTGATATTAGATCAGCAAGCAATTCGGTTTCATTTTTAACTGGATATTAAGGAGCAAACCAGTACAAAGACCATTTAGGAAATATCAGATTGAGTTATGGGGACAAAGACAATAATGGAAGCGTTATCAGTAATGAAATTGTTGAAGAAAACAACTATTATCCTTTTGGTCTCAAACATAAAGGGTATAATAATGTGGTAAATGGGACTCAACACAAGTATAAGTACAATGGAAAAGAACTTCAAGACGAGCTGGGGCTGAATGTTTACGATTACGGCGCAATGTTTTATGACCCTGCAACTGGAAGAAGAAATAATATTGATCCGAAAGCAGAACAAATGAGACGTTGGTCAACATATGCTTATTGTTTTAATAATCCAATGCGATTTATTGACCCTGATGGTATGAGTCCTTCAGATTGGATTAATTTTACAGGTCAAAATGGACAGCAGCAAATAATATATAATTCTAGTGTAAAAACAAAGGATCAGGCAGAAGCTGCTGGATATAAAAATGTTAACCAAGTTTTTGAAGCGGGTAAAGGAACTTCTGCAAAAACTGGTGAAGTAGTCGATTTCCAAAAGGAAGGAAAATTTTCAGTCAATGGCGGTAGCACAATGGATTCTGCTGATGGAGGTTATACGACCCAATCAGGCACTTATATAGGCAAAAATTCAAACACATTAGAACAACTAGCACCCGTTTTGTCAAATTCTGGGGATGCAGCTGTTGTTTTAGGAGCAGCTATGGTTCTTACAGGGGTTGGGGCACCAATTGGAGCAGCCCTAATAACTTATGGAGGTTATGCTTCCACAGCAGGTACAGTGATGGATTTAGGAAATGATGTAAATAATGGAACTTTAACCACTGAAAAAGCTGTTACTAAAGGCGTTATGCTAGCGATTCCTTCGGCAGGAGATGCAGCATTTAAGGCATTAGGAGAACCTGCGGCAGGTGCTGTTATTAATGCAGCAACAGTTGGAGCAGACCATCTACTAGATGAATTGAGAGTTGCGAAAGTAGGTCCTTATAGAGAAAATTAATATGAATGATTATATTGGAATAGGAATTTTAGTAACAGTTTTGATAATTAGTTATTTAATAGCTAGAAAAGATCTTAAAAATTGGAACGAAATAGATAGCGTTCGTAAATCTCTTATTATAAGAGCATTAGTTGGGATTAGTGCAATCATTATTATACTAATTTATAAAATTATAAAATCTTAATCAAAAAAAATGAAATCATTAATTTTTATATCAATTTTGTCATTCTTTTTTATTCAACAACAGCCACAATTGAATGGCAAATATAGAATGGAATATGAAGAAGATTATACTTCTCAAAATTGTACGATTGAATTTAAAAACAATTTTTATAAAAGAAAACTATCTAATGGTAAAATTGTAAAAGGGGCAGTTGTATATCAGGATTTTATTGTTCAGCTTAAAGATAATACATCCAATTTACAAATGGATTTTTTAAAACAAGATATTCAAAAGGATACAATTTTTTTTAGAACAAAAAATGTAAATGAGAAATCTACAAACGAAATGGATATGATTATTTATTCGGGTAGGTTAATAAAAGTAAAGTTCCACTAGCAAAATCTCTTGACTTTGAATAATAACCAAAAAAACCACAT
>Ga0209084_1001701_pt1 | contig 18102 bp, 42 predicted proteins | sample C_130820_MF_Meta_FD_187309 | JGI IMG/M metagenome (GOLD analysis project Ga0209084, IMG submission 187309) | Freshwater microbial communities from Lake Croche, Canada to study carbon cycling - C_130820_MF_MetaG (SPAdes) (version 2) | ecosystem: Environmental > Aquatic > Freshwater > Lake... | reverse complement strand
AACAACTTTACAAGCTACTACAGCAGACGGTGGCGGCTCAATATATCTAAACAATGCTACTAATGCACGTATTGACTTTGTAGCCAGCGGCGTTGCGTCGCCTGCATTTACTACTCGCAGTGTTGGTACAAAGATTGTGCTATATCCCAACATAGGTGCAAGCGCAGTTGACTATGCTATTGGTATTGAAAGCGGTACAATGTGGAGCAGTGTGGCAACTACTGCTCAACAGTTTCTATGGTATGGTGGAACAACTGTAGCAATGACTTTGTCTGGAGCAGGGGCATTGTCAGCTACAAGTTTTACGGGTGCAACTAGTGGAGCACACAATGGTACTGTGGGTGCTACTACTCCAAGTATTGGTGTGTTTACCACATTAACTTCTACAGATAACCGAGATACAGTATATGCCGCAGGTGCAACAACAGGCACTATTACTCCAAATGCCGCCAACGGTAACGTGCAGACCATTACCCTAACAGGTAGTATTACACTTAACGCACTAACAAGTCCGGTCAGCGGGCAGTCAATAACCTTGATCATTAAACAGCCAGCAAGCGGTGGACCATACACACTAACCAGTACAATGCTGTTTGCTGGCGGATTTAAAACACTAAGCACATCAGCCAATGCCATTGATATGATAACTGTTAGTTATATAGGTACAAGCTACTATGCTAGTCTAGTAACAGGATTTGCCTAATGAGACCGGCTCTTTGGCATAGAAACAATTTTGCCATAGTAGGTAGTGGCGCAGTAACTACAGCGGCAGCACCTTTCTATTATGATTTTACCAATACTGCAGAATCATTCACCGCCGCTGGTGCAACATTGACCAATGGTTCTACATATCTTACAGTTACATCAACTAGCGTAGATCCTATCATAAGACGTACTGTTAGCTTTAGCGGTAGTCAATATCCCTATGTACAGATTAGACTGTTGAGAACAGCGGGCACAGGTTGGGATGGCAAGATATTTTATACCACTGGCGGGCATGGCGAAAGCGCATCATATTATGCTCAAATGACTGAACCAACGTATGGCGGGAACTTTCAGTGGATAACAGTAGACATGAGATCATTAACTGCGGGCGGAACAGATTGGACAGCCAACACTATTACGGGCATTAGAATCGATCTTGGCGCTACATCGTTAGACACTTTTCAAATTGATGCTATCGTTGTTAGAGGAACTATATATCCAGTAGCTGGACTTTATCAGTATACACAAACTGGCTATTGGAATGAAGACGTCAACTTCTTTACAGCACCAACAGCCACAGGCGCTACCAGTAACATCAACTCAACACTGGCAGCTACTACAACCAGTTACTACTATGCGGGTTACTTTTTACCTGCTAATACAGGTGTATATAGATTTGGCATAAGCTCAGATGATGCAGGTTATCTATGGTTTGGCTCCACTGCCGCAACGGGCTATACTACTAGCAATGCCATTATTGCACAGCCTGGACTAAGAGGACAGAGCTACAGCTACAGCCGCAATATTTTGCTAACAGCAGGACGCTATTATCCCATTAGATACATAACCGGTAATAATGCAGGAGCAGGGGGCCAGGCACTACAATGGAGTTATGCGGGCGGTGCATTTCTCAATGACGGCATTGGCTATTATTTTTATAACAGTGATACGGCAGGCATATAAGGCCCCAGAGTTCGTAGCGGCGAAGCCGCGGAGCGGTCAAAAGCAAAAAAATAGGTGCATTAACTCAGCACCTATTTCCATATTTAAAAAGTCTTTATATCAGTGTATGATATGTTCTTCCCACTCATCTTCTAGAGCAAACTCCAACTGTTCTGTATAAGCTGATCGATCACCATGTTCACAGGCTATGTCACAGTAGACCTGTAACAGGGCAGCCATCATGATTTCGGGATTGAGTTTTAGAGCGGTGAGGCTTTCGCAATAGTCATGTACTCGATCAATCACATACTCGCCTATTTGATCATCCGAGCAGCCTTTTAACTCGGCCAACTCTTCTTCTGTTACTTCAAGTGTCACACGTTCTAATGCTGTCATATACTGTCGCTCCTTGTAGTAGTTGTAAGTATTTAACTGAACCCGATGGGTCTAGCATGATTATAGAAAAATTTTGCGTAAAAAATTTTGACCTAAGAAACTATAACCATGACTTACTTTTATAAATATTCGTATGCATGAAGCCAGTACTCCCATGATCCGTACTCTGTTGCTAGAGTGCTGTGACCGTCAGGGTTGGCAATTGCCAGAAGACATAGTCAACTACTGCACTATGGTACTGAGCGATCATGTGGCCAAGCCCATGTGGCAACCACAGCCCAGTTACGCAGAACAGTTTATGACTGTGCGTACTGTACAACAATATATCACGCTGGGAAACGAGTGTTGGTTTACTCGTGCTGTATTTCCAGAGCTGATGGAACGCCGTGGTATCAAATCAAGCTACTACGTTGACATGGGTACAGCTTGTTTTGATCAGGTGGTGTCAAAAACTGCACATCCCACTGTGCGAAAGATTAGAGATCACTTTGAATTTACTGCTGAAGTGGCATGGACTGCTATACATGCTAGGGCGGGATTCCGTAGCATGTGGGACTGAACTGCTAGAGAGTCATGTAGTAGCTAAAGGCCATGGCCGCAACACAGATGTATATCCATCCAAACTGACTCATGTGCGTCTGCTCCTGTGGTTCTGGTACAGGTCTAAATATGTCAAAATCCGCATCGTATTCATATGTGCGGCCATTGTGTTCTATTGTTGTCATATTATTATATATCATCAAGGCCGTAAACGGCCGCCCTTTCTGGGCCGGACTAGGTAGCAGAAAACAGGCCGAATGGGTCCACAGGGATTTTTGCGAGGATTCGCGCAAAAAATTTAATATACGGGTATTTTTCCACTGGCCTGGTGATTTTGCACCACTGGGGTATAGGACTACGCTGTTATAGCGTAACAACAATAATTAATTTATATAGCCCCACCCCACCGAAAATATTTTTTTATTTTATATAACCCCGACCTTCGAAATAAAAAAATCCCCTAAGCATGCCGGGAGCGAATCGGACTTACAGGCTTAGGGAATACTCCCGGAGCACTAACACAGCGCCCCTCCGGGTAGGCTAAACGTTAACGGCCGCTACGCATACAGCTGAGCTCTGCTACACGGGCCCAGTTACGCGGCATGCTAGCACGTAGGTCTGCTATCTTAAGCACCATACGCAAGCTGAGCTCACGCATACGCTTACTGTTAGTGTTGATGAAGTCCACTACTTCTGCCTTGGCTTCATCACTAAGATCGTAGTCGTCCAGCATGCCACAGTCACGTACCACTTGTCGTATACGCAACAGCTTCTCACGCTCTGTGTCAATGGTCAAGTCCAAGTAGTGGCAACGGCTCTCTAGTGCTTCCAAGTGATCCTTAAGCTTCTTGCTCTTCACGTGATCGAACTTGATGTTGGTAATGAAGATTGCACCGCCTTTGAACTCAAAGCTATTGGGCACACCTTCACTACGTAGCAAACGGCTGTCCGTATTCCAATGGATCATGCGCTTCTTTGAACTGTCTAGTGCGGCTTTGAGAATGTTAAGGCTCAAGTCATCTAACAGTACTGAGTCACAGTCATCGAATACTAGGATACACTTCTTGTCCGAATACTCGTAGAGCTTACTGTACAAGCCAATTGCACTCATAGCGCCTTTGACTACTTCATACTTACGAAGCTTCTGATCATCAGCAATGTCTGCAAACACATCATGTTTGGCAAGTACTTTCTCCACGCCAAAGCTCTTGCCCACACCTGGAGGGCCAGTAACGATCATGGCACGTACATCGCCACGTTTAACAGCCTTGGTCATGTCTTCTAAGATCTCAAAGCGTTCAGCCAAACGAGTCATGATCTCGTCATCTGTTTCTGTCAAGTTCTTCTCAACAGCCATCTGTTCAAGGCTCTTAACAGAACCCTTTTCTTGTGCAGTCTCTAAACTCAAAACTCTATACCCTTTAGTCATATGCGCTCCTGTGTGTTTAAGTAGTTATTATAACACCAAAGGAGCCTGTTGTCAAGCCCCTTCAGAGTTACTTATCAGTCCATTCTTGAACCGGCGTAGACCTTTTCCAAACCCAATTTGGTCTTCAGTACTTCTGCGTAGGCGTATGCACCCGCTTCTTTTACTGAGATGCTCTGTGTGTTATGACCACTTGGGTTCCACAGTTGGAGACTGCCTGTGTAGTCTTTACGGAAGCCAAAGCTCTGAAGTGCCTTGCCCAATTTTGAGTTGCTTCTTACGCCGTAAACGTTGACCCAAGCAAAGCCGCAGGCATCGCGTTCACCAATCTGTACGTAGGCAATCTTTGCGGCTGTACGGGCCTGCATTGCCGCTTCGTTACAAGCGTCTTGTACCAGGTCCAAGTTAAAGTCTTTTGCATTCATAGTTCGCTCCTATTTGCGTTGTTGAAGTAGTTATTATACTGCCAAAAGCCAGGCTTGTCAACCCCTGTGTTGTTTTTATGCAACTTCTAATTCTTCTACTTTTGCCAGCATATTAGCAGGCACACGCCACAGGCCCTGCAGGGTTTTCACTGTGACATACTTGATGGCCACCTTCATAACCACACCCGTTACATTACGGCCGGTCTTTGAGCTGGTAAAGTTGACGTTGTCGCCGATCTGCAGGCTGTACTTGACCCGCTTGGCCAAACGCTCGCGGTTCCATTTGACAGCATCGATCATACTGGCCAACTCGGTGTTGGTCCATTCTTGTAGCATGATAGCTTGATTGACTTCTTTGATTGATAACATGGTTCGCTCCTAGTTAGTGTGTGTAAGTCTATATTATAACACCATTAGACCCAACTGTCAACCATTAAGACAGGCTTTTTCAGCACTCGTTTGACAAAGTCTTCTGGCTCATCATCTGCACGGACTAGCATAAAGCCCATGCTCTCTACCAAGTCTACTTCGCAGATTTGGAGGTCTATGCCTGCCTTCTCAAAGGCCGTGTTCATCTTGCTCAGGGCATACTTGACGCCTGCTTCAAACACCATATGGTCTGTGTCAGTGACTTCTTCAAAGTCGAACTCTTTCTCCATGACCTCCATGTACTCCTCACCGTCTGCTACGATGAAAGGGCGGATCTTCTTCCAGGCCTTTTGATCGGTACAGTCAAAGTGGTCACAGGCTTCGTTCAGGTCAAACGATGCGAAGTTGTCATAATTTACTTTAGCCATTTGGGTCGCTCCTTGTTGCTGTTTAAGTCTTAATTATACTGTCATTTTGACATGATGTCAACCAAAACCCTACGGGCATCAGGGTAATTACCCTTGTCTAAAAGCTCTTCAAACGTCTCTAATACCACTAGTCGCTGTAGGGCTTCTGCTTCTTTGCGGTCTGCTGGGCTCAGAGTTTCCATCCAGGCTTCAAGGTCTGTGTACTCTTCGATCTCCCACATCTCGTCCAGGAGTTCTACTTGGTGTTGGGTTAGTCCTTCGATTCTCATATCAGTCCCAATCCTTCTTGCCGCCATTCTTTTCGTTCCAATCGTAGCCTGCCATGTATTCTGCTATGTCTGCAGGATCAGTTACTTGGATACGGGCACCATTGCCAGTGCCTTCGGGCCAATAGTGTGGATCAGGCTGTCGATGGTACCAACTGTCTGCTGAGCCACGATCAAAGAGGCTACCGTGACAACGATCGTATATGGTGTCGATTACCATGCCAGTTCCTTTGCTTTGTATGTGATCTTGCCCTCGTACTCCAACTGGCTCCGCTCGAAGTCAGTCATGTAGTTGTTGGCAACAATAGCCCAACCAACGATCTGGCTACGGTAGTAGTCGTTGCTTTCTTCGATCTGATCGCGCAGGGCCATCACAGCCATTGTGGCTTCTTCATCGTTCTTGATGCCCTTAACGAAGAAGTCCTGGCCGCCTTTGAACTTCCAGTACTGTGGGCACTCACCTTGGCCGTCCCAATCATGGGCGCCGTAGTTCTCTTGGTCTTGTGTGTAGATGTGTAGTTTAGCCATTTAGTTTCGCTCCTAGTTGCTGTGTGTATGTGTATATTATAGCGTCTTTTGGATTGGATGTCAACCGAAATAGTGTTGTATTTTCGCAACGAATTTGGCCTGCCCGGAGGGGATCGAACCCCCGACCCACAGCTTAGAAGGCTGTTGCTCTATCCAACTGAGCTACGGACAGATTGGTGCGACTGGCCGGAATCGAACCGGCATGCCTTTGGGGCGAGAGATTTTAAGTCTCTTGTGTCTACCTATTTCACCACAGTCGCGATCTGGTGGGCCCCCCGTGAGTCGAACACGGCACCAATGGATTATGAGTCCACTGCTCTAACCAACATGAGCTAGAGGCCCGCGTTCTATTTACTTGGCCACTGTCGAGACTGCTTCCTTCGTGGCGTTGACGCCTTTGTCCAGAACATTGGCTACACCCGTGAAGCCGATGGTGGCCACAGTGATACCGAATATAGTTCCTACGATGAAGTTGATCATGGTTCGCTCCTTATCAAGTTATGTCTAAATTATAACACAAATAGGGGCTGTTGTCAACCCCTATTAATATTACACTCAGAACGGTGCGTCTTCGTCAACTGTTGGTGCTGTAACCTTAGGAGCCTTTGCGGGCTTGGTAACTACAGCAGCCTTAACAGCCTTCTTGGTAACCACAACCTTAGCAGTCTTAGGCGTGTGCTTGCCCAAGTATTCGCCAATGGCTTCTTGCTCAACCGCACCCGAAAACTCATCCAAGCCAGAGATGAACTGTGCGGCCTGGACCTTAGTCATTTCCTTTGGGAGCTCAACGAGCATGATGTCGGTATGGCCGTTCTTAGCCAAGACCTTGATACGCATGGTATCATTTGCAAAGCGAGCTTTAGTCTCGCCGTTAAGGGTAGAAGTACCTGCTACAGTGTACAATTTGTCAGTCATTTTATTGCCTTTTAAAGTTAAGAAAGTTTTTGCCTATATGCCAATCTCTCAGCATGTTAACATTATAGCACCAAAGTGCCCGGTTGTCAACCGTTTTGTTGCACTCGGATAGCCAAAACACCACACCCCATCACAGCCAAACCCACGATCGAAACCGCGATTGACTGCAAAAGATCCACTGTTTCGAAGGAGTTCTCAATGCCACCTGCACCCAACATCGTCATAACCAAACCTGTGATCACTAGGAACATTGCGCTTCGTTCTGTCATATCCAACTCCTTTTGTTTCAGTATGTGTATATTATAACACCAAATTGCTCTGCTGTCAACCAAATTAGATTGGACTTACATCAGGGTCTGCCTGAATGCCTTATTCAGTTAGGAAAAAGTAAAGGAACCATTGTGCATCTATCTCTACACTACGCAAACGTCTCACGTAGGCCTGCACGGTCATTACTCCTAGATTGTCCACCGCAAATCCGGCTTACGCCTGTTTCATGCTCCTGGACTCGACCAACATCCGTCGACATTGTCATCTTCCCAGTCGCCTAGTGGTCTAGGTAACCTTTACTCTTTCCTAACTGAGCTTAGGCCGAGTCTCCAAACTCGCTTCGTATCCCTTGGCTACGACCCTTTTTGCATTTCTGCGTGGGTCCTTGCATTTGAGGATCGCCTTGCTTTCTAACTGTCCATGTGCTTATTATAGCACTCTTTTACCAAACTGTCAACCAATTGCTCTAAATAACCCTACAACACACAGGACTATTGCTACTCCGTTAATGATCATCTGTGGCTTATTTGCCACACGATAGGACCATGTAAAAAAGCACAATCCGCCTAATAGGGCAACCGCATTACGCAGATTGTCATAGCCCGGAAAGAAGTTGCTGATCACATACATCGCTAGGATGAATGCTGTTCCTGTCCACTGTATTGCATCATTTGTTTTGTTCATGTGTTTATTATAGCACCGAACTGCCAAACTGTCAACCAAAAGCCCTTTCGGGCTGTAGGGTTATTCAGCGTCTTCTTCGTCCTCTGAGGGCGGATAAAACGCTACACTTACTCCGTCAAAACCCTGTAGGCTATCGACTTCATACTTCACTGGGCAAGAAGCAAGCCATGTCCAAAAGTCCATTACTCTTCCTCCTCTTCACGGTTGTCTTCTTCCCATGTTTCCAAGTTCTCAACGATGCACATGCACTCGTCAACCTCTGGATTGATATGCTCAGCCACTTCAGCCGCACTCATATCCGTATAGTCCATGTAGTCGTCGCCATTCTCGTCGAACAAGCCACAGTAGCACATGCCTGATTCCCAATACACCAACTTGACCCGGAAGCCCAAGTCCTGGAACTTCTCCATAGCCGCAATAGGCGGAGCCCAGGCTGAGTCAAAGTTCATGCGTAAGTCAGTGGGACTGTCTTGGCTGGCTTGATCACCCTCACCACCTACATCCCACTTGGTGCCCCACTCATTCACACAGTAGTCATACCAATTGCGATAGCCATGCTTGGCCACATTGACTTCTTCCTGTGCTACGAGATCCTTTTGCTTTTGATCTTCGTCATCACCCACACGACCTGCCACAATGTGTAAGTCATCAGGCACTGGACAGAACTCATTCAATAGTTTACCTTTAGCAAAGGCTGTCTTGGCCCGCTCAATCATTGCGGGATCTTCGTGTTCTAGAACTAGATAGTTGTTGCACCAATTAGGCATATTAGACTCCAGTGTTGTTGATTACTTGCTGACGGAAACGCGGCTCTTAAGGACACCGCCGATGACAACCACTGCCAACCAAGTTTCCCAGGTTAATGGGATAGCCAAGGTAGGGAACAGGGTATTGAGTGCCCAGATCGTGATGATCGGGCCGATGGCAACCAAAAAGATAATGAATGCCAATGCTAGAATGACTTTAGTCATAGTTTCTCCGAGGGTGGGTTTAGTTGTTATCTTCATGTGTATATTATACAGCAGGCCGGACGATGATGTCAACCGGATAGCCATCGTGGTTAATCAAACCGTGGCGCACATACCACAGGTCACAGCTCTTGTCGTAGAACACGGTATCAATGACCTTACCGTTACGAATCACGTCCCATGCTTTCATAGTTGCTCCTTAGCAGTCTGCATCAAAAGATTCCCATTCCTGGGCTTCATCGGGCTGGCCGTCATCCTCATCTTCTTCGTCTAGGATGTCGTTTGCCCGCATCATGTCTGCAACATCGTCCTCGCTCATGTAAGCCAAGGCCATCTCTGCTATTGCAGAGGCACTGATGACGCCTTCGTCCATCATCTCAAGCAGTTTAGTAGTCTGTGTTCGCATAAGTTTCGCTCCTTATTTGTTTGTCTATGTGTATATTATAGCGCCTTTCGGCAGGGCTGTCAACCGAATTGTTTGAGAAACCCATCACGGATCAGGGTCATTTCGCTGTCTTCGATGTAGAAGTCTGTGCTGGGATCGTAGTAGGCACCCTCTTTGTTGTCATAATACAACACTCGACCCGAGAAGTTGAACGGACCTTCTAGCCCTGCTCTGGGGCCATATTTGACACGCATCTGGTCCATTTCGAACTTGTCTGCTATAACCTTGTAACCCATGTCGCTCTCCTTGTTGCTGTCTATGTGTAATTATAACACTCAACGCATGAAATGTCAACCAAAAGGTGAACCCCCTGTTGCTTTTACACAACAGAGGGTTCGGTGGCTTACCCGGGAGCGAATCGGTTGGGCCGATGCCTTGGGGAGCGAATCCAAGGACTTCGTGACGCCATCACGGCGTTACTTATTCTATTAAAGCGTAATGCCTAGGGCCTTAGCTTTGTAGCCTAGAGCTACGATCTCACGTGATGGATTGCCCATCTCGTATTCGGTAACGGTAACACCGTTACCTGCTGTGCGAGTCTTAGAATAGACTGCGTAACCATTAGCGCGGATGCGGCTTGCTTCTGCGCTGATGTTCTTGATACCGAAACGTTTAGTAGCTTCGGATTGTGTTACTTTCTCGCCATTGTACAAAGCGTTGAACAACTTGTACGTTTTAGTTTCTTTTGAAATGAATTTCATGTTTTAAGTTTCCTCTATTGTATGTTGATCTCCATCAACGTGTTACTATTGTATACGAACAGAGGAAACAATGCAAGCTCTTTGGTTAACCTAGTTGCAGTTCTTTTACCATACCAGCAAACACCAACTCGCCCTCACTAACAGCGGGGCCTGTGTCCTCTACACCCATTTCGGCAATCGCACCCAAAACAATCTCAATTGGGCAGTCCAACTCGTTTGCGATCTGTTTGGCACTCAGGCCCTCGATGTACAGTTGCTCAATATCATATGCCAATTCGTTCATCTTACTCATCAAAGCACTCCTCGCCTAGTTGTTCTACAGTTTCAATTACCACACCCAAATCAACGATTCGAGCTGTTTGATCTTCATTACTCACACCCTGGAACGCTGTCCTGAAGCTTTGGAACTCACCCAGGAAGTCCAGAACGTGTTCACGTTCCCAATCATCGGGTACCTCAAGCTCTTGCATCAGCTCTGTGCGTACGATTACTTTTTTCATTTCGGTTCCTCTGATAGATAAGCAAGTAAGTTTTCACGGGGGACAAACTTCAACAGTTCCTCAATGGCTGTCAAGTCGCCACCCTGCAAGTCCTCTGCGATTTGATTGAGGACTTCGTCATGCAAGTCCCCTCTAGCCAACTTGTCATAGGCCATAGCCTTCTTTGATTGATACCCAGTCATCCTGCACACTCCTCTTTCTTCAGCTTGGCAACAGCAGGGCCCAGCTTCAACCAACGTCCGCCGTTGCGCTTGTAGTGCCATTCACCCGACTGATAGTCGTCTGCTTTGCTGTACTTGAAGCAATAGAAGTAGTCACTCCACTGATAGTGCTCTTCGGCGTCCTTCAAATTCTTAAACACTTGGAAAGGAGCGTCTTCGCCACGATCGCGTGTGTAAAATGTGCAGGAGTTGCCGTGCTCTTTATCGTATGCCTCTTGCTCTGCTTTGGGTACGTCTAGCGAACTGAATGCGTGTTGCACACCAATCTCTGCTCGCAGGCTACTCAAATCGCCTAGCGCGATCAAGTTATTGACCTTAGGGCTTGCTGAATAGTGCTTGAACAACAGAGCACCGTTGTGCTCCAAGTAGCCATCCCAATGGCAGTAGATTGCGCGGATGTCTTTGCTATAAGGGTTTTGAATAGCAATCATTGAACGTGTACCCATTTAGTGCTCCTTTTGTGTCTGTGTATATGTATTATAACGTCTTTTGGGCTAGTTGTCAACCAATGACCCTTAGCCCTGTAGGGTTAATACTTAACTACTCGATCTACCTGTGTCAAGTAAGCCCAGCTGTCGTCGTAGTCAATGCCCGGACGACCGTTCTTAATGTCCTCATCTACATTCTCTACAACTACTTCACGTGGTCTGCCAGAGCCAAAGTTATCTCGCACAATAACACGCGAGCCAGATCGGATATCGCTGATTGTTACATTAACCACAGAAGACCTCCTTGCTGAGAATGTCTTCTTCGACAATCTGATTGCAGGTGTTAAGGGTAAGCATGACAAAATGAGTAGCCAATGCTCGCTCCGCACCCGACAGCTTCTCTAGCATTGTCTGCAGGTCTTCCAAGTTGTAGGTTGCCCAAAGTCCGCTTTTTGGGATTGGGTTGTTAATTACATTGTACATAAGTTCGCTCCTTATTTGTTAGTGTATGTGTATATTATAGCACAAGATTGCTCATCTGTCAACCAAAGACCCTACGGGCCTAAGGGTTAAGCGTTTTGCATAAATGTATTAATAAAGCACTCGCCAACGTCACAGCTAACGTAAGCGTCCCCCTGCATACCCTGCTCGCTGTAGCTTACATCGCTAGCGTCAAAGCCCTTAGCAGTTAACAGCTCTTTAAGCTCTCGCATAAACTGCTTGTCTGTGTAAATGAGACCTAGCTTGTTTACGTCCCATGTGTTTGTGTTAAAACGTACACGCAACTCGCCGAAGTCCAGCTCGTCGTTTATGTAGCTTAGTTGCAGGCCCGTAATCTCTACAGCCGCTTTAGTGTTGCTCCAATAGCCGCCACCGCTTGTGTTTAGTGTTGCATTTACTTTGTACATCTCTCGCTCCTTTGTTGCTAAGTGTTTATTATAACACCGGTCACTACCGGTTGTCAACCGATAACCCTATACCCCGTAGGGTTAAGCGTTAACTTCAAATTCCTCAACATTAAGTACTACCTCTAGCTCGTCGTCGTAAGCTTCGCGTATACAATTTTGTTTAGCATTTTCCAAACTGTCAATACTATCGTATACACCGATGTTATAAAATGCGTCCTCGCTATCGCCCCATCCCTGCGCTTGCAGTACATATACTTTTTGCATAGTTTTCGCTCCTATTGCATTGTTTAAAAACTTATTATAGCACACTTTGTCCAAAATGTCAAGTGTGCTATAAAAAGCCCTTACGGGCTGTAGGGTTATGCTGTTTGCTTTGCTTGCAAGCGAGCAATCTCTGCTTGCATTTGCACAATTTTTTCTTTTTCTAGCTTTGCAATAAACTTTGCTTTTTTAGCTTCGATGTCTCTGCGGAACTTAGCTGTGCTTACATTTAACATGTAACTCGTTTGTCCGTAGCTTTGCAAAGTGTTTTGCATTGTGTACACTTTAGCACGAGCGGCTGACATTGCGAATGCGTTAACTGTGTTTGCGTATTGACCCATTTTTGATTCCTTCTTACTGTAAAAACTTATTATAACACACTTTTGCTTTTTGGGCAAGCAAAGACCCTACACTTTACTCTACTACTTGTATGTTTGTAGTGTTAAGAAACTTGCTTGCATTATGCAAAGTTTGTAGTACTTCTGTAGCATCTATGTCTCCGCTAACATAAGCACTTTTTGCTTGCGTAGGGAATGCATACACTAGTTCATTTTTGTTGTTTAGCTTTTTGTGTACGTTAAAAGCGACTACTACTTTAACAGTGCCTAATTTTTTATTAAAAACTAAACGTGCTTTTGCGGGTGTGTTAACTGCGTTAACTGTAAATGTATGCAACATTTTGGGCTCCTTTTTGCTGTGTATGTGTTATTATAGCACGGTCTGTCCAAAATGTCAACCAAAGACCCTAGGCTTTTACGGGTTTCTTTCGATGTGGCTTTTTCACAACAATCGGGAACTCTCGCTCCACATAGTACTTGACAAGGCTTCTCTGGATCATGGTAATGATGTCGCCATGGTCATCTGGCACCAAGAAGCGCACGGGACAGGAGCCCCAACTGGTGTGCTTTACGAAATCGCTGTAATAGCGTCTATGCTGTTTGTTCTCAGGGTCAAACACCGTGTAGGGCCTGCCGCTTAGTTCTAGTACACTCATCAGTCAATCTCCGGAAACACTGATCGCACATGGTCTTCCGCTGTGGTCAGCTCTATTGGGTTTAGTGTTTTTGGCACCTCGATCTTTGCAGTATCCTGCCCAAATCCCTGCAGGCTAGCCCTAGCCAATGCAAAGATCTCTCGCTTATTACAGCCTTTGAGAAGCCCTACAGGGTCTGTCTCTTGGGCCAACATGTGTAATGCATACAGAGTCATCTCAGAGGCACCCACCGCAGCCTCCATCTTCATAGAGATGCGACGAACGCCGTCGGGGTGGGTTACTGACTTCATTAGCCGATGACCACGACCTTGCGGACGTCCTCTCTAAAGTCACCAGTTTCTTCATCAAACTGGTCTTCGTACTCTTGTACCAGCTTGTCCATGCGATGGTAATCGCTGAACTCTACCACACCCTCATCGACCCTGCTGACAGCAGGAGCCACCTCTGTACGCCAGTGATCACCGTAGCCATAGCTGAAGTGAACCTCTGCATCTGGGCTATGGTAGCCCAACAACTCAATCAGCTCTGCGACTTTCATGCTTGCTCCTTAAAGTAAATTGCTCTAGTACGACCGCCTTCTTCAACGTAGGCAATATTGTCTTGCCATTCTACGTTGGGGTGTGCAAGGATCTTCTTGGCCATAATACGCACTGACCGCTCGTTAACGCTGTCTTGTACGTCATAGCCCGGACCGTGATTGGTAGCACCGTCTTGTGTGTAGCTGTACTTGCCGAGGCAACCGCACATACAACCTCGCTTGCCGCTGTATGTCTTAACAATTTTACTGATATCTAACATCGCTCACTCCTTTGTGTCTATGTGTTATTATAGCACCGGTACGTACCGGTTGTCAACCGAAGACCCTACCACTTGACGGGTTGTGGCTTTTCTGCAACACCCGAACAAGATCCAAAAGCCTGTAACATAGTTCTAGCTGATAGGGCATCGGGCGCAGAGACCTGCATCAGTTGCACCCGCCCATCACTAAACTTGACGTAACCTTCGTAGATGTTCATTGTGTGACTCCTTCTGCGTCTACTGCATAGCTGAGTTCAGTGAACCTCTTGCTCAAGCGATAGACTTCTTTCTTTGCACTTGCTAGCGCCTGATCAATGAGGTCTTCGGCAAGCCCGTCAGTAAGCACGTCTTTGGGGTTCTCGTATAGGCATCCGCCCACGTGCTCCGCTGCCAACTCGAGTCCTTCGACCATAACGCGGACGCGGAGGAAGAACCAGTCCAACTTGCCGCTATTAATGTCCTCGACGAGCTTGTCAAGGTCCGTGACGCAGTCGTCAAAGAGGTCCCTGGGGTTAAGGTCTTCCCAGCTTTTATCCACGATGATGTCATAGCCTTCTCTCGAAAATTCAGCGATAGTGTCGTAATAGCGCATAAGAGCTCCTTAGTTGTATTCGTAAAAACTAACAGTCGGGTCCAAAGCCCTAAGCTCTGCGGCCACACGGGTCAATTCTTTGTAGCGTGAGCGCACTTGTGCGGCACTCAACTCACCATCGCATGTCAAGTTCTCTGGGCTCAACGCTGAGTCTATGATCTCTGCAACACGCTGACGATCAGCGGCCACTGTAAGATCTAACGGCTTAGAGCCAAACATCTTGTTGAATGCGTTGCGCTGTTTGACAAACTCTAACAAATTTTTCATCTTCGCTCCTATTTGCTGTTTAAGTAGTTATTATAACACCGGTCACTACCGGTTGTCAACCAAAGACCCTACACAGTGTAGGGTGTTGTTTTTATGCCACAGCGTAGTCTCGCAACCGGCTTTGGTACTCACGCCAATTGCCAAAGCTTCTAGCATTGCCTTGCCATGCTACCACAACGGTACCCGAGGGCTTGACCCCCCAGAATCGTCCCCGCCACTGTGGGCCATCTGTACCCGTGTAGACCCACTGTCCAGGAGTCAGCTTCCGCATTTCATCTAGGCTCATAGGGCCTATGTCTATGACCTTCTTGTACATTATGCTGCCTCCTTCAAACGGATTACGAAGCCGCTATAGTCCTTCTTAGCACGACCCTTGGCCTTGAGCCCTAGCATAGTGCCCTTAGGGTCTAAGAAGCGCAGATCTGTTTCGTCTGCACTAGGTACACCCGCTGGGATCTCGTCGTAGACCGCCACAACACTCATGCCCTGCTCTAATGCCTTGGCCACATCAGCATCATTGCCGTCTGCCTTGCTGAACGTCAAGTGATAGTTTTCGATATGCTTGACCTTGCGTCCAAGTACTTTGGTGTAGTCGTAGAACTGAATGCCAGCGAACACGTCAAACACGTTCTTGCCTTCAGTCATCTCATACTTCTCCCAGCTCAAGTCGCTAGTACCATTCAAACGAAACACTGGCTCCAAGCCCAGCTTATTGGCAAGTCGTATGCCCTTGCAGATGTCTGCATACAGATCTTTCATAAAGCCTGCACGATTGTTGAAAAAGTATTGCGTCTTGCGAATACGTGCCTTCTGTATCACATTGGTCTTTTCGCCCTTCTTGAACATACCGCCCCTGCCCGCCGTGTTAAGGCAAGCGGCAGTACAACCAGCTGTTCGCTTGGGACAAGTCTCTTTGCCTGATAAGTCAGCTGGTGCAAGGTGCAGGATAAAGCTGAGGTAGCCTAGCTTGGTGCCCTTTTGGATTTTGGGATTCGCTGTTGATAAAAGTTTAAACACGGTTCGCTCCTTGTTCGTTAAGTATTAATTATAACACCGGTCTGTACCGGTTGTCAACCAAAGACCCTATAGGGCCTAGGGTTACATGCTCCAATAGCTCTCGCTGGCTGGGCTACAGTAATAGGGCGTATCATAACGTTCCATAAACTTGCCTCCGCCCATCATGTTGGTCTTCTCAACCATTGTCTCATGAATCTCGTAGCGGTAGCCCTTGCTGGCAGGGTACTGTGAGTCATAGACTTCAGTCAGCACTGACTGGCTGTGAGTGCTGTGGTCTGTCTTTTTAACCAAACGCTCGCCTGAGCTCTTGCGCTTGTCTGCTTTATAAAGTTCTACTGTATACATTTCTGCTCCTTTTGTGTCTGTGTATATGTATTATAACACCGGTCTGTACCGGTTGTCAACCATTATTTTGCACGGGCTAGTTCTTCAAATGACCCGCACTCGTAGCCGTGAAATTTAACGATATGATCGTAGGGTTTGTGGTAACTGTACATGACCTTGCCCACACCTGAACTGGGATGGATTGTGATGTGTCTGCTCCACATGCTTTTGGGCAAGAAGTAGAACTTCAGAGAGTCTTTGTGCGGATTGTATACTGTACAGCGAAGGGCACCAGCCTTGCGACCACCGCCCGCTGTTTCTACACCGCTGATCTCTCCCAAGAAACTATTGCCGCCAGCCCTAGCAGGGTTGACTCTGATGCTGGCAGTCTTAGAGTCTGTACCGTCCGAAAAGTCAGCGTGATCACCGTCAATGAACCTGTAGGGGCCCACAGCAGCCAAGCTCTCCTCAACCAATCGCTCAACGTTGAAGATGTCGGGATGTTTCATACCGTAGGCACGTAGATCCCGGCTGACACGGAATTCAGGATGATAAATGCAGATCACATCCCTCATCAGTACTAGGCTCTTTGACATTGTTCGCTCCTTCTTTGTTGCTAAGTCTTTATTGTAACACCGGTACCTACCGGTTGTCAACCACAGTACTGATCATTCAGAGTAGGCTGTAGGGTCTTTACCAGCTCACGCTCGTAAGCATAAGCTTCAGCACGACCTCTAACTATAGCGACCACAGTGTGACTCCACTCTCCGTCTAAACGATCCCGCAGGTACTGATACAAGGGCCATGCACGATCTTCGTTACGTGCTCGGCTCCGGTGCTTGCGCCAACGCTCTAATACGACCTTGTTGGTGTTGGGCAAGCTCTTACGAGTCAAGCCAATGTAATTGTTGCCAAACTCATCAGTCATTTCGTAGATGATGTAGTTGCAGTCCTTGCGTGGTGTTCGTCTGGTCATTTTCGGCTCCTTCTTGCTCACTATGACTATAGTATAACACCGGTCACTACCGGTTGTCAACCACCACCAAAAAGACCCTACAGTCAGATGGGATACCGGTAGGTACCGGTTGACAGAAGCTCCAAAAGACGTTATAATATACACATGTTCGAACTTAGAGGGGGTGGACGTGGAGGGTGCCTGTCGGTTTAGTTATCCACAGGTTATCCACTGTGGCATTTTTGCCACATGAGACCGGTCGCTACCGGTGTGGCTTTTGAGCAACGGTCTAGAAGAAAAGTTATCCACAGGTTATCCACAAGGTCCCCTGAGTTATCCACAGCTTATACACAGGTTTATCCACAGACCTCCCGGCCCTTTTTCTGAGATTTTCTTGCATTCTCCCCGGCAGGTTATCCACAGCTTATACACAGACTTATTCACAAGATATTATCGAATATAATATTGGGAATAACATAGTAAATTTTAGCCCTATAACAAAGTAAATTTTTATTATTAAAGAGGGGCAATGGCTATTATATATTAGCACTAGACTAGACTCTATATACAGTACTAGACACTGTAGTAATACACGGAGTCTACGGTTACACCCGTGTGAATTATCAAGGATTAATGCAACCGGTCACTACCGGTCTTGTATTATTAGGAGTATATACACAACCGGTCACTACCGAAATGGTCAATATAATACCGGTACGTACCGGTTATTGTCTAGAGAGCTCAGACCGGTACATACCGAAAGCATGAAAATCACGGTAGATCAAAGCGGTCACTACCGGTTCTAAGGGTAGAAAATTCTTGACCGGTC
>Ga0209084_1001700_pt1 | contig 18103 bp, 21 predicted proteins | sample C_130820_MF_Meta_FD_187309 | JGI IMG/M metagenome (GOLD analysis project Ga0209084, IMG submission 187309) | Freshwater microbial communities from Lake Croche, Canada to study carbon cycling - C_130820_MF_MetaG (SPAdes) (version 2) | ecosystem: Environmental > Aquatic > Freshwater > Lake... | reverse complement strand
TCAACACTCGTGCTGGTTCACGATATGGATCTAATGACTATGTGTCGAGTGGATGCGGCATGGGATACGAAGCCACCATGTATTTATTAGAACGGGGCGTGCGGCTTACTGGCACAGATGCTTGGAGCTGGGATGCGCCGTTCGTTCATACCGCACAGAAATACGGAGAATCACAAGACGCCTCGCTGATTTGGGAAGGCCACAAAGCAGGACGCGATATTGGTTACTGCCACATCGAAAAAATGCACAACCTAGAAAGCTTGCCACCCACAGGGTTTTATATCAGCTGCTTTCCTCACAAAATTCGCGGCGCATCTGCGGGGTGGACACGTGCTGTAGCGATTTTTGATGATGCGTTGATGGCTTCTAAGTAAATTAAATTAAATTGACTAAGCGCCACCCTCATGCATTACTTAAAACGCAATCCAACTCTCCCTAAGACTCCAAAGTCTGCATCCACCGTATCACCTGAATTCAACTCTAGTGGCGTCATGCAGGTTCCAGTGGTGACAAATTGACCCGCGTACAAACTGATACCTTGCGAGGTAAGTTCATTGACTAGCCAAGTGAGCGCGATTCGGGGATCGCCCAGAACTGCAGCACCTGTGCCTTCTCGCTTCCATACTGCACCATTGGAAGCAGTGACTTGCGCATGGACGGCATGTTTGCTGAGATCTAATGCTCGCCAAGACTCTGGCGCTTTAGGGCCTAAGATAAATTGATGGGCGCAGGCATTGTCTGCCGCCAATTGCGCCTCTCCAACTGCCGTGAACACTGTATAGCGTGAATTGGGTATCTCAAGCGAGGGGTGCAAAGCGCCAACCGCTTGCATCACTTCTTCAAGCAAATAAGCACCCGTGCGAGGTGTTAGATCAGATTGCATGACGAAGGCAACCTCAGGTTCGACAACGCGCATCCAATTGCCGATTGACGGCACTTCATCTCCGTCTTGCAGCACTTGTCCAGACAAAATACGCCCCGCCATAGGCCCACTGACATTGATATGCGCTTGCCCTACTGCACTGGTTGCAGCGATTTTCCAACCTAAGACCGTGCGAGATGCAACAGCGGGCAGCATCGCTTGCACCACATACCCTTCTTGGCGAGTTGTAGGTCTGAGGGCGGATGGCAAGGCATCTAATCTCGTATTGTTTTGCCAATGGGTCCAAATGGTTTCAGCGGCTTGCTGTGATGCGTTGGTATGCATAAATTTTTATCCCCTTAAAAATAATAGATGCGTATGTAGATGTTTTACTGGAAACTTAGGAGAAATGTTAGCGGGTAATTAGAATCGTCTGAATACGCCATACCAAGGAATTTATCTGAACACCCCTTTCAAACATATTGCTGTCGTTGGTGCTGGTGCTGTTGGTAGCTTTTATGGCGCGATGCTTGCACGTGCTGGCCATGAGGTCACTTTAATCGGACGAGAGGCGCATATGCAAGCCATTGCCAACCACGGTTTGCAACTTGATTTAGCCAACTCCTCTGTTGTGGAAAGCATTCACTTACACACAAGCACCGAGGTTGCATCTGTCCATCAAGCAGATTTGGTCTTGTTCTGCGTGAAGTCAACTGACAGCGAAAGTGTTGCCAAACATATGGCACCTTACCTTTTGCCACATGCTGTAGTCGTCAGCTTGCAAAATGGCGTTGAAAATTCCATGCTGATATCGCAACATATAAAAAATGCGGTGATCCCCGCAGTGGTCTATGTTGCGACTGAAATCACTGCACCTGGTTGCGTGAAACACCACGGCAGGGGCGATCTTGTTATCGGCACAATGTCGCCGACCAGGTTGAACCACCCACAGCAAACGCTGACTGCGGTGTCTGAACTTTTTGCAAGCGCACAGGTAGCGGTTCATATTTCCAACAACGTGATGGTGGAGTTGTGGTCCAAGCTCATGGTCAATTGCGCGTTCAACGCTATCTCTGGGCTTTCTCAACTGTCTTATGGAAAACTTGCAGAGCGTGAAGCGATTCGCTCCACACAAGCGGATGTGGTGAAAGAAGTCATTGCCGTAGCAAAAGCCGATAGAGTTGTTTTATCCGAGTCTGAGTCACTCCAAACTGTCGCCAATATTGCAGTGGCGATGGCGGGACAAAAATCATCGACTGCGCAGGATATGGCGCGCCACAAAATCAGCGAGATTGACCATCTCAATGGGTTCATCGTTCGCCGTGGGTTCGTGCATGGCATTGCCACACCTGTTAATCAGGCCCTTTACGCCTTGGTTAAATTGGTTGAATCCTCTTACGCAGAAAGCACCACCTAAATTCATAACGGTTTAGGCGGTAATATCCCGTCTTGATAGGTCAAGCAGACCTTATAAAAACACACCAAATTGATAGGAAATGACATGCTTGATTTCACCGAACACAATCTGACAGATGCCGTAGTAGACAGATTTGGAGCCTGTGATAACCCACGACTCAAGCAAATCGTGCAAGCCATCACACGCCATGCACATGCTTTTGTCAAAGAAGTGGAACTTACACAAGAAGAATGGGTAGAGGCGATTGATTTTTTAACCAAGACGGGCCACATGTGTGATGACCGCCGCCAAGAATTCATTTTGTTATCCGATGTATTTGGTGTGTCTATGTTGGTCGATGCGATCAACCACAGAATGCCCGAAGGGACAACAGAAACTACGGTCTTAGGGCCCTTCTACTTGGGCGAACATAAACTGACGGCGAATGGCGCTACCTTGGTGCCTGAAGACGAAGGCGATCCGATTTTTATTGAAGGATCGATCAAGGCACCTGATGGCAACCCGATTGTCGGCGCGATCATCGATATGTGGCATACCGATGCAGAAGGCTTATACGACGCACAAAAACCCGAACTCCATGGTGAACCCAAAATGCGCGCGCAATTTAAATCGGATGCAGATGGTCGCTTCTGGTTTAAAACGATTGTACCTTCTAGCTATCCTATTCCCAATGATGGCCCAGTCGGAAAACTCTTAGACGCCACCAAACGCCATTACATGCGCCCTGCCCATGTGCACTTCCACGTGTCGTCGCCAGGCTATGAAACGCTTGTAACGCACGTGTTTTTAGCAGGCGACCCTTGGCTCGAAAGCGACGCAGTTTTTGGTGTTAAAAATAGTCTTATTGCAGACCTTAAAAAGAGCACTGCCCCTGTCTACCCTGACAACACACCGGCGCCAAAGTCTTGGGATTTATTGCACTACGACTTTGGACTCAAACCAGAAAAGCATGCTTGAAAGCAAACACAGCTTTTAGGTTGATGCTTAGTAAGGCAAGCCCACATAGTTTTCTGCTAACGAACTTAGTGCAGCGTCCGACGAAAACAAATACGACATGTCGATTTCTTTTAATTTTTGGTCGTAAGCAGGTGTATCTGGAAAAGTGTGCAACATGGTGGTCATCCACCATGAGAACCTTTGGGCTTTCCAAACACGGGCCAGCGCTTTTTCAGAATACTGCTCTAAGCCGCTCGCGTCATTGTTTTTATAAAAATCAACCAACCCTGTATAGAGATAGTAGATGTCGGATCCAGCAGTATTTAAACCACGCGCACCTGTAGGAGGAACGATATGCGCTGCGTCACCCGCTAAAAACAAATTGCCATAGCGCATAGGTTCTGCCACATACGAACGCAATGGTGCAATAGATTTTTCAATCGTCGCACCCGTGATCAATTGCCCTGCCACCTCTGCAGGCAATCTGCGTTTAAGTTCAGCCCAGAATGCATCGTCAGACCAGTTGTCTACCGAGTCACTCAAAGGCACTTGGATGTAATAGCGGCTCAACACTTGCGAGCGCAACGAACACAAAGCAAAACCACGGTCATGTTTCGCATAAATCAATTCGGGCGACACTGGCTTGGTGCGCGATAAAACGCCCAACCACCCAAATGGATAAACCTTTTCATATTCTTTCAATACATCTGGCGGAATCGATTTACGGCTAACACCGTGAAAACCATCAGCACCAATGACATAGTCGCAATCAACACGACACTCTGCGTTGTCTTTGCGATAAGTGACATAAGGTTTTGCGCTCTTCACATCATGCGGCTGCACATCTTCAGCGTTATGGATGACGATGCCATTCATTCGGTCGCGTGCTTCGTATAAATCGCGCGTCAATTCGGTTTGTCCATAAACCATGACCGAACTGCCATTGCTGTGTTTGTGTAAATCTACCCGGTCTAATTTACCTTCATGGGCGATGAAGAAGCCATCGTGAACTTCGCCTTCCTTGTCCATGCGTTCGCCGCATTGCGCTTGGCGCATTAGTTTTGTAAAACCATTCTCTAAAACGCCCGCACGAATACGACTTAATACATACTCGCGACTTTGCCGCTCCAACACAACCGTTTCAATACCTTGAAGGTGCAGCAATTGTGAAAGCAACAGCCCAGAAGGCCCTCCACCAATGATGCAAACTTGCGTCTTCATGAATATCCCCAGCGAAAAAAGAACAATTTAACAATCCTACAAGAAAACCTACATAACTAATAAACAATGGGGCAATTAACAGTTTTCTACAAAATACACGAATGAACCGATTTATCAATGCCATAGGTTTCCAAATCGGATGGTTCGTCTGTATTGCATCCGTCAGATACGACCAAGAGATTCTCGCGCTATTCTTTTGTGGTGTTTTGGTGGGCTTGCATCTTTTTTATAGCAAGGCACCCCTTATAGATTTCAAGCTGTCATTGATAGCCTTGGTATTGGGCGTGGTGGTTGATTCCAGTTTGCAATATTTCTCAGTGATCAGCTTTTATGGCTGGGGGCTGGGGACGCTCAGCCCATTTTGGTTATGGATGGTTTGGGTGATGTTTGCCTTAACCTTAAATTACTCTCTTGCTTTTCTTCTCAATAGGCATTTGTTGCTATCGGCCATAGCGGGACTGTTATTCGGTCCTCTTAGTTACATAGCTGGGGCTAAATTAGGTGCCGCCGGTTTTGACAACAGCCTGTCCCACCTTGCGGTACTTGGCATGATTTGGATGCTTACACTTCCCGCACTGGTCTTTATCTCCAAAAATTCGTTTTTACCAACCGAGGTTACACATGATGCACCGTAGAAAACTCCTATTGACTGGTCTTTCAGCTTCGGCAGGTGCCATAGGTCTGGCAGGCTGTGCTGGCCCTGTCGTTCAAGATTACGCGGATCAAAAACCTACGCTTGACTTGAAAACCTACTTCAGCGGCATAGTGGATGCGTGGGGAATGTTCACAGATCGCAATGGCAAGGTTGTCAAACGGTTCACCGTCGAGATGAAATGCCAGTGGACTAACGACCAAGGCATTTTGGACGAAGACTTTATGTATTCAGATGGCAAAACCGAAAAGCGCATTTGGAAACTCACCGACAAAGGCAATGGCTCTTTTACCGGAACTGCTGGCGACGTGGTGGGTATCGCGCTAGGCCAAGCCAAGGGCAATGCTTTTAATTGGAGCTATACCCTGGCCTTACCTGTGGATGGATCCGTCATCAACGTCCAGATGGACGACTGGATGTATTTGATGAATGACAGGGTCATGCTCAACAAAGCACGTATGACCAAGCTAGGCATTCACTTGGGCGATGTCACTTTGTCTTTCATGAAAAGAGCTTAAAGGATTCAATCTTTAGGGCTTTTAACTTTAAAGATTAATTAGGATTCAGCGATAAAACGCGAATGGCGTTTTGTCCCAGAATGGCTTGCTTGTCAGCATCGCTAAGCGTTGTAGTGGACATCACATGCCCCACCGGATCTTCAACCCATGGAATAGGGTGATCCGTACCAATCATGACCTGACTCGCACCAACCTGCGCCACCAAATGTCGGAGTGCTTCTGGTGTGAAGACCAAAGAATCAAAATAAATTTGACGCAAATATTCAGTAGGTTTTTTACGCAACACAATCGTTGAATCACAATTTTGTGGTGAAACAAAACAACTGCGATCCATACGTGGCGCATAAGACCCTAAGTACCCACCGCCATGCGCCGCCAATATTTTTAGTTTGGGCAATTTGTCAAATACGCCCTCATAAATTAATTTCTCTAAAGCAATGGTGGTGTCCAGTGGATTGCCAATGGTGTTAGAAAGCCAACCGTTTCCTTTGAAACGCTCTCCTAACTGCGGCGTACTTTGGGGATGGATAAACAAGGTGACGCCCAACTCTTCTGCCTTTGCCAACACCGGTCTGAATTTAGGCTGAGAAAAATCTTGTCCAAGTACCGAGCCACCAATTGCAGCGCCGCTCAAACCCAATTTTTTAACCGCAAACTCCAGTTGTTGGACGGCCAAATCGGGAAATTGCATGGCCAAACATGCAAAGGCAGCAAAGCGATCAGGCTTTAATGCGATGAGTTCAGCAAACTTCTCGTTATTGATCTTGCAGATTGCTTCGGCGGTCTCTCGATCTTTGCCATACCAAAAGGGGTTGATGCTGAGCACCTGCATATCAATGCCAAGTTCATCCATTTGCTTGAGTCGGTTATCAAGCACTATGAAATGATCTGGCACACCTTTGACAGGAGGCAACACACTGGTGGCATCCTTACCCATGAGGTCGAGCGCATCTTGGAAATAGCAATGCGCGTGGGCATCTACTGTCTTGACACGTTTACCCGCAATAGTCGTGAACCGCCTCGGATTCGATGTTTGTGCCATAGCATGGTCAAGCATTCCACAACTACAAAACATGAGACCACCCAAGGCCCCAGCATTTTTTAGAAAATTTCTTCTTGCATTCATCTTTGTCTCCTAAAGGTTCTAGTTAGTCTTGATGCAATCTGTAAACTCAAGCACTTCTAAAGCATGTTATCTGATTTGAGGCATGCTCATAGTTCAATTCGCAGCAAGGAAGATATGACGTCGTTTTACAGATTTACAACACGGTTTATGTTTGTTTTTGCCTGCTTGACGGGCGCACTATCAGTATTGGTTGCCGCGTATTCAGCCCATATTCCAGGATTAGAAGAAGCCTCTTTGCGTTCATTGCAATCCGCTATCCAAATGATGCAGTTTCATGCACTCGCATTGCTGGTGGTTGCTTGGATGGCACGAGACAGCAAAAGCAGTTGGTTTTTATTTGGTAGCGGATTATTTTTTTTGACAGGTATCGTTTTGTTTAGCTTCAATATCGTCTTGTATCAACTCGCTGGCATAAGTTTCTTTAGGTCGTTGATACCTTATGGCGGCATGGCTTTTGTAGCAGCTTGGGTGGTATTGGCGATTTCAGTGTTTTGATCGCTTCCGTTTCGCAGCAGTATCCGAGCTCAATGTTTATGCGCTAGCTATCTTTGATCGGCGTACTGGGCAGTTGGCTCACCACAATAAAGGTAATGCAAGAGGTTGCCACCATCACACCAATTAAGGTTGAGAATCCAGCCGCTTTCACAATCGGTCCAATCATCCAAACAGCCAATGAACTAACACCCAAAGAAACAGCGAGTCGCATACCTGAAACGCGGGAACGCATCGTGTCGTCTACAAAACGCACAATCATGGCATCCGAGAACGGGATTGCTCCGAATATGGCTGCCATGAACAACAGTTGCGCCGCATAGAACATCCATCCGTTTGTCATATTTGCCAAAATTAGTGCAAAAAATTGCACAATGATCACGGACCGAAAGAGCGTTTTAAGTGCCACCCTATCAAGTAAATGTCCAATCAACAATTGGGTAAATGATGCCAAAACATACACCACCGCCAGAAAAAATCCAATCATTGCGGGGTCTTGAGAAATTTCACTGAATTTACTTGTTAGCAACTCGTAGTTGCTATTGGTTGAAAAATTAAACAACATGCTGCCACTGCTAGAGGCAATGGTCATAATCAACAGTAGCTTAGGAACAGACATACCTTCGTGTGATCCCGATGTGGACTTTTTCTTGGCTGGGGCTGTGGATTCACTTGGAGAAAAAATGGCAAACAGCACTCCACACAACACACTCAAAATGCCTGGAATGACAAACGCCATGCGCCATCCAAAGTATTTCACCAGCAGACCCGTCACTACAGCGGCGATAGCCAATCCCAAATTACCAGCCAAACCGTTGACGCCAATAGTCCAGCCAGGTCGCTCAGATCCTTGTACCAACATGGGTATGCCAACAGGGTGATAAATGGATGTTGCACAGCCTAGAAAAGCTAAGCCCAAAGCCAATTGAAATGGTGTATTTGTAAAAGAGACAAGAACTGATGCGAGCCCAACGCCAATGAAAAAGATGACCATCATCTGACGACGGCCCCATAAGTCGCCAAGTCGTCCAGCAGGAATCGAACCTATACCGAAGAAGAAAAACGCCGCCACGCTGTAGGGCATGAGGTCTTCCCATCTCTCAATTCCAAAATCCGTGGCAATGGATGTCACGGCAGTAGCAAAAATTAGGAGAAACATGTGGTCTAGAGCATGACCAATGTTTAGTAGAAGCGTGGTGGGTCTGTTATGCATGGCAACCCATCCTAGCTTATTAGATAATAAAACGCTATGAAAAAAATCCTCCTCCTTGGTTCTGGTGAACTCGGTAAAGAATTCGTGATCAGTGCCAAGCGCCTTGGCTGCCATGTTGTCGCATGTGACAGCTATGCCGGTGCACCAGCCATGCAAGTTGCTGATGAGTTCTGTGTTTTCAGTATGCTGGATGAAAACGCATTGCGCGCCGCAATTGCCAAATACAAACCCGACTTAATCGTCCCAGAAATTGAAGCTATCCGCACAGAGGTTTTGCTTGAGGTCGAAAAGGAAGGCTTTGAAGTCATCCCCAGTGCCCGAGCTGCTAACCTGACTATGAACCGTGACCGCATTCGCGATGTAGCCGTTGGGCTTGGCGTGCGGACTGCCAAGTTCAGCTACGCTGAATCTGCTGATGCATTACTTCAACAGTCAAAAGCCATCGGGTTTCCCGTTGTCATCAAACCTGTCATGAGCTCATCTGGAAAAGGGCAAAGCATTGCAAAGTCTGAGTCAGATATCAAAGTAAGCTGGGAATATGCATGCGCAGGTATGCGCGGTGATCGTCAAAAGGTAATTGTTGAAGAATTCATCAATTTTGAATTCGAAATCACGCTACTTACTATCCGCCAGCGAAATGGAAAAACGATCTACTGTCAACCCATTGGTCATGTACAAGAACGTGGGGACTATCAGTACAGCTGGCAGCCTCAAGCTATGAAACCTGAGCACTTGAAGGCTGCAGAACAAATGGCAGAAAAAGTCACATCTGACTTGGGTGGTACAGGTCTCTTTGGTGTTGAGTTTTTTGTGACCAAAGACGAAGTGATCTTCAGCGAATTGAGTCCTCGCCCGCACGATACAGGTATGGTCACCCTTATTAGCCAAAACTTGAGCGAGTTTGATTTACATGCGCGCGCTATTCTTGGTCTACCCATACCTCAAATTGACACCACAGAAGGTGCTAGCGCCGTAGTACTAGCTACCCAAGATGGAAACTCACCAAAATTCACAGGGGTCGCTGAAGCGATGAGCGAAGCTGGGACAGATGTTCGTATTTTTGGAAAGCCAACGACTCGTCCTTACAGACGTATGGCTGTAGCGCTTGCCAAAGGCCCCAATGCATTAGGAAAAGCCAGAGCAGCTGCTAAGAAGATTTCAGTCGTTTAAAAAATTAAGCCGCTCTTTTTTTAAAAAGGGATTGAATTATTGGACGAATTTTTAAAAATTTTTCGTATCCAAATTCCATGACATCTAATGCTCCTGGTAATTTTGCAACTGCAGCCAGTCGCCGCCAACCGGGCAATTGCTCCCAAATATGTACAAATGCAGCGGCGCCTGAAATCAACTCTCCGCTAGGTTTGATCACGTGAAACCTTTGCATCAAGGCTTCTTTGCTTTGCCCTGTCGGAGGAATAAATTCAGGCGAGGAAACGTCGACCCAATTGATCTGGCCAGTTGGCGTAATTGCTTTGTATTGATTGATCTCCAACGTACACAGCGGGCAAGATCCATCGAAGAGCACGGTTGAAGCAGTTTTATCTGTTTCCATTTTTAAGAGACCTCATTTTTTTCTTGGTGAATTTCATACACCCATCACTATACTTTGCTACTTGTAAAAGTAAGGGCTTTTTATAGCCACACACGAAGGAATTGAACTTGAATCTTAGAAATCTAGTGCTTGTTTTGGGTGACCAACTAGACGAGTCTTCATCCGCATTTGTCGGTTTTGATCCGCAACAGGACGCTATCTGGATGGCCGAGGTAGAGGAAGAATCAACACATGTGATGTCTTCAAAGCAAAGAACCACCTTATTTTTGAGTGCGATGCGCCACTTCGCCAAATCACTGCAAGCCAAGAAATGGCTTGTTTTGTACACCGCCCTTGAAGCACCACAAAATGCTGGGTCGTTGGCTGGTGAATTAGAAAAAACAATTCTTCTGAAAAAACCACAACATCTCATCATGGTTATGCCAGGTGAGTCCCGTGTCCTCTCAAGTTTGCAAGCCGTTGCAGCGAAACATCAATTAACTTTAGATGTCAGAGAGGATAGCCATTTTCTTTGCACTATGGATGCTTTTAAAAAGCACATATCTGGTCGCAAACAAATACGTTTGGAGTTTTTTTACCGGGAAATGCGTCATAAAACGGGTCTCTTGATGGACGGAAAAAACCCTACCGGTAACCAATGGAACTTTGATTCAGAAAACCGTGGCAGCTTTGGCAAACAAGGGCCCAAGGACTTACCCCAACCCTCTAGGTTTGAGCCAGACGCGATCACCCAAAATGTCATGCAACTTGTCAACCAGAAGTTTTCGCATCATCCTGGCTCTATCAGCACCTTTAGATGGCCGGTAACGCGCGCACAAGCCCTTGTGGCACTGAACGAATTTATAGAGCATCGACTGCCATTTTTTGGCCAATACCAAGACGCTATGTGGGAGGGTGAAGTGTGGTTGTATCACTCACACTTGTCTTGCGCTCTCAATACCAAGTTACTCCACCCCAAAGAAGTACTAGATCTTGCACAAGATGCTTATGTTCGAGGTCATGCGCCTATCGAAGCAGTAGAGGGGTTTGTTCGGCAAATATTGGGTTGGCGTGAGTATGTACGCGGCATCTATTGGACGTACATGCCTGAATATATCGATCGCAATGCAATGCATGCAACCGCTAAACTGCCGGAGTTTTTCTGGACAGGTAAAACAGATATGGCATGCTTGAGAGACGCTATTGAATTAACACTCAAGCACGGATACGCCCACCATATTCAACGATTGATGGTCACTGGCCTCTACACCCTATTGCTCGGTGTCACCCCAAAAGAGGTACATGCTTGGTATTTAGGTGTTTACGTAGATGCGGTTGAATGGGTAGAAGTCCCCAACACCATAGGTATGAGTCAATATGCAGATGGTGGCTTGATGGCCAGCAAGCCCTATATCGCCAGCGGGAAGTACATCGACCGCATGAGTAACCACTGCAAAGGTTGTAAGTTCAATCCTTCAGAGTCAACGGGCGACAAGGCTTGCCCTTTCACTACTTTGTATTGGGACTATCTCAACAAGCATTCAGAAACATTAGCGAAAAATCCACGCATGGTGATGCAACTTAAAAACCTCCACCGATTGTCGGAAGAGAAACGAGAAGAAATTGCTTTGCAGGCGCAAAAACACAGGCAGCTTACGTATGAAAAATCTTAAGGTTTATTGAAATGATTGTGATGGCGGTTCAAAAGACTATTCAAACCTTCACGCCATCCCACACTTGCTCGCACCAGCAAATTCCTTCGGAATTGATAATGCAAGTGCCTGTGCCGCAACATCTTGGATCGTTGCTAATTTGTTGGACTCCAATCTTTAGAAAGTTATAGATTTAACAATTTGCTCGCCGGTGATCAGCGATAGCATCGTCAGAATATTTCATTTCAGGTGACCGCAGAGCACGATGTTTAGTCTCCCTGCCTCTCATTCTCTTGCGCCAAAGTTTGAACGAATCAGGTTTTAGTTCTGATCGCATGATTTTGATGACATCAGATTCACTGATTCCGATACGTTCTTGGATAGTTTCAAAAGTCGTTCTATCTTCCCACGCCATTTGAATGACCGCTGAAATATCGCCCATGGATAGTTGGCTGCTAGTCTTTGAAGATGTGTGGTTAGTCATTCGCCAACCTTAATCGTTTTTATTTTGCGACATGCATCAGAGCAATAAAGCACTTGATCCCAGTTCCTGGCCCAAGCCTTGCGCCATGTCATATCGCGCCCACATGCTTTGCAAGGCTTGCTTGGGAGGCTTTGTTTGTTGCCTTTGAAGCCAGTGCGATTCATTTTCCGTTTTCGCTCAGGTCAATGCCCTCATGTTTTGCGACCATCTCCAGGGCTGATTCAAAAAGCGCGCGAGCCGAGCCTGACACAGAACTTAAGTAGGCGTGAAGGTGTGCATCTTCGCTAGATTTATTCAGGCAATCATGGCTGTATTGTTCAAAGCTCGTGAGTTGGGTAATGATTTCAGCGACATGTTTGGGGCATTCACACAACACATTGGTGGAAATTCCTGCGACACGCATCAAAGTTTTATCACTGAATTTTCGCTGCGGAATAACGGTACCAGCAGTCAAAGCACTGGTATTTTTTGTTGTATCGATAAGTAACACAGAGTTAATGAAATCTGCTAATTCTGAGTCAGGGATGGGTTCTCTTCGAACTAGCATGCCAGACAGTTTTAATGATTCAATCACCTTTTCTTGTCCAAAGTTATATAAAACAATGACCTGTAGGGCTTGGCAATTTTGCGCAAGTTTGTGGATTTCTACCTGAACCCCAGCATGCAATGAATTGACCTTCACCATCAAGATTTCTGGTTTTTGTTGAAATTGTGCACCGAGTGCATCAGGAAGATCATTAAAAATATCTGTGACACGAATGGCATTGTTGTTAAAGCTAAGCGTGAATTTTTTAGATTCAATGCGGCCCGCTAGTGTTAGTCCAACCACAGCCAATGACACGGTTTGATTTGGGGTCACAACGCGTGATTTGGTTTGATTTGAAGTCTGCTGTTGTTGCAGTAGGTTGTTTAGTGCATGTGATGACAGTTTGGCAATATTGCTGATGGCGTGACCTTGTTCGGTGAGCCTTTTGAGTAAGGTCGCTTTGAGCACATCGTCGTCTGAGTAAAGACGATGTTTACCCAGAGTCTTATGGGGCGTAAAAGTGGCATATCGGATTTCCCAAATACGCAGTGTTGGCGTAGGAACACCGCTTAGACTAGAAATAGCTCCGATTTTGTGGACAGGCGTGTCAGGAAGGTGTGTGCTGCTCATTTTTCGCCTTTTGAATAGATTATGAATAGATAAAACAGTAAATTTCGTAGTATTGTATAGATAAAATTCGTTTTACTGTTAAATTACTTATTCAGTCAAATACAAAAGGTATCCAAATGTTAAACACACGATCTCTCCACGGACTCAAGGTTGTTGCTTACATTGCTGCAGCCCCTTCTTATCAGCCAGTCACAACTGCCAAGCTTTCTAGACAACTTGGTTTATCGGTTTCCTATACAGAGAGTTTGATGAAAGACCTCAAAGACGGCGGTCTTCTGTTAGCCCACCGTGGCCCAGGTGGCGGTTACATGCTGCAAATATGCGTAGACGAGTTGTCCGTATGGGACGTCACAAAATGTTTTGAGCATGGCGAAGAGACTTCTGAAACCAATGTGCTGAGCCCAGAAAGCACAGGCCTATCTATTCTTAAGACAGAGTTTGACGAAATCAAGCAACATTTTCTACAAAACTACCCATTGAATGAGATCACCAAGCACGTACCTAAGAATCAACATGCACCAGAGACTGGATTTTTAGCTAGGCATTTCAAGCCATTGCACAAAGATGTATTGCCTAAAGCACCTAATTCGGTTTTTGACCTGTCCAATTTCATGCAACAACGTGCTGCCTAACGTTTGCCCTTATGAAAATAACTTACATGCTCTTTAACAGAACGGGTAAGGGGCGCCGCATTCCTGCTGGCGATGCTTGGCAGTGGATTCATCACATCGAAGATGAGCAACAAATGAAGGCCGTATTCTCAAAAATTAAGAAAAGAATTCGTGAAAACAGACTAACTCTCGCAAACCTGCACATTGAGCAACGCAATAGCTCAGATGATTTTCTGGAAATGGCCACATTTGAGTACAAGGGACCGATCATTTATGACGAAACTATTTCCCCAAAAAGAATTATCTTTGTGCATGAAGATTCTGTTGAAGAAGACAAAAATGAAATGGCTTAGAGGTGCAAACTTATAAAACCGCCTCTACTGCGCTCGATAAGGAATCCTTCCCATTATTTGCATCTGGACAATTCAAAGCACTGGTCATTGGCGCAAATGGTGCAATTGGTAGCGCGTTTGTTAACGCATTCCGTTCGAACCCTAACTGCACCCATGTAGAGCTTGTATCGCGAGAATCTAAAAGCGGCTTTGAGCTACTAGATTCTGAATCCATACGTGTTCAAGCAGCTATATGCAGTGGCGCAGGCCCTTTTGCAATCATTGTTGATGCTACCGGTGCACTTGAAATACAGGGTGTGGGGCCGGAGAAATCACTCAACAGTTTGAACCCAGAGCAGTTGATGCAGGCCTTTCTTGTCAATGCAATTGGGCCTTCTATGGTGCTACGCCACTTTGCGCCATTACTCGCGAAGGGATCATCCATTTATGCGAAGCTTTCGGCACGCGTGGGAAGTATTGCGGATAACAAAAAGGGCGGATGGTATGGCTATCGCGCGTCAAAAGCGGCGCTGAATATGATGCTCCAGACTGCAGCGATAGAACTACAACGCAAAAATACGAATTTGCGTGTTGTCGCGCTGCAGCCTGGAACCGTCAGGTCTAAACTTTCCAATCCTTTTTCCAGCTCCCAGATGCATTTACTGGAGCCAAACGATTCAGTTAATGGCATGCTCACGGCTTTGAAAAATCTTCCTGTCATGTCGGGGGCTCATTTTATTGACTACCAGGGTGTAGAAATCCCTTGGTAAAGTCTATGTCCAACTTCACCGAGTGAAACCATGAAATCAATCCATAACTTTGACGCTAAAACTATCGATGGAACAGAAATACTGTTTTCAAAATATACAAACCAAGTAATGCTAGTTGTCAACACTGCCAGCCAATGTGGTTTTACACCGCAATTTAAAGGTCTTGAAGATCTACATAAAACATTAGGACCTAAAGGCCTTGTTGTTCTTGGTTTTCCGTGTAATCAATTCGGAAGCCAAGACCCTGGCAGTAACGCAGACATTGAAAGCTTTTGCCAAAGTAACTATGGCGTGAGCTTTCAAATGATGGGAAAGATCGACGTCAATGGAAACAATGCCCATCCTTTATACGTATGGCTCAAAGAACAAGCCCCAGGCATCTTAGGTAGTGAAGGTATTAAATGGAACTTCACCAAGTTTCTGGTTGGACGTAATGGGCAAGTTATCAAGCGCTATGCACCACAGGATAATCCAGAAAGTATTGCAAAAGACATTGAAGTTGCATTAGAGAAATCTTAAAAGTTACCCCCGCTTTGATAACTTATCTTTGTGTAATTGAATATGCAACACCCATCTTCAGCGGCAAAACTTCTTGGTTATGCAGGTTTGATTCCATTTGTGGCGTTGTCTGCGTTTTCACTAATCTTTCCTGATTCAAATTACAAAGAAATTGTTTTTTTTGGTTTGCTTGCCTATGGCGTCACCATTATTAGTTTCTTAGGCGCCATTCATTGGGGATTAACAATGCAAAAAAACACTCCAAACCTGTTTTTGTTGATGTGGGGCGTTGTTCCCAGCCTATTGGGTTGGATTAGTTTGTTACTGGGCTCAGTGAATGGTTTGTTGCTACTCACAGCAACACTTTGGTTGTGCTTTGTAATGGATTGCAAAATCTATCCAAAATTTGGTCTTGCGCATTGGCTTTCAATGCGATTTGTATTGACTGCAGTAGCCAGTATTTCCATAGCTTTGTCTGTTATTTTCTTTAGATAATTTCACAGTTATCAAACAAGAAGTCACATCACCGTGCTAGCATGTTTTGCAAAATTAAGGTTTGAATCTACAAGTATCACCATCGATTCAGGGTTGACGAATATCGTTGGGCTTGGATTGATAGTTCACAGGGATCAGGATGACTTAAAATTCAATCAACATGAAATGCAGATCCAAGGCTCGCATGCGCAGTTATTGTTAAATGCTAAAGCACTAATTTTTTTGAATTGACCACCTCGCAATCTTTGAGCAAATAATAATGATCACAGTAGTAATAGCCTCTTACGGCTATGGACATTTAGCGGCTCACTGCATTGAGTCAATTCTTTCTCAAACAGTCTTACCAGCAAGAACCTTATTTGTTGACGATGGAGTGCATGATTGTTTACATCTCGAAGTCCTTTACCCAGAAATAGAGTTCATTCATCGACAAAAAAATCTAGGGACTGTTGCCAATTTTCAAGACATGCTCTTGCGAGTCGAGACTGAATATGTGATGTTTATTGGTGCTGACAATTGGATTAGGTCTGACACTATTGAACTACTGTCAAAAGAAAAAGCAGACATCGTGACATACGACATCGTAGTAACTGGCGAACTGAAAGACGAAATACTAGAACGCGTACCTGGTGAATCTTTCAAAATTAATGGCGACCATTACTGGAACAGAAAAGACAAGCACCATGGATCGATGATGTACAGGACTCGTTTAGGAAAACGCGTCAAATATCAAAAAAGGTTTCCCGACAGCACTTCGCACTCGCAAGAGGATTGGCGTCTTTGGGAAATGATGCTAGCTGATGGCGCTTCAGTTAGTAGCATTGCTGAAGGTCTACTTTTCTACAGAAGGCATAGAGAAAATTTCTTAAAGTACAAGTCGAATGATTCTTTAAATAAACTTGTACAACAACAAGAACTTCAAACTTCCTAGTCATCTTTATTCAACAATTTTTACTTCATCACCTTGTTGACACATATTTAAAGTGGCTTTTTTTCTGCACACTACTTTTTTACTTCGTAAATTAGGTCTGACATTAATTGGCATTCCCTACATTCTCTAGACGCCACGAAACTGAATAAATAGTATTATTTTTTGATCAACACACTGTTTAACGGTGGTCATATTAGAAAATTTTATAGATACTCGGGCTAATCCAATTCAAAAAAGGAGACATGATGTCATCTCAAAATACAAATGAAGAAATTGATACCCAAATATTAGGTCGCATTGAAAAATGGACTGACTTAATTGGTAATCTGTTTGTTTCACTTTTTCACAGGGTTACGCTTTTTGGAATTGGTGCTGCAACAGTATGGTCTTCAGCAGAAACCTTTCATATGATTTTCCAAAAGGGAACTGCATCTATTCAAGATTTACTACTACTTTTCATCTATTTGGAAATTGGGGCAATGGTGGGTATTTACTTTAAAACTAATCATATGCCTGTGCGATTTTTAATCTATGTGGCTATCACAGCAGTCACTAGATTGATCATTGATTTAGTGAACAAGCATGAAACCAACATGGAAATACTTTTACTTGGTACAACGATATTGATTCTTGCCTTGGCAAATGCACTTGTTCGATATGCTTCCAATAAGTTTCCATCGAACACAGGCGAAGTTACTTGACTGAAACATCATAATTTGTCTGCATCCACTTTGTTACATCTTGTCATACCAGTCTCATTCCTGCATACTTTGCTCAGCTGCTAGTTTTTTCAAGATTCTGGCATCAAGTGAATGACAGATTCCAATCGTTGCAAAGGATCTAATTCACTAAGAAGCTGCATTTTTAGTTCAGCGCTAACGGGAATAGCCTCCGCATAGCGGTTAGCCAGCCAACCACATTGATCCAAGTGGTAAGGGGGGAAAATGGGCAGCTTGTCGATAACACCTTGCTGCTGTGCAGACGCAATGACTTTTCCGAGCCTGTCAGCGTAAGTCTGCAGGGTGGCAGGCACTTCTACTTCTAAATCTTGCGCTAGATAAGTGACGCTGCCTTGCCATACCCCATATGGGCCGGGTTGTACGACATGCAACTGAAAGCGCAAACCACCTTGGCATAGGACGCGAAAATAATTAGGTTGCACTTGCTCAAATTCTCTGATGTGCGCCATACAACCCATGTTGTGCA
>Ga0209084_1001699_pt1 | contig 18104 bp, 15 predicted proteins | sample C_130820_MF_Meta_FD_187309 | JGI IMG/M metagenome (GOLD analysis project Ga0209084, IMG submission 187309) | Freshwater microbial communities from Lake Croche, Canada to study carbon cycling - C_130820_MF_MetaG (SPAdes) (version 2) | ecosystem: Environmental > Aquatic > Freshwater > Lake... | reverse complement strand
GATCGTCCAAAAATTCCGCGCCCCAACTTGAAAGAGTTAGCTAAGGATGAAGATAAGTAAGTGGGCCCAGACAGGCTCGAACTGTCGACCCACGGATTAAAAGTCCGTTGCTCTACCGGCTGAGCTATAGGCCCCACGTTAATAACTGGCGCAGTCTACTACCTCTAGATAGTGCTCTGGTTAACGCATTATTCCTGTATGGCCTAGCGAATATCGCCCTGGTTGTGGCCAATACGTTAATCCATGTGGTTCGTGTCCCACTTTGATACGAGTTACAAAAGATCCCTTTTCAATATCGAATACATAAACTTCTGAATCGTAACGACCTGATACCCAGAAGAATTTTCCGTCAGTTGAAATATTGCCCATGTCAGGACTTCCCCCACCAGGAATCTTCCATTTAGCAATCAACTTATTATCTGAAAAACGAAGTACAGAAACTGAACCTTCTTCGCGGTTTGTAATAAGAAGAGTCTTTGCATCACGTGTTACGTAGAGTCCGTGAGCACCTTTGCCAGTACGAAGGAAGGTGAAATGACCAAAGTTATCGGCCGGCATAATCCAGATTCCATCGGATGCCATATCGGCAATATAGAAAGTCTTTCCATCTGGTGAAATCTTTACATCCTGAGGCATTGGATTCATCGACTTTACTGACTTCAATTTTGCTACTTTTAGAATTTCCATCTTCGCTGTATCAATCAGAAGTACCGACCCTGAAAACTCACATGAGACAACGAACTGGGTGCCGTCAGCAGTCCAGTCAGCATGGTTTACACCTGCACAAGGGACTTTTAGAGTTTTCTTGATAGCCATCGTTTGCGGATCTCTAAAGACAATCTGCTTGTCTGCCTCTGCCATGACAAGTGCGTATTTGCCGTTGGGTGTGAAGTAGAGATTGTAAGGATCGTGAACGTAGATATCTTTACGCGCGGTGACGGTGCGCGGATCAATTGGGGTTAAGTAATTACCTTTATTGTCATTAACCCACAAGGTTTGTAGATCCCATGATGGGACAACATGCTGTGGCCCTGCATGGGTCTTGATTGTTTTTACAATTTTGTAAGTTTTTGGATCAATGACCGAAACTGTTGCTGAACGAAAGTTTGGAACATAGACCAGCTCTGGCTGGCCCTTTACAGCGTCAGATAAATTATTAGTTGTATCGGCTGCATAAATATTATTTGGATCTAATACTGGAGGCATCCCTGCAAGAGGTGCGGCAAATGCACTGACATTTGCAAAGAGAAGGGAGAAAGAAAGCGGTACTACGAGGAAGACTTTTTTCATGCAAGAAGCTCAGTGAGCGTTACAGGGGTTAAGCCTTGGGCATGCAACTTATCTAGAATTGTTGGCATCGCATCGAGTGTGACTTTATGGCCAAAGTGCATGCTGATAATCGAACCATTTTTCACATTATTCATCACATTTGAAACCATCTTTGATTTTGATACATCTTTAAAATCTTCAGAGTCGACCTCATATGAGATGCATTGACCGTATCCATATTTCACCGCAGCTTTACGAATTGTGCTTGTAGAAAATTGTGTACCCGAAGGTCTAAACCAGGCACCATGGTTACCAATTAACTTGGTTAATTCATTGGCGCATCCTGTGATTTCTGAATCAACGCGCTTTGCCGAAATAGTTTTCATCTGTGTATGAGTCATTGTGTGATTACCGAGATCATGGCCATCGCCAACAATTCTTGACGCCACTGAAGGCTCGCTTGCCAACCATGTGCCCACGGCAAAGACCGAAATCTTCGTGTTTGATGCCTTAAAGAGTTTTAGTAGTGGGTCTGCATAATCAGGTGCTCCTGCGCCGTGGAATGTCAGTGCAACTTTCTTCACGTCGCGTGGTCCATGTTGAATATCAGCACTCGCAGCTTCAGCGCTTTGGCTGCTCAGTAATTCGAGTCCCCCAGCGCCAATGACAGCTGTTGCTTTCAATAGGTTGCGGCGTGAGATTGTCATATGCAAAGAGTACCGAGTGAATCAACGGCCGCGGCTAGCACGCAACAAGCGATCTCTAATTGCGATTGCGATACCGGTTCCAGCAGGTTGCACAACGATAACTCTTGAAAGTTTCTGAGTATCGGCTGAGCGCAATGCGCTATAGAGCACTCGAGCAAATTCATCACTATTTTTTGGTGATGCAAGCCTGATGGCTCCGGTTGGAGTTTGAACATCTTCTAAAGCAATAAATCCATCACCTGGATTGGGAAGTTGATCCAAAATAACTGTGGCACTTGGTGCGTAATGATTTTCGAGAGATCCACTGACGCGAATCGTGGAAGATTCATCAGACACAATCAGGCCTGTAGCTTCGCTGATCATCTCTTCTGTAATGGCACCAGGGCGTAGAACATGTGGAAGCTTTCCAGTGCAATCAATAATTGTTGATTCGACTCCGACAGATGATGCCCCACCATCGAGAATTAAATCTGAAGGATTTAGATAATCTTCTAACTCTTCACTCACCGCTTCTGCTGTAGTTGGTGAAACATGACCGAATCTATTTGCACTAGGGGCAGCAATACCTTTGCCGCCAAGTTTCTTAAACTCTGCAAGAAGTGCGAGTGCCACCGCATGATTAGGGACTCGAACTCCGACAGTATCTTGGGCACCTGTAATGAAATCTTGGGCTAACGCTGATCGCTTGAGAATTAAAGTCATTGGCCCTGGCCAGAAATTTCGGCCAAGTGCAATTGCATAATCTGGAATATCTTCTGCCCAATCAACGGCATCCTGCATTTCACTGATGTGAACTATTAGTGGGTGATCTGAAGGTCTTCCTTTTACCTGGTAAATCCTCGCCACTGCATCGGCATTTGTTGCATCAGCACCTAAGCCATAGACAGTCTCGGTTGGGAAAGCCACAAGGGCACCAGCCTGCAAAACTTGTGCGGCACGAGCCATCGCATCTGCTGTGCAGTTGGATACGAATTGCCCTGAGCTCATAAGTTTAATTATCCAACCTTTTTGCGAGAAGATAACCACATGGCCGAGCGCATCAAAGTAATGCAGATTATCGCCCGCATGAATGTGGGTGGTCCGGCCGTTATTGTCGCCGAATTAATGCGTGGGCTTGATGCAAATCATTTTAATCAGGTTTTGATTACCGGATATTGCGATGAAACAGAGGCAGATTATTTAGATGTAGTTGCAACCGATATTAAGGCAACTCGTATTGCAGGACTGGGTCGGTCAGTTTCACTGATGGCCGACGTCAAAGCATTCGTTGGATTAATCCGCACGATTAGGAAATTTAATCCTGACATCATTCATACCCACACTGCCAAGGCAGGTGTTCTAGGTCGCCTTGCATCGATCATTGCTGGTCGTGGCGCAATCCGAATTCACACATTTCATGGACATTTATTACATGGATATTTTTCTGGGTGGAAAACTAAATTAGTGATTGCTATTGAAAAATTCCTTGCCACGAAAACTCAGTATTTGGTTGCAATTGGAAATCAGGTAAAGAGTGACCTACTTGCTGCAGGAATTGGAGAACCTAGCCAGTACAGCGTCTTCTTCCCAGGACTTCGTGAGCCACAGACAGCGGCTAAAGCTGTTCTGCGTAGAGAGTTAGAGCTAAATCCGCAGATGATTTACTGCACCTTCGTAGGTCGCCTCACACAGATCAAACGCCCTGATCGCCTGCTAGATGTTGCATCCGAAATAGTGCGACGCCAAGTACCTGTTCATTTCCTCATCGCTGGAGAAGGCGAGCTCTTTGAAAGTTCAAAAGCTCGCGCACGAGCCGAATCACTTCCGGTCACCTTCTTGGGTTGGCGAAAAGATATAAGTGAAATTTTTGCAGCAAGTGATATTGCAATTCTTACTAGCGACAATGAAGGAATCCCACTTACCTTGATTCAAGCCGCGCAGGCTAGTTTGCCGATTGTTGCACCTGCTGTCGGTTCAATTGCAGATATTGTCATCGACGATAAAACTGGTTACTTAACATCAACGCAGGCAAGTGCAATGGCTAGTGCGGTAAGCGCACTTGCTGGCGATGAAGCGTTAAGAAATCGCCTCGGCGGCGCAGGCAAAACCCATGCACGCGAGTATTTCTCACTTGAGAGAATGCTCCGAGATCACACAGATATCTATAACGCTTCACACAGTAAATAAGGGATAATAGAGTCATGACAACTCGTAAACGTATCTCTCTCCTTGCAGTACTAACGATTGCAATTGCTGGGCTAATAGCACCCTCTGCCAATGCAGCAGCCACTCGTTACATCACCATTACTTCACAAGGTAGCGTCAAAGTTGTCCCTGATGCAGTTCGCATCAATGCGACTGCCTCTGTAGTTGCCGCCACCAGTAAGGATTCACTTGCCGCAACAGCTAAAACTTCAGCTGCAGTGCGTGCTGCGTTGACCGCCGCGAAGGTGGATAAGAAAGATATTGCAACTCAAAACGTCTCTGTTTACCCTGAATATAAATACGCTACCGATGGAACTTCCACAATCATTGGATACCGTGCTTCACAAGCTTTCACAATCGTAATTAGAAGCGCTGCCACTGCTGGTGATGTTGTTGATGCCATTGTTTTAGCCGGTGGAGATAACCTTCAAGTTAATGGAGTAACTCCATTTGTCCTAGACAATACAAAATCCACTACAGCTGCCCGCGCAGTTGCCGTAAAAAATGCTCGCGAAAAAGCTGCGTCTTATGCATCTCTTCTTGGTGTAAAACTTGGAAAAGTAAATTATCTTGTTGAAAATTCTGCGCCAACTAATTACCCACCAGTGATGGCACTTGCAAAAACAGAATCAGATGCCACAGTCATCGATCTTGGTCAACAAGATGTCACTGTCTCTGTCACAGTGCAGTGGTCTCTGCTCTAAATCCCATATTTAAAGGGGCTTTTTAATCGAGTTTGGTCGTGCACGCTTAAGAAGGTACGATTTGCGAGCCTCAAACGTCCCCATCGTCTAGGGGCCTAGGACATCGCCCTTTCACGGCGGTAACACGGGTTCGAATCCCGTTGGGGGCACCAGAGGTAAGAAGTATCTAGAAGTAAGTAGTACGGCTTTGATTTATCAAGGCCCGGTAGCGCAGTTGGTTAGCGCGCCGCCCTGTCACGGCGGAGGTCGCGGGTTCAAGTCCCGTCCGGGTCGCGGAAAGAGGAAGGTGTCCACACGCCTTCTTCTTTTTTAACTACAGAAGCAGAACAGTTACATTAAAAATTAAATATTGGCTCGGTAGCTCAGTTGGTACGAGCGCGCGACTGAAAATCGTGAGGTCGACAGTTCGATCCTGTCCCGAGCCACAAGGTAAAGGCATAATTAGAGTTGAGAAACTGCAGATATTAGTGAAGTACGGTCCTGTTAAGATTTTCAATAAAGATAAAGGCAGCAACAAGAATTACAAACCACCCAAAGGTGATGTTCAATTTTTTATCTTTAACTCTTGTGGAAAATATCGACCCAATCACTGAACCGGATGAAGCGCCGATGATTGCAAACAGAATTATCCTAAAATCAAATTTGATATCAGGATTAAGTGAAATTAGAGTTTCTTGATTAAATCGAAGTACATAACCTGCAAGGGACCCGAGGCAATTCATAACTACCACCAGGAGTGAGGTTGCGATGGCATCCTTAATCGCTAGACCACCGAATATCACCAGAGCGGGGACGACCATGAATCCACCGCCGGCACCCACAATGCCAGCAATTAAGCCAACAACAGCTCCATTGAGGATCAATCTGTCGGTTCTTGGCTTAGTTGTAGTCTCTGCAACAACATTTTTTCTCCCGCGAATCATCGCAAATCCAGTAACTGCCATGATTACCGAGAAGGCAAAGAGGAGAATTTCACTTGGTAGATGCGATCCCACTTGACCGCCAACAAAGGCGCTGAGCATTCCCGAGATTCCAAAGATTAATCCGGTGCGCCAGGGAATCTGCCCACGCATCCTATGGCGAATAAGTGCGAGTGAAGATGCCACTGCAACTACTAGAAGACTCGAAGCAATCGCTTCTACAGGTGGCATATCTTCCACGTAGAGAAATAGGGGCGTAGTAAGAATGGAACCACCGGCACCAAGAAGTCCTAGAACTATTCCAATAACTACGCTCAGCGATAGAACGAGCATCTACATCAAACTCTGTTAGATATGGTGGTTAGAGTCGGATGCGCGGATGCCTTGCTTATGATAAATCTCTAGAGTTTTTCTAAATGGAATAACTCCATATTGATCGGCTAATTTCTGCCACTCAACACTGAGTTCAGCGACAACATCCGGATGAGTTCCTGAGAGATCCTTTAATTCATTTCTATCGGTAGTTAAATCATAGAGTTCCCACTCCCAGTCGTACTGGCGCACTAACTTCCATTTTCCACGGATAATTGCACCGTTTCCAATATGTTCCCACCACAATTGAGAGCTCTCGGTTTCTGAACTTTGAAGCGCAGGCAACATACTTCCGCCGGCAAGAGGTTCTAAAGCATTTCCATTGAGACTTGCTGGATAGCTCACACCGAGTGCGTCGTAGAGGGTTGGAGCAACGTTTACTAATTGAAAAGTGCTGGTGTTTACCTTTCCGATTGTCAATCTTCCTGCTGGCCAATGAATAATAAAAGGTGACATCACGCCACCTTCATGGGTGTATCTCTTATAGAGTCGAAATGGAGTGTTAGAAACATTCGCCCAACCAACACCGTAACTTGAATATGTATCTTCTCCCCCGGGCATGACATCTGGATCATTTCCAAGTACTACTCGTCGACCATCACGAGTTCGTGTGCTGATTAAGTTCTTAGCCCGACGGAACTCTGAAATATCATCAAGTGGTAAGGCCTCTGCACACGCACCATTATCTGAAAGGAAGATAATGATGGTGTTATCCCACTCCTTGTTCTCTTCGACTTGATTAAGAATTCTGCCGATTGCATTATCCATCTCGGTAACCATCGCTGCATAAACTTCCATGCGTCGTGCTTGCCACTTCTTCTCAGGCTCTTCTTCCCACGAAAGTACACGTGCATCTCGCGGACTTAACTCTGTCTCTTGAGGGATGATGCCTAAAGCCTTCTGTCGTTTAAGCCGTTCTGCTCTAATGGCATCCCAGCCAGCGTCGTAAGTTCCGGCATATGACTTGATTGTCTCTTCTCTTGCGTGGAGAGGCCAATGGGGGGCAGTGAAAGGAACATATAGAAAATATGGCTTATCGCTTGGTTTTTCCTTAATAAATTTCACAGCTTCATTTGCAATTGCATCTGTGTAGAAGAAGTCAGGATTATTATCAGCTTCAGACTCAACATTTTCTAACCCACGTGTAAGTGTGCCGGGGCGAAAATATGTTGCGCAACCATCTAAAGTTCCAAAGAAATTATCAAATCCTCGATCAGTTGGCCACGCACCGTTTGGAATATTTGGGCTGTTTGTTAAGTGCCATTTACCCGTAATTGCTGTGATGTAACCATTTGATTTCAAAACCTCTGCAATCGTGGCACAGCGGTTATTGAGATTACCCGCATATCCACCCTCTGCCGCATTACTACCAGTCAAAATACCGATTCCGGTTTGGTGCGGATGTATGCCGGTAAGAAGTGAGGCGCGACTTGGGCTGCATCGTGGGGTGTTGTGGAAATTGGAGAGTTTTACTCCTTTCGCAGCAAGGCGATCTAAGTTTGGAGTGCGAATTTCACCACCGTATCCAGCAATATCAGAAAAGCCAAGATCGTCAGCTAGAAAAATAATTACATTGGTCGCCTTGCTTTGCATGCTCATAGCCCTCTCGATTGTTTTAACTACTGAATTGCCAGGTAGGCATTCATTACTAAATTCTTGTTATCGTAAATATCCATAATCTGTCTGAAAGGAATCACTCCGTTCTCTTTAGCGATTTTTTCCCATTTTTCAGAGAGATCTTTAACAATATCTGGGTGCTGTGCGCTCAAGTCCGTTATCTCACTTCTATCAGATGCAATGTCATAGAGCTCCCATGGGCAGTCATATTGACGAACTAGTTTCCATTGTCCACTTCGGATTGCGGCATTGCCGCAGTGCTCCCACCATAAAGTTGGGTTGGCAACATCTGATCCTTTCCACGTACTAAACATGCTCTGACCAACAAGTGGCGGTAGCGGCACTCCTGCTCGATCACTTGGATAGGTGGCACCGAGTAACTCCAGCAGCGTTGGCATCACATCGGTTAATTGGAAGGGTTGGTCAAAGATTTCACCAACATGAAGGTTTCCTTGTGGCCAGTGAGCTATAAATGGGGAGGCGACTCCGCCTTCGTGTGCCCACAATTTAAATAATCTAAATGGTGTGTTAGATAAGTTGGCCCAACCTCGTCCATAACTTAAGTAAGTATCTTCTCCACCCGGCATGACAAGCGGATCATTTCCAATTCGAACGTCGCGGCCATCTTTGGTTTTCTGCCGAAGTATGTCGGTTCGCTCTCTCCAATATTGAAGTTCAACCAGCGGCATTGGATCTGCTGATGCACCGTTATCTGACATAAATAAAATAACTGTGTCTTCCCAATCCCCATTTGCTCGAATTTGATCAAGGATGCGCCCGATTGCTTGATCCATCTCAGTGACCATTGCTGCATAAACCTGCATACGACGAACTTCCCATTCGTGATTGGGATTATCTTCCCAACTCAATACGCCAGGCTCTCTTGGGCTTAGCTCTAGATATGAAGGGAGAAGCCCTAACTCTTGTTGACGCTTAAGTCGGCTTATCCGCAACTTATCCCAGCCCTCGCCGTAGACACCGTCATACTCTTTGATTGTCTTCTCTCGAGCATGCAAAGGCCAATGTGGAGCTGTGAATGGAACGTAGAGAAAATATGGTTTATCTGGATTTTCAGATTTGTGAGATTTTAAAAAGTCTACTGATTGGTCTGCGATGACATCGGTATAAAAGAAATCTTTTCCATCTGCTTCGTGATCAATGTTCTCGGTATTTCGTGTCAGAGTTCCTGGTTGGTAATAGGTTCCACAGCCAGTCATAGTTCCCCAGAAAGAGTCAAAGCCGCGAGCAGTTGGCCAGGCATCATCAGGTACTCGATTACTCGGCGTTAAATGCCATTTGCCTCGAATTGCAGTGGTGAATCCATGCTGCTTGAGTATCTCTGCAAGAGTGATGCAGCGATCATTGAGTTTTCCCGTGTAGCCACCATGTGCTGAATCATCCTTTGCAAGAATTCCCATACCTGCTTGGTGGGGATGCAAGCCTGTGAGTAAGGATGCTCTACTTGGACTACAGCGCGGCGTATTGTGAAAATTGCTCATCCGAATACCGTTGCCCGCAAGTGAATCAATATTTGGAGTTTTTATCTCACCTCCATAACATCCTAAATCTGAATAACCTAGATCATCAGCAAGAAAAATAACTACATTGGTCATGACTTCACTGCTCCTGCAGTAAGTCCGGAAACAATCTGACGACTAGCAACTGCAGTCAAGACAATGATTGGAATTGCCGCAACAAATCCAGCAGCAGACATTTGCCCAAAGGTAATTTCATAATCCTGCACCAGCGAGGCAATTCCTACAGTCAATGGGGCTGCTTTCCCTCCAGTTGTCATAATCAAGCCCATCAAGAATTCATTCCAGGCCATGATTGCAACATAAATTCCGACCGCACCAAAACCCGGTTTTGCAAGAGGAAGCAGTACTGAGAAAAAGATTTTTCTTTCAGGAGCTCCGTCTACGAGCGCCGCTTCGCGAAGCTCTTCTGGGATTTGATCAAAATAGGATTTAATCATCAGAATCGCAAAGGGCAAGTTAAAGACTGTATTAATCAAAATAAGCCCAGTAATAGAGCCCAACAAGTGCAAGTTTGTCAGTGTCGCGTAAATACCTGGGACCAAAGTTATAGGAGGAACAATAGGGAGAAAGGAGGCAAGGATAAATACTGGGGTCGTAGCCCACTTGGGTGGCTTTAACTTGGAAAGTGAGTATCCGGATCCTGCTCCAATAGCTAATGTCAGAATCATGGTGCCAAAGGTGATTGTTAAGCTATTAAAAATCTGTCTGACAAAGTTCTGAGAAGGATCCAGCAGCAAACGGAAATTGCCTAACCAGAATGAGAAATCAAAAGATGAATTGATAATCGATTTGTTGGGTAAAAATGCAAGAATTACTATCCAAATAATTGGGATGAGCGTTGCAATAATTGCAATCAATATTGATAACTCTAAAAAGAAATTAATCTTAGATTTCTGAACTATCTTCACTTTGGTCATTTGCGGGACCTATTCTTTCTTCTCAGCGAATATGCAATTCCAACAATCAATCCCAAAGCAATCACGATGCAGAGACTAAGTGCGCTGGCATAACCAAAATCGAGAACTTCAACAAAAATCTTGCGTATGTGCAGGCTTATAAGAGATGTAGCATTCTGTGGCCCACCTTTGGTGAGCAGGTACATCTCGTCGAAAGCCTTGATACTCATAATTGTTCTGAGAATTGCAATTACTGCAATGGTTGGCATTAAAATCGGCAGAATAATTCTTCGAACTATTTGGCTTTCTGAGGCACCGTCAACTCTTCCTGCTTCCAAAATCTCTAGATTTATTCCATTTAACCCTGCGTAAATGAAGAGAAAAACAATGGGAGTCCAGTGCCAAACGTCGACTACAACTACAGATATGAATGCTCCCGTTTTACTATTGAGCCAAATTTGCGGCTCGTGACCTAAAGAGTGCATTATTTTATTTATTAGCCCGACGGTGGGATCAAGTATTAGCAGCCACATAACACTTACTACAACCGGAGCGACCACAGCCGGCCAGACAAAAATATTTCGTGCAACTTTCTTAAAAATTCTTGAGCTATTGACCAAAATCGCCCCAGCCGTTCCTGCAACAAGGGTCAAAATCACACATAAGGTTGTAAAAAGTAAAGTTACTTTGATTGCATTAATCGCCAAGGGATCATTTGGGATCTTTCTAAAATTAGCTAGACCATTGAAGGCGGAGTAGAACTCGCCGTCGAGTACCTCGGTCTCCATAAACGATAATCGAAATAACTCATAGAGCGGATACACCGCAAAGACAGCAAGGAATACTAAGAATGGTAGAAGGGCGACTATTGATGTCGCCCTTCTACCTGAAAGGGAGTTCGAGCCTCTACTACGACTAGTAACTTCGGCGTCTTTCATGACTTGATTCCCTTTCATTCCTCAACCTAGTTTTCGACGATCTACTTCTTGGTGGTACCAGGAGGGCATTTAGGTTCTACGCCCACTCTGGTTACGGATATGGACTTGGATCCCTTTACGCAGGTAATTGTCGTAGATCGTGATTCATTCTGCGTATATCCAGATGCCCTCACAACTTCAATCAGATCATTGTTCAGAGCTTTCACTCCAGCGTAAGGAGTTATATCCCCAGCGGCTATGGCTCCTAAACGTGCTTCAGTTGCAGCCAACATTGGCGCTGCAAAAATCTGCCTGATGTTTTCGGTAGCGTAAGTAAGTCCCTTTTGATAAACCGCAAGGTAGTCACGTTGGGCCGCAGTTAAATTAGCGTCTGCAATCACATCTGTACGAGTTGGAATTCCACCATATTCAGCGAATTTCATTTGAGCTTTCTTTGACATTACCCAGTTGATGTACTTCAAAGCAGCCTGTTCGCGCTCTGATGACAGACCAGTTGGAATAGACATCGCCCAAGTACCTGAGACGACACCTGGGTTGCATGAAGCACAACCTTTTGGCATGACAGCAAAGCCGATCTTTCCTGCAACACTTGATGCAGCTGGATCATTCATTGAATTCGCAGCAGCGAACACGACTTGACCTTGTGCCGCATCTCCAGCTTGCATTGCAGCAATCACCTGAGATTGACCAATTGTGTTTGTTGCTGCTGGACCGTATTTAGCTAGAGCACGTAAAGTTGTTGCGGCTGCTAGCCCTTCCTTGGAATTAATTATTGGAAGCCAGTCCTCACCTTGCTTGTTAAAGAATCTTCCACCATAGGAAGCAAGAATGTGGATGTAGTCATAGGTAACACTCGCACCACTCGTTACCGCTTGTGCACGAATGATGTAAGGGTACTTAACAAGATTCGCCTGCTTAATTTTTTCACAGTTAGCTAGAACTTCATCCCAGGTTGTTGGAACCTTGAGTCCAAGCTTTTCGTAAATATCTTTACGATATAGGAATACGTTTGTATTTCCATTGAGTGGCATGCTCATCACATCACCCTTTGGATCACTAAATTTCTTGGTCGGATTCCAATACATGAAGTTTCCGTAGGAACCAATATTAGGATCTACCTTGAAGTTTGGGTCCACAGCCGTAAATGGTTTAACCCACTTGTTATTGGCAAATTCATGGGTGAAGAGTTCATCATATTGATAAACATCATATGTTCGGTTACTGGATTGAATATCTGTAACCAGCGTTGGCCGCATTTCTGTATAAGGGAAAACGCGGACATCAACTTCGATACCGGTTTCCTTCGTGTAATCGAGAATTAACTTCTTATATGCATTCAGCCATGGCGACTGATTAACATTTATTGTCAATTTCGTGACTGTCGCTTGCGCAGGCGAGGTAGGTAGCAATGAAGCTAGAATTGCCATTAGCGCAGTTCCAGCGACGACCACCTTCCGCCATTTTATTGCTTTTATCATTGCTATCCTTCTCTCGTTTGCATCTTTACTGAATTCACAGTGAACCCAGTAATTCTATTTTTTTATCAGTTACACATCGGAATCCAATGTGTGCAGTGAATCCATTTTTGGGTTGAGACGTTCTTGCGGAAATCCGATATCGATTGCAATATGAGTCATGGCACAAGTAGGAGCCGCCCTTGATTACTTTGTTAACACCTGAAGTTGGACCACTTGGATTCGATATTTGCTGGTAGTTATTTCTGTAATGTGAGTTGTCGCTCCACCAGTCCATGCACCATTCCCAGACGTTTCCGCAGACGTTATAAAGTCCATATCCATTTGGTGCAAAGGAGTAAACCGGCGCTGTGCCAATATATCCATCGTCGCCAGAATTAAAGTCTGGAAACTCTCCTTGCCAGATATTGCACGCAAATTCACCATCAAGATTTAATTCATCGCCCCATGGATAGATGGAGTTTTCACGGCCACCGCGGGCAGCTTTTTCCCATTCGGCCTCCGTAGGAAGTCTCTTTCCGCTCCACTGCGCGAATGAATTGGCATCATCCCAAGAGATATGCGCTACGGGGTGATCAAGAATTTCTGCTACCGATGAGCTAGGACCCAGCGGGTGAAGCCAATCTGCTCCGCTAACTCCCACCCACCATGGCGTATTTTCTGATTGCCCGACGACGTGCCGATTATCAAGTTCCGAGATTAAGTAAGCTGGAACAAAAGACCATCCCACTATCTCTGCCTCGGTCTGATATCCAGTTGCCTGAATGAATTCTGAGAAATCTAGATTTGTCACTGAAGTCTCATCAATCCAAAATTCATCTAGCCACACAGATCGTTGTGGTCCTTCACCATCAGCGGGATAGGCGATTGCGCTATTGGTCCCCATTAAAAAAGGACCAGCTGGAATTTTCACCATTCTGGAGATGTCAGTCACAGAAATCATTGAGGTAGCGATATTTCCGGTTTGGTTGCGAGCACCTTGGACAGTCAAGGTCGTAGAGGCTGGACTACAGCATTCTCTCCCCATGGCTCCCCTTTAAATAATTACATTTGACTTAACCTAGCCCCAGTTTTGAGGCTTAAACAAGAGAGTTACTCGAGTTACTCTTGTATATAGTTAAGTGACTATACAAAAACTAATCCCCTTCGAGGCATGTGTCAAGGCTCACAAGGGCGCTATTATCGTGGCGAGTCCAAGGACTGACTCCCACGAGGAAACTGGGTTGTTCATGCAAGCAGGCAAGTCACGCTCGAAGAACCTCGAAAATGGGGAGATTCTTGAGCAATCGGGGCTGCGCCGCCATAACCTCGGGATTATCTTCAGAGCCATCAGGGATTCCGGGCCGATCTCTCGTGCTCAGCTCGCCAAAATTTCAGGGATGACCAAGCCAGGGGTGACAAATATCGTTGAGGAACTACTTGAGCGGGGACTTATCGCTCAGGGGGTGGAGGAATCAAAGCCAAACCGAGGTCGTCCTGGCGTTCTTCTCACAATTAATGCGCAAGCCACTTCAATCATTGTCATGGAGCTTCGAGCATTTCATACAGCAGTTGTCGCTTTTGATTTACTTGGCCAAGAGTTCTTTCGGGAACGAGCTACGACTTCCTACATTCTCACTCCAGAAGAACGCGTTACAGAAGTCCAGCCAATGCTCGAACGATCAATGCAAGCAGCCACGCGCCAGGCATCTCCCATTGCAAAAATAATTTTTATCCTCCCTGGAATAATCGACTCAGATTCGAAAATTACTGCGTCATCGCTCAATTGGGAGAAGTTAGAGTTGTTGCAGTTCATCAAGAAAGTAGTTCCACCAAATGTTCCCATAGAGTTAAATACTGTAGCAAGACTCGCAGCTTTAGCTGAATATAAGTTTCTTGTTAAAGCAAGTGAATCATCAAAACAGTTACTTCACCTAGAACTTGGAATCACTCCTGGTATAGCAGTTGTGCAAAATGGGGAACTGCAATTAGGGGCAAACTTATCCATGGGAGATATCGCTCATATTTCCATCAACCAGCACGGAAAATTATGCAGGTGCGGGAAGATTGGCTGTATCGAAACCGAAATTGGATTTAAAGCACTTATTGAAAACACTTGTCCTGATTTAGTAAAAGACTGGGGCAAAGACACTGAGTTTTACCTCAGTGAGATTCTTGCGAGAACGAAATCTGGCAATCATGATGTGGCACAAGGAATTGAGCGAATAGCTGAATCAGTAGCAACGGTTCTTTCATTTTTTATCCCAGTCTTAGACCCAGATCGGGTTATTTTGGGAGGATATGCAGTGCGTATTTCTCACTTACTCATACCAAGGTTGAGATATCACTTAGAGAGAATGACTAAGAATGTGGGCACTTTCTCGCTGGATACATCTCCGCTAGATACCGATGCTTCCGTAGTTGGTGGGTGCATTTTGGCACTGGAAGAGCTCTTTAACTCCCCCCATTCAATCTAACCGAGGCCAATCCGATTGTGCCGAATAAGGGGTTTCATACGATGGTTTATTCTCATACCTTGAGTACACAAAATCTAAGGTTGCTCCAGCTGAGGGTGAAAGCTCAATCGTGAGCCACTTATTATTTACCGCAAGAGTTTGAACATTCCCATCTTCTGTCGATATCGCTACTGAATCAAATCTATTTTCACCGAAATTTCCTGCCTGGACTGTCAATCGGCGAGATTCGAGTAAATTGAGATTAACAACCACGAGACGAATTTCATCTGATGTAACCTTCTCAACCATAGCTGCTACGTCATCCGGAAGTCCTGATCTTTTCTTTTGGCCATCGAAGTAACGAATCTTTCCAAATTGCAATCCGCCGTGTGAAATATGCATAGGGGCACCAGTTAAAAGTTGAGATAAGCCTTCAAAATATATTGGGTTAAATTCCTGCCAAGCATGAATGCTATATCCGGGGATACGCAGATCTAAGCCCACTTCAACGTCAGAAGTTGCCGGGTCATAGGTACTCCAGTTATTGGGGTTGCCAGTATTTGAACGCATCTTATGTAATTGTGCATCGATAAGTTGAAGATTTGCTTTCAGGATTTCTATTGGGTATCTAGGAAAATTGCCTCGGATAAATTCAAACCACGAAAGCGTATTGCCAATGTAGTGCTTTGTGCTTCGTCCTGATTTTTTATCCTTACCTGAAACCCGCGGAATAACAATCTCATCTCTGTCATGCTCGCGAGGAAGGGCAAGAATGCGATCCAAGTCTTCTTGAGCCATGGAAGCAGTCCACAAATAGATCATGTGACGCGCTGATGGTTGACGATAATCCGACCAACCGTTATCAAGATGTCGATGAGGAATGGTGATTTCACCATTTTTTTCTTTCCGTAAAGACCAAATTAAATCGAATTGGGACCTTGGTAGTTCCAGATACTTGGTATCACCTGTGAGTAATAGAGCATTCATTGCTGCATTAGTAATCGGCTCCATGATTGTCATTAAGCCATGGGGCCATCGCCATCCGTAATAACCACCCCACCATTTGCCATCGTTAAATTCACCAATTTGTCCAGATGTTCCGATGTTGTCAGGAATGATTCCATTATTTTGCTCGCAACGCTCCATCCATGCGCTGATGTATTCAGTTACTTTCTCTTTTATGGATTCATCGTGTGAATACATATATGCATGCGTGAGCAAAGAAGTTGAATTGAGGTTAAGCGGAACATCTCCGCGATTCATTCGTTGATTCATCTTAGATAAAAGATCTTCGTAGATTTCAGGATCTGACCATTGGCATCGCATTGTTGAAAAGTCAGTTTTTATGACATCTTCATATGGAGCTGGGTAATCATCGAGCACAGTTCGATGTGTTTCCCAGTCTGCTTTAGTAACAACCTGTCGTGGACCTTTGCTGCCTGTGAGAGGAGATCGCATTAATTTGAGGATTGGGTCGTAGTTCTGCGCTTCTTTATCTTCGCCGGTGTAAAAGCTGGCAAAGAGATTGGCCCTTTGGCGATCAACTAGGTATTCAGGTTTCGTTAGGCCAAAGAAATAGTGAAAAAGATATCCCTCACCGTGGTGCATCCAGTCGTAATAACCATCAAATTCACGGTAAATCTGTCCGTATTGAGTCCATTGCACAGTTATTGCTTCCCACATTTTTTGTGCCAGTTCATACACTTCTTCGCTGCCGCCGATGCTGTAAAACAGTGCGAGATACATGAAACCTTCGTAAGGATCATCAGACCCATCCATACCTGACCATTTATCCTGCCAAATCAGTGAGCCATCTGGTCGCGTGTATCGGGCTACAAACTCAGGGGCAGCAGCATCGAGTTTCTTGATTATTTCTCGTTCAAGTAGCGCCCATTCTTGAACTGACGCCTTTGCCGTAACGTCGACTCGTGGGTGGTTCGCTCGGCTCATTCTAAAATGGTAGAGCATATTCTTAACTACGAAAATTTAACCTGCAGATCCAGAACCAGATGGACCAGCCTTGCGCTGTACTTGAGGCGCACCACCACTGCGTTGTCCGCCGCGAATCTTTGATCCTGATTCAGAATGTGTCTGAGTTCCAGGAGCGCCCTTCTTATTTTTCTTAGCTTCAAGGGCAGCAAGCATTCTTGCTTTCACATCATCATTTTTATCGGCCATGTGAACAGTCTACCCCTCGGATGGAATTCGTAAGAAATAAACCATTTGCACGAGCCACGCTAGAGAGCCAAGAGCAATCAGTTGATTTCCGAGTGAATCGGGCCATGTGTAGAGCGCAAGGGCAATGAGCCCATAAAAAACTGCAAATCCCCACAAAGTAAATGCCGTGATTCGACGATTCAAACCTTTTCGCATCAAACGATGAGAGAGATGATCTCTGCCGCCCTGGAATGGTGAGATGCCGCGATAGAGGCGTGAAATAACTGCGACAGTCGTATCAAGAATTGGAGTCGCCATTAAGAAAACTGGAATTGCAAGTGATTTATATGAAGGAACAACTCCAGGACTTAGGCGAATAGTTAATACAGAGATGATAATTCCAAGAAAGAGTGAACCGGCATCGCCCATATAAATCTTCGCTGGGTGGCGGTTCCAGATGAGAAAACCAGCAGTGGCACCTGCTGTCACGATAGCAAGAGCGCTGACGAGTATTTGCTGGCGGTCATAAGCAATAAAGAATAGAAAGAAGGTGATGACAGCAACGGTGCCGGCTGCCCCACCATCGTGATTATCAAAGAAGTTAATTGAGTTACAGACTCCAACAATCCAGAGCACTGTAATTGCATAATTGATGAGATGGTTATTGAAGGCAAATCCCATCGTGTCTGTAACTGTCAGAATTACAGCAACAAGAATTCCCGTAAATGTTTGGGCAAGCAGACGGGGCCAAGGCTCTAATCCACGTAAGTCATCCCATAACCCCATCGCAGAAATTGCGATAGCGGGAACCAGAACAAAGCTTGCCAACTTAAATGTTTGAAGTGAGAAATCGACAAGAAGAAGTGATCCGTAAGAAGCGGCAACAATGCCC